>VFQQ010002487.1_pt1 | contig 20511 bp, 21 predicted proteins | sample 3512341 | NCBI WGS metagenome assembly VFQQ01 (sample SAMN10412373, study PRJNA504923) | tailings metagenome | isolation source: Relicate 2 Philex TSF1 revegetated site | place: Philippines: Tuba, Benguet | collected 2017-08-29 | reverse complement strand
GCCACGACGCGGGCGAGATGGGTGATATAGGGCGCGCCGGCCTTGTCGGTCTGGCCTTCATGCAGCCGCGCGGCGAGGGCGGGGACGTCGGGTGTCGTCATGCGTTGAGTTTAGCGCGGCATTCGCCGCCGCGCCTGCGCCCTGTCAGCGCACGTCTTTGGCGACCGGGGTCGCTTCGCCCCAGCAGTCGCTGGTAAAGGGCGTGCCGTCTGCGGTTTTTGAGGGCGGCGGGCAGACGACAATGGCGCCATTGTTACGCATCAGGAAGTAGGTGCGCCTTTCCTTGTGCGGACCGGGGTCGGGGATGGCGCTGCTTCCGGTGCAGTCGGGCTTGCCGTTGGTCTCGATCAGCGTGCTGACCAGCCAGTTGAGGCCATCGGCGTCGATTTCGGTGTGGAAGGACAGGCGGACGATTTCCTCGCCGCTTTCGACCGTCTGAACGCCGTCCTTGAAGACCCAGCGTTCGACGCAGACCGGCTTGCCATCCTTCATGGCGGTAGAGAGGAAAGCGTATTCGCCTTGCAGAACGCGCGGCGTGGACGGGCTCGTCGCGCCGGCGGTGGCGATCAGGCCGAGTGCGGCGGCGGCGAAAGTCAGGCGCATGGAATCCTCTGGCGTTGCAGCCAACGATTTAGACGCTTCGGCGCGCTTGTCTATCGTGTGAAACAGCGAAGGTGCCGGGGTCTTCCACCCGACGCCTTCGTTCAGCCCTTCACGCACACGACCTGACGCAGCGTGTGCACGATGTCGACGAGGTCGGCCTGAGCCGCCATCACCGCGTCGATGTCCTTGTAGGCCATCGGCGTCTCGTCGATGACGTCTGCGTCCTTGCGGCACTCGACGCCCTCGGTGGCGCGGACGTGGTCGTCTACGGTGAAGCGGCGCTTCGCCTCGTTGCGGCTCATGGCGCGTCCGGCCCCGTGGCTGCAGGTGCAGAACGAGTCCGGGTTGCCCTTGCCGCGCACGATGAAGGAGCGCGCGCCCATCGAGCCGGGGATGATGCCGAGATCGCCGATGCCCGCCTTCACCGCGCCCTTGCGGGTGATGAAGACGTTCTCGCCGAAATGACGCTCCTTCGAGACGTAGTTGTGATGGCAGTTCACCGCCATCTCACCAGTCCCGATATCCGGGAATACCGACTTCAGCACGCCCATCACCTGGTCCATCATCACCTCGCGGTTGGCGAAGGCGTAGGCCTGCGCCCAGTTCACCGCCTCGAGGTAATCGCCGAACTCGGTGGAGCCCGCCGGGAAGTAGGCGAGGTCGGCATCCGGCAGGTTGATGAACCAACGCTTCATGTCGCGCTTGGCGCGCTCGATGAAGTAAGTGCCGAACTTGTTACCGACGCCGCGCGAGCCCGAGTGCAGCATGACCCACACACGATCCGCTTCGTCGAGGCAGAGCTCGATGAAGTGGTTGCCCGTGCCGAGCGTGCCGAGATGGCCATAGCCACGCTGGTGCGCGGCCTTCGGGTGCTTCTCGATCACCGCCTTGTAGCCGGCTTCCAGCTCCGCCCACTTGGCCGCAGCCATCGCCGGCGGGTCCTTCGCCCACGCGCCTTTGTCGTTGCGCCCGCCATTGTCGGTACGCCCGTGCGGCACCGCCGCCTCGATCGCCGAACGGATGGCGGCGAGACTGTCGGGCAGGTGTTCGGCCCGGATGCTGGTCTGCACCGCCATCATGCCGCAGCCGATATCGACGCCGACCGCCGCCGGGATGATCGCCCCGACGGTCGGGATCACCGATCCCACCGTCGCGCCCATACCCCAGTGCACGTCGGGCATCACCGCGACATGGCTGTGGATGACGGGCATGTTGGCGACGTTGCGCAGCTGCGCCAACGCGGCATCCTCGATGGGAACGCCGCGCGTCCACGCCTTGATCGGCATGCGGCCGCCGCTGATGTACTCAAATCCGCTCATCGGATTGTCTCCTTTTCACACCGCCCCTCCCGGCTTCACGGCATGAAAGAGTCCCGCTGACACGAAGAACCCCTCAAGGCCGGGCCGGGAGGGGTTTCTTCGAACATCCAAAAGTCAGTGCGACTTCAGTTTTCTCAGATCATCCCTCCACGCGCGCAGGCGTAATCATTGCCGAACAGCCGTTCGACAAAGCGCTGCAGTGCGGGTTGGGGTTTCCTGAGAGACACGTCACGCTTCCTTTTGGGACGCGCCGGATACGCCGGGCGGATTCTTGCGTCCAGCGTGAAATGGCGATCCTGAGCCATTCTGCGCTGCCTGTTGCCTTGAGGGCGCAGTGCGGTCCAGTGTCGCAGCATGACGACTGATGCCAACGCCGCCCGCGAACAGGGCCTCGATCTGATGCCGCGTTTCGATGCGAACGGGCTGATCACCGCTGTCGTGACCGATGTTGCGAGCGGTGATCTGCTGATGGTCGCGCATATGAATGACGAGGCGCTGAAGCGGACCATCGCCAGCGGTGACGCCTGGTACTGGTCGCGCTCGCGCAGCGAGCTGTGGCGCAAGGGCGCGACGTCGGGTCATACGCAGAAGGTCGTGGAGCTCAGAATCGACTGCGACCAGGATGCGGTGTGGCTGAAGGTGGAGCAGCGCGGCCCTGCCTGCCACACAGGTGAACGCTCGTGCTTCTACCGTGCGGTCAGATCGCCCGAAGGTAATCTGGTGCGGGTCTAGCGGACGAGGAAGCCTTCCAGCCGGGCGCGGATCGCGGCGTCGGTCTCCGGCAGGTTGGCGGCGTTGCGGGCGTTGACAGTGAGGCCATAGGCGAGACCGTCATGCCAGTTGGCCTGGGGCACTTTGCAGGTGCCGCCGAAACAGGCGGCGGCGATGCGGCGGCCGTCGCTGGTCGTGTAGACCGCATAGAAGCTGCCCGCTTTGGCGGCGCTGCCTTCCGTCGCTTCGATGGCGAGCACATCCGGCGCGATCTGGCGTTCGGCATAGGCGCCATAGGCGGCCATCTCAGACCGGGCAAGGGCGAGCGCCGCATCGCCTTCGGGCAAATTGCCGAAGCTTTTCTGCAGCGTGTAGAACGCGCCGTCGGTGTCGGCGTTGACCGCGACGCCGTCCTGACGTTCACGGATCGAGAGGCCGTCGAGCGCGGGCAGGCGGCCCCAGAAATAAAGCACGCTGATCTGCCCGTACTGCACCTCGCCGACATCGGCGCCGCATTCGGGCGGCATCGTCTCGAAGGCGGTGCAGGGAATGTCGAGCTTGACGCCGAGGAGCGTCGCGCGATGGCGCAGCGCGCCGACCTGTTCAATGGCGCCGCCGATCCGGTCGACGCCCCACTGCACCACCGGCGCGATGAAGAGGCTGGAACCGGCCCAGATGACGATGATCAACAGGATGAGCCCATAGAAGCGCAGCTGCCGGCGCAGGCGCTGGCCGAAGGATTCGGGCGGCGTCGGCGGCATCGGCGAGCGCAGTTCGGGAATGACGCTCACGCCTTGAACCCCAGCATCATGTAGTTGACGCCGGTATCGCTGGAGCGGCTCCAGCGGTCGGCGATCGGATTGTAGGTGACGCCGGTGAGATCGGCGACGGTGAGGCCGCCGCCTTCCAGCGCGGCGCGGATCTCGCCGGGGGTGAGGAACTTCGCCCAGTCATGGGTGCCTTTGGGCAGCCAGCCGAGCACGTACTCCGCGCCGACGATGGCGAGCGCCCAGGCCTTGAAGGTGCGGTTGAGGGTGGCGACCACCATCATGCCGCCGGGGCGCAGCATCTTCGCGCAGCTTTCCATGAAGAGCTTCACGTCGGCGACGTGTTCGACCACTTCCATGTTGAGGATGACGTCGAAGCTTTCGCCGGCCCTGGCGAGGTCTTCAGCCGTCGTGGCGCGGTAATCGATGGCGAGGCCCTGCTCGGCGGCGTGGGTGGCGGCGGTCTTGATGTTCTTTTCCGACGCGTCGGCGCCGGTGACGGCGAAGCCGAGCCGGGCCATCGGTTCCGACAGCAACCCGCCGCCGCAGCCGATATCGAGCAGGCGCAAGCCTTCAAAGGGCTTGCGCGCGTTGCCGTCGCGACCGAACCGCTCCAGCACCTTCTCGCGGATATAGGCGAGGCGAACAGGGTTGAACTTGTGGAGCGGCTTGAACTTGCCGGCCTCGTCCCACCATTCCGCGGCGATCGCGGAAAACCGGGCGACGTCTTCGGCGTCGATGGTGCTTTCGGCGGCGGCGCTCATGGCGCCTATGTAGGGCCAGCGGAGCCTTGTGCCAACCTCGCCGGCCTCGTGTTCCGTGCCGGCAACGTGCACCTTATTCCTTGCTTGCGGCCCACGCGGCCTGTATCGCCATGCCGCCTTTGTTCCCGCCCTCATTTACCGCAGATTCCCGCGATCCATGACTGCCGCGTCCAAGCCCGTTCTGGTGATGAAGTTCGGCGGCACGTCCGTTGCCGGGATCGAACGCATCCGCAAAGTCGCCGAACTGGTGAAACGCCAGGTCGCGAACGGCTATGACGTAGCAGTCGTCGTGTCGGCCATGTCGGGCGAAACCAACAAGCTGGTCGCCTTCACCCGCGAGGCCTCGCCTCTGCACGATGCGCGCGAATACGACGCCATCGCCTCGACCGGCGAGAACGTGACGGCCGGCCTGACCGCCATCGCGCTCGACGCCATCGGCGTGCCGGCGCGCTCATGGGCCGGGTGGCAGGTGCCGATCAAGACGGACGGCGTGCACGGTTCGGCCAGCATTCTGGATATCGGCACTGAGGGCATCCGCGAGCGTTTCGCGCAAGGTTTCGTGGCGGTCGTCGCCGGGTTCCAGGGCATCAGTCCGGAAGGCCGGGTGACGACGCTCGGCCGCGGCGGTTCCGACACCAGCGCCGTGGCGCTGGCCGCTGCGCTGCAGGCGGAGCGCTGCGACATCTACACCGACGTCGACGGCGTCTACACGACCGATCCGCGTATCGTCGCGAAGGCGCAGAAGCTGGACCGCGTGTCCTACGAAGAAATGCTCGAGATGGCCTCGCTCGGCGCCAAGGTGCTGCAGACGCGGTCGGTCGAAGTTGCGATGATCCACCGCGTGAAGACACAGGTATTGTCGAGTTTCGACGACTCGGTCGGCGACAACCTGCCCGGCACGCTGGTTTGCGATGAGGACGAGATCATGGAGAAGCGCCTGGTCACCGGCGTCGCCTATAGCCGGGACGAAGCCAAGATCACGCTGGTGCGCGTGCCCGACAAGCCGGGTATCGCGGCGGCGATCTTCTCGCCGCTGGCCGATGCCGGCATCAATGTCGACATGATCGTGCAGAACGTCTCCGATGACGGGCGCACGACCGACATGACGTTCACCACCGGCAAGGCCGATTTCGAGCGCGCCATGAAGGTGCTGAACGACAATGGCGCCGAGATCGGTTTCGAGCGCATCTCGACCGACCAGAATGTCGTGAAGGTGTCGGTGATCGGTGTCGGCATGCGCACCCATGCCGGTGTCGCGCAGACCATGTTCCGCACGCTCGCCGAGAAGGGGATCAACATCCTCGTCATCTCGACCTCGGAAATTAAGGTCAGCGTTCTGATCGGCGCGGACTACACCGAGCTGGCCGTGCGCGCGCTGCACACCGCCTATGGGCTGGATGCCGAATGAGGATTGTCGGCCATAGTTGTCTCCCCCTGCGCAGCGGGGGGAGCACCCGCGAAGCGGGGGAGGGGGGCATGGCCGGCGCTCGCCCCCTCCGTCGTGCTGCGCACGTCACCTCCCCCGTAAGGACGGGGGAGGACAATCCGATGTTGCTCTGATGGCCACCTCGGCGGCCGGCAATCCCCGTCTGCTGCTGCGCCGCCTGCGCGACATCATGCAGGAGCGCACCAGCGCGCAGGATCGGCTGGACCGCCTCGTCACCCTCATCGCGAACAACATGGTCGCGGAGGTGTGCTCGATCTACCTGATGCGCTCGGGCGGCGAGCTGGAGCTGTTCGCCACCGAGGGCCTCAACAAGGACGCCGTCCATAATGCCCGCCTGAAAAAGGGCGAGGGTCTGATCGGCGACATCGCGCTCAACGCGCGGCCGCTGAACCTGCCGGACGCGCAGAGCCATCCGAACTTCGTCTTCCTGCCGGAAACGGGCGAGTCGCCGTTCCAGAGCCTGATGGGCGTGCCGATTCTGCGGGACGGCCTCTGCCTCGGCGTCGTCGCGGTGCAGAACAAGACCCGCCGCCTCTATGACGAGGAAGAGGTCGAGGCGCTGCAGACCATCGCCATGGTGCTGGCCGAGATGGTCGCTTCGGGCGATCTGATCGCAACGACCGAGCTGGAGGCGACCGGCATCCGCCGCGACCGCCACTGGCGGGCGAAGGGCGCGGCGATCGTCGACGGCGTTGCGATCGGCGAGGTGGTGCTGCACGAGCCGCGCGTGAAGGTGGAACGCCTGATCGCCGAAGACCCTGAGGTCGAACGCAGGCGGCTGGATACCGCCATCGCGGAGCTGCGCTCGTCCGTCGATGAGATGGTGGATGCGGAGGATATGGATCTCCTCGGCGACACCAAGGAAGTACTCGAAGCCTACCGCATGTTCGCGAACGACAGCGGCTGGCTGGTGCGGCTGCGCGAGGCGATCGGCACCGGCCTCACCGCCGAGGCGGCAGTGGAGCGCGTGCAGAGCGAGACGCGGGCGCGGCTGATGCGCCATACCGATCCGTATTTGCGCGAACGTGCGCATGATCTCGACGATCTCGCCAACCGCCTGCTGCGTCACATCGCGGGCCTTTCCGACACGGCAGCGGGCGCGATGCTGCCGGATTCCACCGTGCTGGTGGCGCGCGCCATGGGGCCGGCCGAATTGCTGGACTATGACCGCACCAAGCTGAAGGCCATCGTGCTGGAGGAGGGTTCGCCCACCAGCCACGTCGCCATCGTGGCGCGTGCCATCGGCATTCCGCTGGTCGGGCGCGTCGAGAACCTGCTCGACCAGGTCGATCCGGGAAACCAGATCGTCGTCGATGGCGAGATCGGCGAGGTGCATTTGCGCCCCGGGCCGGAGATCGTCACGGCCTATCGCGCCAAGCTGGAAGTCATCGCCCAGCGCGAACAGGAATATGCGGCGCTGCGCGACGAGCCGGCGGTGACGCGCGACGGGCGGTCGATTGCGCTCAATCTGAATGCGGGCCTCGCCGTGGACCTGCCGCATCTCGATGAGACGGGCGCGGCGGGCATCGGCCTCTTCCGCACCGAATTGCCGTTCATGATCACCTCGCGGCTGCCGAGTCTGCGTCGTCAGACCGAGCTTTACGCGCGCGCGCTGGATGCGGCGGGTGAGCGGCCGGTGATCTTCCGCACGCTCGATCTCGGCGGCGACAAGGTGCTGCCCTATATGCATCTCGATCCGGAAGAGAACCCGGCGATGGGCTGGCGCGCCATCCGTATCAGCCTCGATCGGCCGGCACTGCTGCGCTACCAGCTGCGCGCTCTGATCGCGGCGGCGGCGGGGCGGACCCTCAACGTCATGTTCCCGATGATCGCCGAGGTCGCGGAGTTCGTGGAGGCCCGCAAGCTGCTCGACCGCGAGCTGAAGCGGGCCGAGAGGACCGGTCAGCTCCTGCCGTCCAAAGTGCGCGCCGGCACTATGCTGGAGGTGCCCTCGCTGGGCTATTCGCTGCCCGCCTTGCTGGCGGTGGCGGATTTCATCTCGCTCGGCACCAACGATCTGATGCAGTTCTTCTTTGCCTCCGACCGCGGCAATCCGCGCCTCGGCGATCGCTACGACGCGCTGAGCCCGGCCTTCCTGCGCTTCATCAAGTCGGTCATCGATGCGGCGGCCATTGCGGGCAAGCCCGTCGCGGTCTGCGGCGAGATGGCGGGGCGGCCGCTGGAGGCGCTGGCGCTGGTCGGCCTCGGCATCACCAGCCTCTCGATGCAGCCGCACGGCATCGGTCCGGTGAAGGCGGCGATCCGCAGCGCCGACTCCAACAAGCTGGCGGCGTTCCTGAACCAGCGGCTGGACGAGCCCGGCCATTCCCTGCGCGCTGCGCTGCGTGCCTTCTGCGAACGGCAGAATATCGCGCTCGGCTGAACTGGCACTTGCGCCGTAACCGGCGCAGTCTCATTTCCAGTCGGCAAGCATGGGAGGCTCTCTATGACCAAAGTGACCTATCACATCGTCGAGCATGACGGCGGCTGGGCCTACAAGGTGGACGGCGTTTTCTCGGAACCCTTCCCGAACCGGCGCGAGGCGGTCGATGCCGCCCATCGCGCCGCTATCGAGCAGCAGCTTCCCGACGCGAAGTCCGCCAGCATCGAATGGGAGGACGAGAACGGGGTCTGGCACGCCGAATCCTCGCGCGGCGATGATCGCCCCGTAACAGCGGTCGAGGAATAGCCCGTAATCTTGACTATTTTCCTATTCCTTCCTATGTCCTCTCCTGCCCGGGTTGTCCGGCGTGGAGAGGGAAAAGGAGGGGAGGGGATGAAAAAAGTCGAAAACAACCCGTCCCCGCGAGGCGGATTTCCGCCTTTTGTTTCAGCTTCCGTTGCATCGCAGCGTCTGCCGGGGTTATGTGGCCGCCGAATTCCGACCGGGCGGCCTTATCGGGGCCGTCTGCAGGGCGCGCAGGGCGCGCTCCAGCCAGGGTAGTAACGCATCGTGTCGTCCGAAAACGGCCAGCCGCAGGGTAGCCGCCGCCTCAATCTGAAGGATGTGAAGGAAGCGCCCAGCATTTCCGACGAAAGCGTCGGGATGGAACTGCGCGCCATCCGCCTGCATCGCGGCGAAACCGTGGGTCAGGTCAGCCAGGTTCTCCGTATCCGCAAGGATCTGGTCGAAGCCATCGAGCAATCGCGTCACGACCAGCTGCCCGGCCAGGCCTATGCCGTCGGTTTCGTGCGCTCCTATGCCGATTATCTGCGGCTCGACACCGCCGATGTCGTCCGCCGTTACAAGGCGGAACTGGCGGCGCTGGAGCCGCAGGGTCATTTCGCCATTCCGGTGCCGGAAGACGAACAGAGAATCTCGATCGTTTCGGTCGGCGTCATCCTGCTGTGCCTCGCTGGCGCCATCGCGGGCGCCTGGTACCTGGCTGTTCAGGCCGGCTGGATCGGTGGCGCGCGTCCGCTGGGTCCGACCGTTGCGGAATCGCCGGCCGAACCGGCGGGTACGACGCCGCAGCCTGATGGCGATGGACCGTCGACGCTTCCCGCCGCAACGCCGACGCCCGTTCCGACGCCCACCCCTACGCCGGTCCCGACGCCCGAGCCGACCCCGGCGCCGCGTCCCGGCGGTGTCGTCGCGCCTGCAGCCGGCGAGACGGCGCAGGCCGCGACCGGCCGCGCGATGGGCCAGAGCAATCGCGATGCGCGCATCGTCTTCGTCGCACGGCGCGAGACGCGCCTTGAGATCACCGGGCCGGACTCGCGCCAGCCCTATATCGCGCGCAACCTCGCCGTCGGCGATTCCTACCGCGTGCCCACTCGCCGCAGTCTTGTGATGCAGGCGAGCGATGGCGGCGCGCTGGATATCCTGCTGGACGGCGAGTTCATTGGACGGGCCGCAGCCGACGGCACGGCGGTCACCGACTTCGCGCTGTCGCCGGAAGCCTATGGCGCCGCGCCGCGGCCCGAACCGACAGCTGCGCCGACTCCGGCCCCCACGCCCGAGCCGGTGGTCGCGCCGACGCCCGCCGCAACGCCTGCGGTCACGCCAACTCCCACACCGATCGAGTGAGATCGCGATGAGCGCCGTCAGGCCCTATCGCACCATCATCCGCCGCGTCAGCCGCAAGATTCGTGTCGGCAGCGTTGAGGTTGGCGGCGATGCGCCGATCAGCGTGCAGTCGATGACCAACACGCTGACCAGCGATGCCGGGGCGACGATCCGCCAGGTGAAAGAACTGGAAGAGGCGGGCGCCGATATCGTGCGCGTGTCGGTGCCGGACGAGGACTCGACGCGGGCGCTGAAGTCGATCGTGCGCGCGGTGCGCGTGCCGATCGTCGCCGACATCCATTTCCACTACAGGCGCGCGATCGAAGCGGCGGAAGCGGGCGCGGCGTGCCTCCGGATCAATCCCGGCAATATCGGTTCGCCCGAGCGCGTGCGCGAGGTGGTGAAGGCGGCGAAGGATCACGGCTGTTCGATGCGCATTGGCGTGAATGCGGGCAGTCTGGAGCCGGAGCTGCTGGAAAAATATGGCGAGCCTTGCCCCGAGGCGATGGTGGAAAGCGCGCTGAATCACGCCCGTATTCTGGAAGATAACGACTTTCGCGAGTTCAAGATTTCGGTGAAGGCGTCGGACGTGTTCCTTGCGGTCGCCGCCTATAACGGGCTGGCGGAGGCCTGCGATTATCCGCTGCATCTCGGCGTGACGGAGGCCGGGGGGATGATCCCCGGCACGGTGAAGTCGGCCATCGGAATCGGCAATCTGTTGTGGGCGGGGATCGGCGATACGATCCGCGTGTCGCTGTCGGCCGATCCGGTGGAAGAGGTGCGCGTCGGCTTCGATATTCTCAAAAGCCTGAATTTGCGGCACCGGGGCGTGAACGTGATCGCGTGCCCGTCCTGCGCGCGGCAGGGTTTCGACGTCATCAAGACGGTGGCGATTTTGGAGGACCGGCTGAAGCACATCGCGACGCCGATGAGCCTGTCGATCATCGGCTGCGTGGTGAACGGGCCGGGCGAGGCGACCCAGACCGATATTGGCTTCACCGGCGGCGGCTCGCTCGGCAAAGGCACGGGCAGCCACGGCATGGTCTATCTGGGCGGCAAGCAGGCCTACAAACTGCCCAACGAAAATCTCGTCGACCACATCGTGGCCCTCTGCGAGCAGAAGGCCGCCGAGATCGAAGCGACGCGCGGCGCGGCCTAGATCAGCCGCCCGCCCCCAGCGCCTGCACCAGCGCCATCCGGTCATAGATCACTTCCTGCGCCACCACCTTGCCCGCGCGGATCGTGTAGCGGGCCGCATAGGGGCCGGAGAACTGCGCGCCGGTCGGCGCAAGCTCGCCGCCGCCCGGCAGCGCCAGCGGTCCGGTGTTGCGGCCGCCCATGATGGCGAAATCGACGATCTCGTCGCCCTTTTCAAAGCGCGCATAGGTCGAGACGGTGTTCTCGGTAAAGGCGCCGAGCCAGACCTTTTCCGCCTCGACGCGGGCGGCGTGGCCTTTCAGCTCGACGCCCGGCGCGCGGTATTCGACATCCTCGGCCCAGTGCGCGGCGATGGCGGCGAGGTCGGAGCGGTTGAAGGCGGCGTGCATGGCGTCGACGACTTCGGCGGGGGTGGGATAGGGCGTGGTCATGTTGTGTCCTTTCAGGCCTTGGGCGCCAGGCCGCGCGCACGGAACCAGGCGACCGTGTCACGCAGCGTTTCGGGAATAGTGCGGAAGACGAGCCCGAGCTCACGGGCCGATTTGGCGTCGGAGAAATTGGTGCGGCCGATTTCGTTGGCGAGGCCCTTCACCGCCGCCCAGCTGAGCAGCACGGGCTTGCCGGTAAGGCGCGAGACGATCTCCTGCGCGCCGCCGATGGCGAACAGTAGCGCCAGCGGCAGACGCCGCTTCGGCGCCGGGACGCCGGACACCTTTTCCAGCATGGGAAAGAGCTCGGCCAGAGAGAGGCTTCGGCCCGCCGCGAGATAGCGCTCGCCCCGGCGTCCGCGCTCTGCCGCCGCGATCTGGGCGGCGGCGACATCGCGCGCGTCCACGAACGAGAAGGTCGCGGGCGGGATGCCGGGCAGACGGCGGTTGAGGAAATCGATGGCGGTCTGTCCCGCCGAGGTGGGCCCGGCATCGCCCGGCCCCCACATCCAGGCCGGCAGCACGAAACAGGCGTGGAAATCGGGCCGCGCGGCGAGGGCTTCGAACACGACATCGTCGGCGAGGATCTTGCTGCGGTAATAATCGTCCGCATCCTGCGGGCGGCGCAGCATGGTTTCATCGACCAGCGCGCCGCGTTCGCCCTTGAGCACCGCGATGGACGAAGTCTGCACCATGCGGCGCACCCCGGCGGCGTAGGCGGTGTCGATCAGCGCGCGCGTGCCGTCGACATTCGTCTTTTCGAGCTGCCGCCAATGGCTGCCGCCCTTGTAGCTGTCGCGGAAATAGGCGGCGGTGTGGAAGAGCGTATCGACCCCTTCGAGGCGGCGGGCGAAGGCGGCGGGATTGCCGAGATCGCCCTCGACGATCTCGAGCCGGTCGCCCTCAAGACCGGCGAACTGGCTGGCGGCCTTGGCGGCCGACCGGGCGAGCGCGCGCACGCTATCGCCCCGGGCCAGAAGCGCCCGCACCAGATTATTGCCGAGGAGCCCTGTCGATCCGGTGACGAAGACCGTTTTACCGCTCATGTTCCACCCATTCATATTCTTGACGGTATTCATATACTAATTGGTATTTTGATTTCAATACGTATTTTGAACGGCGAGGGAATGATGGTCAGGCTGAGTCGGGAAGAGAGCCAGGAGCGCACGCGCGAACGCCTGCTGGGGGCGGCGGCGCTCGTGTTTGCGCGGGCCGGCTATGGCGGCGCGTCGGTCGATGCGATCTCGGAAGGCGCCGGCTTTTCGAAAGGCGCGTTCTATTCGAACTTCGCCTCCAAGGAGGCGATCTTCCTGGAGCTGCTGTCGCGCCACATGGCCGGCGAGATGAGCGCCAACGAGGCGCTGGCGCGGGACGGCGAGGCGCTCGCGGCGGTGGTCGATCGGATCGCGCATCGCTATGCGACCGAGCGTCAGGATCAGACATGGTGCATGTTGTCGATCGAGTTCGCCCTGCATGCGGCGCGCTCGCCGGCTTTCGCCGAGAGCTATGCCGCGCTTTACGACCGTCAGTATCAGGGTATCGCCGCGATCGTGCGGCGGCTGGCCGAGGCGGCGGGGACTGAGGTCGACGATCCGCTGGCCGCCGCCGTGTCGTTTGTCGCCTTCCGGCAGGGGCTGGCGCTCGACCGGAGCGCGCCGGCGCCGCGCCTCTCCGAAGAGGCTGCGCAAGCCGCCCTCAGCCGGTTCATTTTCGCGATGCTCGGATCGCCGGCGCGGTGACGGCTTCGGCTGTAGCGCTTTTGCGGTCGCCGCGCTAAACCGCGCCGATGCTGCCGACCGCACAGATCGACCGTATTGCTGCGCGCTTCGAGGAGATCGAAGCGCAGCTCGCCGCTGGCCATGGCGACATGGTGAAGCTTGCCAAGGAGCGGGCGCAGATCAAACCCGTCGCCGATGCTTTGGGCGAGTATCGCGCCGCCGAGGATGAGCGCGCCTCGCTGGAGCTGATGGCGAATGACGCCGACGCCGAAATGGCGGCGATGGCGCGCGAGGAATTGCTGGCGCTGAAGGAAAAGCTGCCGGAGCTGGAGCGCGGCCTGAAACTGCTGCTGATCCCGCGCGATGCGGCGGACGAGGGCAGCGCGATCCTGGAAGTACGGGCCGGAACGGGCGGGGCGGAGGCGGCGCTGTTCGCGGGCGATCTGGTGGCGATGTATCGCCGCTATGCGCAGCTGCAGGGCTGGCGCGTGACGGTGATGTCGATCAGCGAGAGCGATCTCGGCGGCATGAAGGAAGCGATCCTGCTGGTCGAAGGGCAGGGCGTCTTCGCCAAGCTGAAATTCGAGAGCGGCGTCCACCGCGTGCAGCGCGTGCCGCAGACGGAGACGCAGGGGCGCATCCATACCTCCGCCGCCACGGTGGCTGTGCTGCCGGAGGCGGAGGACGTGGAGATCGAGGTGAAGGAGAGCGATCTGCGCATCGACGTCTATCGCGCCTCGGGCGCGGGCGGGCAGCACGTCAACAAGACGGAATCGGCGGTGCGCGTGACGCATATTCCCACCGGCGTGGTGGCGGCCAGCCAGGAGGAGAAGTCGCAGCACAAGAACAAGGCGATCGCCATGAAGATGCTGAAAGCGCGTCTTTATGATGCCGAGCGCCAGCGCGTGGACAGCGCACGGGCGGCAGACCGCAAGGATCAGGTGGGCAGCGGCGACCGTTCGGAGCGCATCCGCACCTATAATTTCCCACAAGGCCGCGTCACCGATCACCGCATCAACCTGACGCTTTACAAGCTGGAGCGGGTGATCGCGGGGGACGACCTCAGCGAACTGGTCGATGCCCTCGCCGAGCACGACCAGGCGGCGCGGCTCGCAGCACTCGACGGGCAGGCGTGACGGCGGCTGCGGCCCTCATCGAAAAGGCCACCACGCAATTGCTGCTGGCCGGAATCGAGGCGCCCCAGCGTGAGGCGCGGTTGTTGCTGGCGCATGTGCTGGACGTGTCGGCGGCGGAGCTGGCGCTGATCGGCGACCGTCCGGTGAGCCTCGCTGAGGCGGGACAGTTCGCCGACGCCGTGGAGCGCCGAGCCGGGCACGAGCCGTTCGCCTATATCACCGGCCGCCGCGATTTCTGGACGCTGGAGCTGGAGGTCTCGCCCGCCACACTGATCCCGCGTCCCGATACCGAGACATTGGTGGAAACGGCGCTGAAGATCGTCGGGCATTCGCAGGCGCCGGTGCGCATTCTGGATCTCGGCACCGGCACAGGCGCGATCCTGCTGGCGCTGCTGAGCGAGTTGCCGCGTGCCGAAGGCGTCGGCGTCGATGTGAGCGACGGGGCGCTGGAGGTGGCGAAGCGCAATGCTCTGCGGATGGGGCTGGGCGATCGGGCGCGGTTCTCCAAGTCGAGCTGGTGGAGCCATGCCGGCAGTGACTACGACCTGATCGTCTCGAACCCACCCTACATCCCGAGCCGCGATGTCGACGGGCTGGATGCCGATGTGCGGGATTTCGAGCCGCGCCTGGCGCTGGATGGCGGGCCGGATGGGCTGGCGGCTTATCGGGCCATTTTATCGGTCGCGGCGCAGCGCCTGACGCCCAACGGGGCAGTGCTGTTCGAGGTGGGGATCGGCCAGGCCGCCGATGTGGCTGAGATGATGCGGAAATCCGGTCTTCCGTACACGGCGATTCGGCGCGACTTAGGGGACATCGAGCGGGTCGTGGCCGGGGCGGCAAACCCTCAAGTCCTTGTGGATATTACAGATTTTCCTGTTGGACGTTGGGAAGAAACGGACTAAATTCATCACTAGGGGAAAGGCCGGACGTGGCCGCGTATCCTGCCGTCGCCCAAGGGGGCCGCCGGCATAAGGCGCAGCCGAAACGCGACCGGCCCTGAACGACAGCACAAACGACCGCTGGACCTGCCTTGAGCTCGAAACCGCTTTGCGGTGTTCCGGCTCGTGTCCCGCGCAAGAGGCTGATCAACCCCTGACGTCATCTATAGAGGAGAGAGTGCCTTGAACATGAGGCCTCAACAGGGTGGGTTCAACAAGCGCGGTCGTAACCGCAACCGCAATGGCGGTGGTGGGGGCGGCGGCGGTGGCGGCGGGAATAACAACAACAAGCCGCAGAACATCCTGCACCGGAATTTCGAAAGCACCGGCCCGGACGTGAAGGTGCGCGGCAACGCGCAGCACGTCTATGAGAAGTACCTGCAGCTGGCGCGCGATGCGAATTCGTCGGGCGACCGCGTGATGGCGGAGAACTATCTCCAGCACGCCGAGCATTATTACCGCATCATCGCGGCGGCCCAGGCGGCGATGCCGCAGCACCAGCCGAACCAGCAGCAACAGCACAACCAGCAGCAGAACCAGAACGGCCGCTACGGCCAGCCGCACAACACCGGCGAAGTCACCGAAGGCGAGAACGGCCAGCCGCGCGAAGAGGCGGCCGGAGCGACAGTGGAATCCACCGTGCCGGCATCGCAGCCAACGCCGGTGGAAGACGAGCAGCCGGTCGTCTGAGAAACTGAAAGGCCGGGGCAATACCTCGGCCTTTTCATGTCAGGGGATGCGGTGGAGCTCCCAGCGCGGCTGCACATCGTCCGGCAGGACGTTCGGGCCGGTGTAACGCAACAGGAGTTCATTGCCGCTGCAGCTGTAGGTCCAGATGGAATCCTGCAGCATACCTTCCTGTTCGCTCTCGTTGGTGTAGCCGTTGGGCAGTTCGACGCGGATCTTGAACGAGATGGTCGCCGACTTGGCGCAATAATTCATCGCGCCGCCTTCGTCCGTGCCCCACTCGCCCATGTCGATGCCGTTGCCTTCGACATTGATGAGGACGACGTCGTCGCTGTCCTCGGCCATCTTCACCTCGGCGCCGATCTTCAGCCCCTCGACCACGAACTGCGCCGAGCCGTCGTTGTCGAAGACGAGGACGGCCGTGCCGCCGACGCCGCTGAAATTCGACATCTTGGACTGGCCGTTGGTCGCCTGAAGATAGGTGAGCAGCGCCTCGTTCGACATCTTCCACTTGCCGACCACGCACTGGTCGACCTTAGGCATCTTCACGCAGTCGAGGCACTGTTTCTGGCGGTGCGCGACGAGGGTCGTCTTGTCGGCCAGTACGTCCGACACGAAGCGGGCGGTGAGGAGCATGCGGATGTCCTTGCAGCTCTCGGGCTCGATCGTCTCCATCGGGTCGAGCTCCGACCAGTCGCCGCCCGACTGTTCGCGCTTGTAGAAGGACGAGCCGCCGGCCCAGGCATTGTAGGTGCCGTTCGAAAAATGGAGCGCGTGGCGGACGATGGTGAACGGTTTGACGGTCAGCTCGATCTGCTTGTCGTCGTCATTGATCGCGGTGGTGGCGACCTGGTCCGGCGGGGCCGGGAAGGTGTAGCCGCTGGGCATCGCGATCTTGCCGTCGATCAGCGCCTGCGCGAATTGCTGCAGTTCCATCTCGCCGACCGACTGCAGCGTGGAATTCATCTGGTTGTAGTCGGTGTCGCTGGCCGACACGCCCTTGAAGAAGGCGGCCATCTTGTCCGGCCCCTGCGACCACAGCCAGGCGAAGAAGACGACGCTGTTATAGGGCTGCTTGATCAGCGGCGTCGTTTCGATCGTCTCGATGAACTTGCTGCCCAGGTTTTCGAGGCGCGCATTGTCCATCTGGACCTGCGCGGCGAAGAATTCGGCTGAGCCTTCTTTCCACCAGTCGCCCGCCGCCAGCTTGGCGGCATCGGGATAGCTCCAGAACTGGACGCAGTGGAAGACCTCGTGCGCCGCCGTGTTGCGCAGCGCCTCAAGCCCGTATTCGTCGTTCTTGGGGATGTTGATTTTAACGATGCATTCGCGGGGATACGTGAAGCCATCGGCATTGGCAAAGATGCCCGCGAACTTCTCGCCCTTCATGTCGCCGGCGACGCGTTCGGGATCGACCATCAGCACGGTGACGTGGCCGAACTCGAAACCGAATTGCGGGGCGAGGTCGTCGAAGAGAGACATCGACGAGAGAATGGCGTCGATCGTTTCCGCCGCATGCTGTTCGACGAATTGTGGATTGGTGGAGGCGTCGCGGATGGCGCGGACGGTGAAAGTCTGGCCGTTCGCAGTGTAGGTCTGTTTTTCGCCTTCGGCGCATTTGAAGGCGGCGTCGGCGCCGATGGCGGCACGAAAGGACGGGGTGCTGCAATCCTGCAGATCGTCGGCATGCGCCGCACCCGTAAGGCAAGCAAGGCCGAACGCCAGCGCCAGAATTGTCCGCATGACGCCCTCTCTCAATCGATCAGCTTGATATCGTCACCGGGCGCGATGCGACCGCCTTCGATGACATCGAGATAGATGCCGCAGAGATTGGCGCCGAAGGCCTCGTCCAGAAGCTGGGGCAGGCGCATGTCGCGCTCGGCGGTGGCCGGGTTCACATTGGTGGCGGCGCAGCGGACGATCTGCTTGGCGACGGTAGCGCGCACCGGGCCTACGCCAAGCGTGCGGCCGGTCCAGGATTTCTCGACCCAGGGCTCAAGCCCCTCGACATGGATATTGCCACGGAAGCGCAAAGGATCGACAGGCGCCCCGGCGACGCGCGCGACGTCGCGCACGCTCGAGAGGTTGATGAGCGAGATATATTTCTGCGGCACGTCGGTAAAGTTGAAGCCCGGCGCGGTGACGACACGCGGTTTGCCGGGCAGGGCGCCGCCGAGATAGGCGGCGAAGAATTGCTCGGCGATGCCGCGGCCGATGGGCGTGGAGAGCTGGGCGCGGCTCACCTGTTTGCCGCCGCGCTTCACCGTAAGGGTGGCAGTTTCATCGTCGAACTGGGTTTCAAGCGCGGCGAGCTTCTCGTCGCGCATCAGCATCAGGAATTTCACTTTCGGGAAGTGGCGCGGTGCATCGGCATCGAATTGCGGGGCGCCCTGTTCGATGGCCCAGGCGCGGTCATGCGGGAAGGTTTCGCCCGGCGTGGTGAGGACGCGCTCAAGCCTTTCCGGCGAGAGGCCTTTGACGGGATAGCGGTAGAGGCTTTCGACCTTGGACATGCCGCCTTGTAGCCTATCGGTATAGAAATGGGCCTGCCGCGACGCCGCAGGGCGTCGCGGCAGGCACTCGCATCAGCCGCTGGTGCGCTCCAGATAGTAGTCGCGCTTGTTGGCGTCGTAGGTGCCGCGATAGAGGCCGTCTTCGGCGGGCGCGAAGTGGAACATCTGGTCGCCATTCGTCGTGAAGATGAGGATGCCCTTGTCTTCTTCGCTCACGTCCCAGCCGCCGACGTCTTTCAGGAATTCGAACTGCTCGGCGCAGTCATCGGCCAGCTCCACCTTGTAGAGCGCGTTGGCAACTGCATCCTCGAACAGGATGACGGCGCAGCCCCGGGACTTGCCGTCCGCCTGGTTGAAAACGAACTGGCCGGCCGTACCGGGGACGCCCTCGGTCGGCGGCGGGTTCGGCTCGTCAGTCGCGGCGGCGCTAAAGGTGAGGGCCAGCGCGGCGGTTGCAGCACAGAACAGACGCAACATGAAATTCTCCCATTGAAACAGCGGCTTCACCCGTAGGCGATCGAGCATAACATCGTCAGGTGACAGGGCGTCGCGGGATGGAACCCATTGCGGAATGAAGGCCTTCTCCCCACATGCCTTGTGGTCTTCGAGGCCCGTCGTGCCGTGCCCGTATGGGGCGGCCAAAGGCGGATGCGCTCATCAGGAGGGACGTGATGGATTTTGAGAAATACACCGAGCGGTCGCGCGGATTCATGCAGTCAGCTCAGGGGCTTGCCCTGCGCTCGGGGCACCAGCGCTTCGCGCCGGAACATCTGTTGAAAGTGTTGCTCGACGATGAGGAGGGCCTCGCGGCCGGTCTCATCAAGGCGGCTGGCGGCGACGCAAAGGCGGCGCTTGCGGGCGCGGAATCGGCGCTGAAAAAGCTGCCCCGCGTCGAAGGCAGTGGCGCGGGCCAGGTCTATCTGGCGCCGGAGATGGCCAAGGTCTTCGACATGGCCGAGAGCCTGGCAAAGAAGGCCGGCGACAGTTTCGTGACCGCCGAGCGGTTGCTGCTGGCGCTGACGATGACGCCCAACACCGAAGCCGAAAAGATTTTGAAGACGGCGGGTGTGAACCCGACGGCGCTAAACCGCGCGGTCGAGGATCTGCGCAAGGGCCGCACGGCCGACAGCGCGACGGCCGAGAATGCCTATGACGCGCTGAAGAAGTATGCCCGCGACCTGACCCAGGCGGCGCGCGACGGCAAGCTGGACCCGGTGATCGGGCGCGACGAGGAAATCCGCCGCACGATCCAGGTTCTGGCGCGGCGCACCAAGAACAACCCGGTGCTGATCGGCGAGCCGGGCGTCGGCAAGACCGCGATCGCGGAAGGCTTGGCGCTGCGCATCATCAATGGCGACGTGCCGGAATCGCTGAAGAACAAGACGCTGATGGCGCTCGACATGGGCGCGTTGATCGCTGGCGCGAAATATCGTGGCGAGTTCGAGGAGCGGCTGAAGGCCGTTCTGAACGAGATCACGTCCAGTGCGGGCGGCGTCATCCTGTTCATCGACGAGATGCACACGCTGGTCGGCGCAGGCAAGGCGGACGGGGCGATGGACGCCTCCAATCTGCTGAAGCCCGCTCTGGCGCGCGGCGAGCTGCATTGCGTCGGCGCGACGACGCTGGATGAGTATCGCAAACATATCGAGAAGGATGCGGCGCTCGCGCGGCGCTTCCAGCCGATCTTTGTCGGCGAGCCGACGGTGGAAGACACGGTCTCGATCCTGCGCGGCCTGAAGGAGAAGTACGAGCTGCATCACGGCGTGCGCATTTCGGATGCGGCGCTGGTGGCGGCGGCGACGCTGTCGGACCGCTACATCTCCGACCGCTTCCTGCCCGACAAGGCGATCGATCTCGTCGATGAGGCGGCCTCGCGGCTTCGTATGCAGATCGATAGCAAGCCGGAGGAGCTGGACGAGCTCGACCGCCGCACGATCCAGCTGAAGATCGAGCGCGAGGCGCTGAGGAAAGAGACCGATGCGGCCTCGCAGGACCGGCTGACGAAGCTGGAAAAGGAGATCGCGGACCTTGAGGAGAAGTCGGAGGCGCTCGCCGTCAAATGGCGGGCCGAAAAGGACGCTCTGAAAGAGGCGACCGGGATCAAGGAAAAGCTGGACCAGTCGCGGCTTGAGCTGGAGCAGGCGCAGCGGCGCGGCGATCTCGCCCGCGCGGGTGAGCTCGCCTATGGCGTCATCCCGGATCTGGAAAAGAAGCTGAAGGCGGTGGAGGAGCAGAAGTCGGCCTCGCTCGCGAATGAGGCCGTGACCGAGTCGCAGATCGCGGGCGTGGTGAGCCGCTGGACCGGCATTCCGG
>VFQQ010002486.1_pt1 | contig 20511 bp, 11 predicted proteins | sample 3512341 | NCBI WGS metagenome assembly VFQQ01 (sample SAMN10412373, study PRJNA504923) | tailings metagenome | isolation source: Relicate 2 Philex TSF1 revegetated site | place: Philippines: Tuba, Benguet | collected 2017-08-29 | reverse complement strand
CGTCAGCGTGAATTCAGCCGGCGCGGTTTTCAACGCCTCGGCGACGAGACCTCGATCGAGCCTTACGGTCATCGTCGCCGGATCGACCGATGCGCCTGCCCGCTCGAACACGGCAAGCGCTTTTGCGCTCATCACCTCGATGCCGAAGTTCTCGAGGATGTGAAGCGAGGCCTCGTGAATCGCCTCGATCTGGTCGGCCGATAGCAATTGCATCGGCGGGTAGGGATTGCGCACGCGGCGCAGTGAAAGCTGCGGAATCGCAGTTCCCGCCTTTAGGGATGCCCGTTCGTTGCCTCGACGCCGTCTTGTTCCATTCATGCGGCAATTAGGCGACAGCCGCATTTTTCGACTATTGAAAAAACGGCATTTGCGGGCGAGTTTGTCGCCAAGGCGTCAAACAAAGCAGGACACTATAGAAATTACGTCCTACAGAGTCGCCAAATCAACAATACCGTTAACCAAGACGGCCGGAAACGCTTCACATTACGGCCTCAAAATCTTATTAGGGCCGCGCGGCACGGTTAACAGATGGTGCAAGGAACCTTTCAGGTTTTAGGCCTATCTAGGGTTAATGGGTCGGTCGCGTTTGAGTATCATCTTATCGATGTTCACGCTGGTGTTCGCGCTGCTTTCCGCATGCGCGTCGCCACCGCGTCATATCAACGACGTCTGCCGCGTCTTCGACCAGAAGAATGGCTGGTTCGAGAACTGGCGCTCGGAAGCCAACAAAACCGAGCGCAAATATGGCGTGCCGGTACCGGTTCTGATGGCGACGCTGCGCAAGGAATCCGGCTTCCAGCACAACGCCAAGCCGCCGCGTACCATGGTGCTTGGTTTCATCCCCTGGAAGCGCGTGTCGTCTGCCTACGGCTATTCTCAGGCGCTGGACGGGACATGGTCCCAGTACCAGAAGGAAACAGGCAACCGTCTGGCCAAGCGCCAGAACTTCGCCGATGCGATCGACTTCGTCGGCTGGTACCACGCCAAGACGTCAGACCGCTTCGGCGTCGCCAAGCAGGATGCCTACAACCTCTATCTCGCCTACTATTTCGGCTGGAGCGGATATAGCCGCGGCGACTGGCAGCAGAAGCCGGGCCTGCAGCAATATGCGCGCGAGACGGAGAAGATGGCGAGCGACTACGCCGCGCAATTGCAGGAGTGCAACTAAGCACTCGCACAGACCGCTGCCGGATCAACGCCCGGCGTCTGCCCTAACCTTAGTGTTTCCGCTCGTCCGGCAAATCGCGATCGAAAGCCGAGGGAACATCCTCGTCTTCGCTTTGGCGCCCCTCCCCGACTGTGCGAGGAGAAAACGGGGCGACATGCGAGTGATTGTCGCCGGCATTCGGCTCGGAGCCTTCGTCGCGCCGCTCGTGCCGGCGCGCGCGCATCGTTGCCTCGTCTTCCTCGGCATCCTCGCCGAACTCGCCTGCTGCCACGCTGGCGCTCTTGCCGTGCGGGCGTTGCGGAGCTTCTCCGACAAAGCCGGGGCCTGAACCGTGCGGCGCGTCGTCTGGAATTCCTTCATGCGCCGCATGCTCGATATCGAAGCGGATAACCGGCTCCATCGTCGCGAGCACATCGTCGGACAGCCAGCAGAGGCTCATATGACCGCCGCCGAGATCCTTGACCGGCGGAACCTGCTTTTCGCAAAGTCCGTCGGCCACGAGATGCTTGTAGCGGCACCGCGTCTGGAAGGGACAGCCGGTAGGCGGGTTCATCGCCGAGGGAATGTCGCCCTCCAGCACGATGTGTTTCTTGACCACCGAGGTGTCGGCAATCGGGATCGCCGACAGCAGCGCCTCGGTATAGGGGTGATAAGGCGGCGAGAAAATCTGGTCCGTCGTGCCCTGCTCCACGATGTAGCCGAGATACATGACGACCACGCGGTCGGCGATGTAGCGCACAACGGACAGATCGTGGCTGATGAACAGCATCGTTGTCTTGTTGGTGCGCTGAATGTCCATCAGCAGTTCGGTGACGGCAGCCTGCACGGAAACGTCAAGAGCCGAGACGGGCTCGTCCGCCACCACCACCTTGGCGGTGCCGGCAAAGGCGCGCGCAACGCCGATGCGCTGCTTCTGGCCGCCCGACAGCTGCCGAGGCATGCGGGTGGCGAAGGCGCGTGGCAGCTTCACCAGGTCGAGCAGTTCGAGCATACGCTTGTGCCGGTCGCCTGCAGTCTTGCCGTAACCGAACTTTTCGAGCGTCCGGATGATCTGCGACCCGACGGAATGGCTCGGATTGAGCGTGTCGAACGGGTTCTGGAACACCATCTGGATCGAGGAGACGGTATCGACGTCGCGGTTTTCGATGGCGATCGACTCGATGTCGCGGTTGCCCAGCGCAATCGTTCCCGAACTCGCCGTCTCCAGCCCGAGCAGAACCTTGGCGAGCGTAGACTTTCCGCAGCCGGATTCGCCGACAATGGCAACCGTTTCGGATTCACGCGCCTCGAAGCTGATGCTTTCATTGGCCTTGACGACACGGCCCTCGCTGCCGCCGAACACCTCGTTGGCCGAAACCTTGTAGTATTTCTTGAGGTCGTCGATCTTCAGCACCGGCGCGCCGGGCGTGATCGGCGGCTTGCTGGTCTTGGCACCGGCGGGCAATGCCGTCCAGTCGATCTCGTCGAAACGCACGCAGCGGCTGTGATGCTTGTCGTGGCCTGCCACCGGGATCATCGGAATTTCGTCAGCGTTGCAGACGCCTTCGACGAAATGCTGGCAGCGCGGGCCGAAATTGCAGCCCTTCGGCCGCTCGTGCGGCAGCGGCAGCTGGCCGGGAATGGCGATCAGCGGCCGCGAATTCTTGTCGGCGCCGGGCAGCGGAATGGAGCGGAACAGCCCTTGCGTATAGGGATGGCGCATGCGGTCGAACACGTCCTCGACCTTGCCGGTCTCCACCGCCTCGCCCGAATACATGACGGTAATGCGGTCGCAAGTTTCCAGGATCAGGCCGAGATTGTGCGACACGAAGATCATCGACGTGCCGAACTCCTTGCCGAGCCCCTTCACCAGCTCGACGATGCCGGCCTCGACGGTCACGTCGAGCGCGGTCGTAGGTTCGTCCAGCAACAGCAGCGCCGGCTTCGACAAAAGCGCCATGGCAATGACGATGCGCTGCTGCTGGCCGCCCGAAAGCTGGTGCGGATAGGATTTCATCATCCGCTCGGGGTCCGGCAGGCGCACCGACTTCAGCATGGCCAGCGAGCGGCTGTAGGCCTCCTCCTTCGATACCTTGTCGTGGATCAGCGGCACTTCCATCAATTGCTGGCCGACCTTCATCGCAGGGTTCAAGCTCGCCATCGGCTCCTGATAGATCATGGCGATCTTGTTGCCGCGAATGGCGCGCAGTTCCTCGTCGGACATGTCGCCCATGTCCTTGCCCTGAAACTTGATGCGCCCGCCGACGATCTTCCCGACATTGGACAGGTCGCGCATGATGCCGAGCGACACGGTGGACTTGCCGCAACCGGATTCGCCGACGATGCCCATCGCCTCACCCGGCATGACCGTGCAGGAGAAATCCATCACCGCCGGGATTTCGCCTCGCCGGGTGAAGAAGGAGATGGAGAGGTTCTCGATTTCGAGGATCGGTTGGGTGGTGGTCCTGACAGCCTCGTTCATGGTGATCTCCAATCCGATTCAGGCATTAAACTCGCTACCGTCATCCCGGGCGAGCGAAGCGAGACCCGGGACCCATTGATGAGCACGGCCGGGTTGCGGGTCGGCACGACATTGCTGCGGCGCGCCGACATGAGAGGCGGGCCGCGCTCGACGACGATCGGACCAATGGGTCCCGGGTCTTCCTCCGCTTCGCTCCGGTTGCCCGGGATGACGAGGGTGGCGCCCATTTCCGTCAGTCTTTCATCGATTGTTCGCGAAGCGCATCGGCCAGTAGGTTGAGGCCGAGCACGAAGGACATCAGTGCGATTGTCGGCGGCAGAGCCGGGTGGATGAATGAGCGCAGCAACCGGCTCGCATCCTTGATGGCCGTGCCCCAATCCGGGCTCTCGGGCGCCAGGCCAAGTCCGAAATAACCGAGCGTTCCGAGCAGGATCGTGGTGTAGCCGATGCGCAGGCAGGCATCGACGATCAGCGGGCCACGGGCATTGGGCAGGATTTCCCATAGCATGATGTACCACGGGCTTTCGCCGCGCGTTTGCGCCGCCGCTACATAGTCGCGGGTCTTGATGTCCATCACCAGGCCGCGCACGATGCGGAACACGCCGGGGCTGGAGGCGAAGACCACCGCCACGAAGATGTTGAGCTGGTTCGGGTCTATCGAGACGATGCCGAGCGGATCGGCATTGAACACCAGCCCTACATAGATCCAACCGCCGATAAGAAGAGTGAGGCCGAGGAGAATGTAGAGCCTCTCGGGCCGGCTTTTGAAACGTGTATAGAACAGCGTGCAGAAAAAGATGATCGGGAACAGGAAGAACAGACCAGCCATCCCGTAGGGAATGGGCGTGTCCATGATACCGGGCGTCACCAGCAGGTAGAACAGCAGGATGACCGGGAAGGCCAGAACCAGATTGGCGAGGAAGGACAGGAACGAGTCGATCCGCCCGCCATAATAGCCCGCCGGGAGTCCGAGCGTGATGCCGACCATCAGCGCGAAGGCCGTGGCTGCCGGCGCGATGATCAACACGATCTGGCTGCCATAGACCATGCGGCTGAAGATATCGCGGGCGAGCTTGTCGCCGCCGAACAGATAGGACAGCCCCGATTGCGCGTCGATCGCACCCGGCATCGCGTCCTTCATGATCGGGATTTGCGCCAGCGGATTGAAAGGCGAAACCCGGCTGGCGAAGATCGCGGTGAAAAGCCAGAACAGGCAGATCACCAGACCGGCAATGCCGACGCCACTGTCGAGTATCTGGCCGTAGAGACCGAGCCTCTTCTTGAACCAGAAACTGGCGCCGAGCACGATCGCCATCGCCACCCAGACGGGCCAGAAACGCGAAAGAACGCCAAGCACGATCTGGGTCGCGGATAGAAATTCCATCGTGCCCATGTCACTGCACCCTGATGCGTGGATTGAGGTAGGCGTAACCCAGATCGGAAATCAGCTGGGTGAACAGCACGACGAAGACCGAGACCAGCGAACAGCCGAGCAGAAGATCGATGTCGTTGTTGCCGGCCGCCTCCACCAGCGTGTAGCCGAAACCCTGGTAGCGGAACATCACCTCGACGATGACGACGCCGGTGAGCAGCCACGGGAATTGCAGCATGATGACCGTGAAAGGCGCGATCAGCGCGTTGCGCAGCGCGTGCTTGACGACGACGCTGGAGAAGCTCAGCCCCTTCAGCCGCGCCGTGCGGATATATTGCTGCGTCATCACCTCGACCATGGAGGCGCGGGTCATGCGGGCGATGTAGCCGATGCCGTATATCGCCATCGTCATAACCGGCAGCGTGAAATTGTAGAAAGTTATGCCTTGCGAGGTTGCGCTGGCGGCCGAGCCGTTCAGCCAGCCCAGCCCTGAGGCGAAGATGACGGTGAAGATGACGCCGGAGACATATTCAGGCGTTGCCGTGGTGGCGATCGAGGCGACCGACAAGGACCGGTCCGTTCGCGTTCCCTCGCGCATGCCGGCCAATATGCCGATGAGCAGTGCGATCGGCACCATCGTTACCATCACCCAGAACATCAGGATGCCGGTAGCGCCCAGCGCCGGGAACAGCTTGTTGGCGACCTTGGTCTTGAACTTGGTGGAGCAGCCGAAATCACCTTGCAGGATACCGCCGTAATACGGCTCCGACGGCTCGTTGCAGAAGGAGAAGCGCGGCGTGGCCTTGCCCGTCGCCGCATCGATATTGGGCTGCTTCTTCACCACGCCGATCCACTGACCGTAGCGCACGAAGAAGTTCTGGCGGTAGCCGTTCTTGACCAGCCAGCTTTCGATCTGTTCGGCCGGACTGCGCATGTCCAGCTGGCTGATCGCCAGCTTCTTCAGGTTCGGCTCCAGATTCACCATGAAGAACACAACCATCGTCAGGCACAGCATGGTCAGGGCCATGGTCCCGAGACGGCGAATAATGAAAGCAAGCATAGCCAGCCCCTGCCATTGGGTTGGGGTCAGATGCGATCAACCCGTTGAAAACGGGAGAGGGACGCTGGCGCCCCTCTCCGACGTTTGAAGCGTTTTCACGCCTCGTCGAGCCAAACCTTGCCGAAGTCGTGTTCGAAGGTCGGGTGCATGCCGTGGTTCTTAACCGCCGGCACCGAGCTGTTGTAGAGTTTGCGCCAGTAAGGCTGGATGATGATGCCCGAATCCTGAAGGATCTTTTCGATATCGGCCATCAGCGTCTTGCGCTTCTCGACATCCGCCACCGCAAGGGCCTCGCCGATCTTGGCGTCGAGATCCGGGTTCGAATAGGCGGCTTCGTTCCAGGCTTCACCGGTGCGGTAGGCGATCGCCACGACCTGGATGCCGAGCGGACGCATATTCCAGTTGGTCATGGAATAAGGATATTTCGTCCAGTCGTTCCAGAAGGTCGAGCCCGGCAGAACCGTGCGCTTGACCTTGATGCCGGCGTCGCGCAGCTGGGCAGCGATCGCATCGCCGGTGTTCTTGTGCCAGTCTTCGTCGACCGTGATCAGCTCGTGCTCGAAATCGGCCTGGCCGGCTTCGGCCATCAGGGCCTTGGCCTTGGCCGGATCGCGCGCGACCTTCGGCAGTTCGGCGTATTCCGGATGGATCGGGCAGACATGGTGGTTTTCCGCCACGGTGCCGGCGTTTCCGTAGCCGAGCTGCAGCACCACCGCGTTGTCAACACCGAGCTGCAGGGCCTGGCGCACCTTCTGGTCTTCGTAAGGCTTGTTGTTGACGTTGGTGCGGGCAACGATCGTCGAGGCGGTAACGACTTCGGACGTGATCGCGCCGACGCCTTCCAGGATAGTCACATAGTCAGCCGACGTTTCGTGGTTGGTGTGCACTTCACCGGCCTCGAAAGCCGAGACCATCGCCGACGGGTCGGTGCCGTAGTCGATGAACTCGACGCCATCGAGATAGGCTTCGCCGTTCCACCACTTGCCGTTTTCGCGGCGCTTGTAGACGACCTTCTGGCCGACATCATAGGAGACGAGCTCGAAGGGACCGGTGCCGATCGGGTTCTTGACGAAATCCTTGCCCGTCTCGTCGAAGGTGTGATGCACGATAAGCGCAGGGTAGTCGCACAGGTTGGGGATCAGCGCGATGTCCGACTTGCCAAGCTTCAGCTTGACGGTCATGTCGTCGACCTTGGTGATCGATCCTTCGCTCAGCTTGCCCGTTTTCTCGTCGACCAGCGAGCCAAGGCGGCCGGGCATGGAATTGCCTTCAGCACTCTTGTCGGCCCAGCGCGTGAAATTGTAGATCACGTCGTCTGCGGTGAACTTGTCGCCGTTGGTCCACTCGACGCCCGGACGGACATGCAAGGTGTACTCGGTGGCGTCGTCGTTCACTTCCCAGCTCTCGAGCAGATAGGGTTGGAAAGTGTAGTCCTTCGTGTATTTCACCAGCGGCTCGAGCGTCTGGCGCTCGGCATTGGCGATCTCGGACCAGTCGGCGGTGCGCGGATCCTTCGGATCCTTGACCCACATCGCCACTTTCAGAACGCCGCCCTTCTTGGGCTCCTGCGCCATCGCAGGGGTGGGTACGGCAAGACCGATCATGCCATATGCCATTGCGGTGGAAGCACCGAATACGCTCGCCAGTGCGAGGAACTCGCGGCGGTCGATGCCGCCAGCCTTCACGCTCTCGGCCATTTCTACGATATGGTCTGGAACGCGATCCCCATCGTTCTTGTAGAATGTCATCTTAGAACTCCCATTGTTGGCTTTCCGCCGATTAGCATTCCGCATCCCGCCCTAGATGTCAAAAAGAGCGGACTGCAGAACTCGGGAGTAAATGTGCAACTTTGAATGGCCGCCGGTTCGCGCGAATACGACAAACTTGGCGCAAAAGTGCTATTGCGCGGCGGATTCGGCAGAATCTTCTGCGGACAATAAAACTGATACATTTGGAGCGCGCCGGACAGCGCCAGACAGGCCATTCCTTGAGGCCAGGCAAGGGTTCGCGGGGCATCGCCACAGCCCTGACGTGTGGCTGCCACTAAAAATTGTGGAAACATGTATAGGCATATCTTTTGGTCGATGCCTCCGTCCCATATTCAGCGCCTAACCGAATTCCGGATCAGGCTACATCCAAAAGACATGGGCAGACGTTAAGCCTGCCGGGGCATCCATGTTGACAAGCGCCGGCCGAGCCGGATTCATGGGCCCCGAAACGACAGCGGTGTGGAGGAGACAATGTCTATGCGCGCGGCACGTACCTTGTCGGTTTTCGTCTTTCTTCTAGCGCTGCTCTTCACGAATATGGGCACTGCGCTCGCCGTCGATGCGCGAACGATCGCCACCAGCGAAAATGGCGACTATTTCGGCTTCGACCTGAGGTCCGAGCAGAACGTCACGCTCGACCAGTGCAAGTCGACCTGCCTCGGCGATTCCTCCTGCCGCGCCTTCACCTACAACCAGAAGGCCAAATGGTGTTTCCTGAAGTCCGACTTCAGCCAGTTGAAGCCTTTCCCAGGCGCCATCGCCGGCAAGGTCGTGACGCTTAACAGCGACCCCGATATCGGCGCACCGCCCGAGCTCTCTTTCTTTTCTTCCGGCATGATCGACGAAGCCCGGCAATTCCGCATCAGCCTGACGGACGGCTCGGTCGCGACCGGCACGGAAGGGCTGGCAGCGCTGACCGAAGCAGCCGATCAGGCGATGCAGAATGGCGACCCGCGCACGGCGATGCAGAAACTTACCACCGCCGTCGCGACCTCGCCTGATGATGGCGCGCTGTGGCTCAATCTTGCCCGCGCCATCGTCGGCGTACCTCCGGCCAACAGTGAGGAGACGGCAAAATTCCAGCGCGATTGCACCTCCGCCGCATGGAACGCCTACCAGCTCCTGCGCACCACGCAGACGCGCGCCGATGTGCTGGCGGTGATGGCGGTGGCGCTTGACAAGCGCGAAATGTTCCGCCCCGCCCTTCAGGCCTATGAGGCAAGCCTCGCGCTGGTCAATTCAGCGACCATCCGCGCCGAATATGAAGATCTGAAAGCCCGCAAGGGTTTTCGCGTTATCGACCATTCCGTCGACAATGACAGCGCCGCCCCGCGCATCTGCGCGCAATTCTCCGAAGACCTCGTCAAGACCGGCGTCGACTACGCGCCGTTCGTGACCGTCGACGGTGGGGCGCCCAAGGCCATCGAGGCCAAGGACAAGCAGATCTGCGTCGAAGGGCTCGAACACGGCCGCCACTACAACGTCACCTTCCGCGCCGGCCTGCCGGCTGCGGTCGGTGAGGTCATAGCGGCGCCGGTCGTGCTCTCCATATACGTGCAGGATCGCACCGCATCGGCCCGCTTCACCGGCGACAGCTTCGTACTGCCGGCGACTGCCCGGCGCGGCATTCCGCTGGTCACCGTCAACATGGCGGCGGCCGATATGAAGCTTTTCCGCATCGGCGACCGCTCGCTTGCCCAGCTTCTCACCGGCTACCAGTTCCTGCGCCAGCTCGACAGCTACGATATTTCCAACATTTCCGACCAGATGGGCGAACCGATCTGGGAAGGACAGATCGAGATCGCCAACGAGCTCAACAAGGAAGTCACGACCAGCTTCCCGGTCGACGAGGCGCTGCCGCAGCGCAAGCCCGGCGTCTATGTGCTGACCGCGCAGCCGGTGAACGACCGCAGCGAGGATTACTCGTCCCGCGCCACGCAATGGTTCGTCGTCTCCGACATCGGCCTCTCCACCTATACCGGCCAGGACGGCCTCAACGTCTTCGCCCGTTCGCTCGGCTCAGCCAAGCCGATCGCCGATGTCGAGCTGACGCTGCTTGCCCGCAACAACGAAATCCTCGGCACCGCAAAAACCGACGCCGAGGGCCGCGCCACCTTCACCCCCGGTCTTTCACGCGGCACCGGCAGCATGGTGCCGGCTGTGCTGATGGCGAGCCAGGGCGACAGCGATTTTGTCTTCCTCGACATGACGCGCGCCGGCTTCGACCTCTCCGACCGTGGCGTGACGGGACGCACCGCGCCCGGTGCGCTCGATGTCTATGCCTGGACCGAGCGCGGCATCTACCGCGTCGGCGAGGAAGTGCATGTGGCCGCCCTTGCCCGCGACGATGCCGCCAAGGCGGTCGAGAACCTGCCGCTGACCTTCGTCTTCACGCGCCCCGACGGCGTCGAGGACCGCCGCATCATCTCCGACGGCGCCAACGCCGGTGGCCATGCCGTCGACCTGACGCTGGCCAATAACGCCATGCGCGGCACATGGACGGTATCGATCTACACCGATCCCAAGCAGGCGGCCGTCGCCAGCCAGATGTTTTTGGTCGAGGATTTCGTGCCCGACCGCATCGAATTCGACCTGGCCAGCGACAAGCCCGAGATCGCCGCCGGCGAAGCAGCCAACGTTACCGTCGATGGCCGCTTCCTCTATGGCGCGCCAGCTGCCGGTCTGGCGCTCGAAGGCGAAGTTACGCTTTCGACCACGCAGGAATGGGAAAGCTTCCCCGGTTATTCCTTCGGCCTCGCCGATGAGGAAGAGGGCGAAGCGACGCGCATTCCGCTGGCGGACCTGCCGGTCGTCGGCGACGACGGCAAGGCAACCTTCCCGGTGGCCATCGAGCAACTGCCCTCGACCACGCGCCTGCTCAACGCCGCCGTGACGGTGCGCATGCGTGAAAGTGGCGGCCGCGCCGTCGAGCGCGCGCTCGACATCGGCATCCACCCGCAAGGCCGGATGATCGGCATCAGGCCGGATTTTTCGGGCGGCGAGGTGCCGCAAGGCGGAACCGCCAAGTTCAGCTTCATCGCTGTCGATCCGCAAGGCAAGCGCGAGGCACTGCAAGGCGCGCAATGGTCGCTCGTCAAGGTCGAGCGCAATTACCAATGGTATCGCAGCGGCAATGCCTGGAACTACGAGCCGGTGACCTTCACCAAGGCCGTCGCCAACGGCCAGATCGATCTGGCCGCCGACAAGGAGGCGTCGATCAGCGCGCCGGTAGACTGGGGCCGCTACCGCCTTGAAATCGAGACGGCCGATCCCGCCGGCCCCGCGACCAGCTTCGAATTCGACGCCGGCTGGTATGTCGCTGCGACCTCGACCGAGACCCCGGACGGGCTCGAAATCGCACTCGACAAGGATCACTACGCCGCCGGCGAAGTCGCAAAACTGCAAGTCTCGCCGCGCTTTGCCGGCGAACTGCTGGTGACGGTCGGCGCGGACAAGCTGCTCAAGACCATCACCGCCACCGTACCGGAAGGCGGCGCGACCATCGACGTTCCCGTCGGCGACGACTGGGGCGCAGGCGCCTATGTCACCGCCACGCTCTACCGTCCGGGCGAAGCGCAGGAATCGCGCATGCCGGCCCGCGCCATCGGCGTGAAATGGCTGAAGGTCGATCCCGGCGCGAAGCAGCTCGGCGTCACGCTTTCGCCGCCCGAGAAGACCGCTCCACGCCAGACCCTGTCGATCCCGGTCGCAGTGACGGGCGCGGCCCCCGCCAGCGACGCCTATGTCATGGTCGCGGCGGTCGATGTCGGCATCCTCAACCTGACGCAATACAAGGCGCCGGACCCCGAAAACTGGTTCTTCGGCCAGCGCCAGCTCGGCCTCGAATTGCGCGACCTCTATGGCCGCCTCATCGACGGCTCGCTCGGCACGACCGGCAAGCTGCGCACCGGCGGCGACGGCGCAAACATGGCGTCCGAAGGCAGCCCGCCGACCGAAAGACTGGTCGCCTTCTTCTCCGGCCCGGTGAAGCTCGACGCTGAGGGCAAGGCGACGATCGATTTCGACATCCCGCAATTCAACGGAACCGTGCGCGTGATGGCGGTAGCATGGACGAAGGAAGCTGTCGGCCATACGACCACCGACGTCATCGTGCGCGACCCGGTCGTCATCACAGCCGGCCTGCCGCGCTTCATGGCGCCCGGCGACGATGCGCAGATGCGGCTCGACATCGCCAACACCGACGCGCCCGACGGCGACTACGCGTTGTCGATCGATACGGCAGGCGACATCTCAACCAGCAATGTCCCTGATAAAGTGACCCTGACCGCCGGCAAGCGCCAGACGCTGACGGTCCCGCTCACCGCGCAATCGACCGGCGATGCCGGCTTGACCATCCGCCTCGCCAATGCCGATGGCCTGAGCATCGAGCAGAACCTGACCATCCCAGTGCGGCCGGCCGAACTGCCGGTGACGACGCGCACCGTGGTCGACCTGAAACCCAATGCCAGCCTGCGCGTCGACAAGGAACTGCTGGCGGCAAGCCTGCTCGACGGAGCTTCCGTCAGCGTCGGCGTGTCGCGAGCCTCGGCCTTCGACGTGCCGTCGCTCTTGATGACGCTCGACCGCTACCCCTATGGCTGCGCCGAGCAGACGACCAGCCGCGCAATGCCGCTGCTCTATGTCAGCGAACTGGCGGCAAGTGCCGGCATGGCCGACGACGCCACCCTGCACGACCGCATCCAGCAGGCCATCTACCGCGTGCTGAACTATCAGGCGTCGTCGGGCAGCTTCGGCCTGTGGGGACCGGGTTCCGGCGATCTCTGGCTCGACGCCTACGTCACCGACTTCCTGACCCGGGCGCGCGAAAAGAACTACGACGTGCCGCGCGAGGCCATGCTGTCCGCACTCCAGAACCTGCAGAACGCGATCTCCTACGACATCGACCTGCAGGATCGCGGCAGCGAGATTGCCTATGCGCTCTACGTGCTCGCCCGCAACAAGAAGGCTTCGATCGGCGACCTGCGCTATTACTCCGACACGCAGCTCGAAGCCTTTTCGAGCCCGATGGCGGTGGCGCAGCTTGCCGCCAGCCTCGCGCTCTATGGCGACCAGCAGCGCGCGGAAAACACCTTCCAGGCCGCACTCACGCTGGCCAAGGGCAACACCGAGCATGACTATTCTCGCTCGGACTATGGCTCGCGCCTGCGCGATGGCGCGGCCATGCTGGCGCTCGTCGCCGAGAGCCGCCCTGCCCCGAAAGTCGTGCCGGAACTGATCAAGCTCGTCACAGCCGAGCGCAAGGCGGCGACCTACACCAGCACGCAGGATCAGGCCTGGATGCTGCTCGCGGCGCGCGCCATGCGCGCCAACAGCGACACCATCCAAGTGACTGTCAACGGCGCGCAGCACGGCGGAGCTTTCTCGCAGCAGGTGAGCGGCAACGAGCTTGCCAACAACCCGCTGGTCGTCGCCAACACCGGCAAGGACGCCTTGCAGGCGGTGGTGACGGCGGTTGCGGCACCCGCACAGCCGCTGCCTTCGGGCGGCGACGGTTTCCAGATCGCGCGCACCTATTACGGCCTCGACGGCTCGGAGGCCAATGTCACCAGCGTTTCGCAAAACGAGCGCTTCGTGGTGGTGCTGAAGATCGACGAGTTCAACGACTGGCCCTCGCGCGTGCTGGTGACCGACCTTCTGCCGGCAGGCTTCGAGATCGACAATCCGGGACTGGTTTCCAGCGCCGACCTCGGCAATTTCCCATGGCTCGCCCGCACCGAAGCCGCGCATCTCGAATTCCGCGACGACCGCTTCGTCGCAGCCTTCGACCGCACTGCAGGCGACAACGGCCAGATCACGCTGGCCTATGTCGTCCGCGCAGTTACGCCCGGCATCTATGCCCACCCGGCGGCCAGCGTCGAGGACATGTACCGCCCGCAATATTCAGCCCGCACGGCAAGCGGGATGATGGAGGTGAGAGCACCGTAAAGGCGAAAGAGCAGACGCTGATGTTCGTGACCACCCCCCTCTGGCCTGCCGGCCATCTCCCCCTCAAGGGGGGAGATCAACCGTCACATTGGCTTTCGCCAACCACGAGCGATGGAGGGCGAGGGCCGGCGGCGAAACTGCCAATCTCCCCCCTTGAGGGGGAGATGGCCGGCAGGCCAGAGGGGGGTGGTCACGAGCGCACGAACTGGCCGAATGGGCGTAGCGAGATCGCCTCATGAACAGCTTGCGCAAAATCGCCCTCGCCGTTGCCGCCACAGGAAGCATTGCCGCCCTCACCGCCATCACCCTCTACACCCTCGACCGCGCCTACCCCCCGCCCCTGCCCGCCCAACTCACCGTCTCCTCGGAAGTGCTAGACCGCGACGGCGCTCTGCTGCGCGCCTACGCGACGCCGGACGGCTACTGGCGGCTCGGAACCACCCTCGACCAGGTCGATCCGCAATTCGTAAAAATGCTGATCGCCTATGAGGACAAACGCTTTTTCGACCACGACGGCGTCGATGTGCTCGCACTCCTACGCGCGGCAAAGCAGTTCGCCGGCAACGGCCGCATCGTCTCGGGCGGCTCGACGCTGTCGATGCAGCTTGCCCGCCTGATCGAGCCGCGCGACAGCCGCAGCTTCGGGTCGAAATTCCGCCAGATCCTGCGTGCCATCCAGATCGAGCGGCGGCTTTCCAAGCGCGATATCCTCGAGCGTTACCTGACGCTGGCGCCCTATGGCGGCAATCTCGAAGGGGTGCGCGCCGCTTCCCTCGCCTATTTCGGCAAGGAGCCGCGCCGGCTGACCGTCTCGGAAGCCGCGTTGCTGGTGGCCCTGCCACAATTGCCGGAACGCCGCCGCCCCGACCGCAACCTGAAGACCGCGCAGGCCGCGCGCGACCGCGTGCTGGCGCGCATGGTGACCGCCGATATTCTGGGCGAGCGCGAGGCCGCGCGCGCGAGCAACGACGCCGTCTCCGAGGTTCGTTTTGCCCTGCCCGCGCTGGCGGCGCATGTTGCCGACACAGCACTGCGCAAGGCACCCTCGCAGAGCCGCCATCAGGTAACGCTGCGCAAGCGCGTTCAGGAAGGGCTTGAGGCCGTAGCGAAAAATGCCGCCGCCAAACTCGGCCCGCGCATCTCGGTGGCCATGGTTCTGGCCGATGCCCGCACCGGCGAAATCCTCGGCGAGGTCGGATCGGCCAACTATTTCGACGCCAGCCGCTCCGGCTGGATCGACATGACGAAGGTCTCGCGCTCGCCCGGCTCGACGCTGAAACCCTTCATCTACGGGCTGGCGATGGAACAGGGCCTCGTCGCGCAGGAAACGCTGATCGAGGACCGCCCCGCCGATTTCGCCGGCTATCGCCCGCGCAATTTCGACATGAGCTATCAGGGCGATGTCAGCGTGCGCCAGGCGCTGCAACTCTCGCTCAACGTTCCGGCCGTGCGCCTCCTCGACGCGGTCGGGCCGGCGCGGCTGACGGCGCGCTTCAGGCAGGCCGGTGTCACGCCCGCCCTGCCGAAGGACGAACCACCGGGCCTCGCCATCGGCCTTGGCGGCGTCGGCCTGTCGCTGCGCGATCTGGTGCAGCTCTACACCGGCCTCGCCAACAGCGGAAAGGCACGCATCCTACGCGACGGCACGGAGTTGGGGCAAGCTGAGCAAAGCGGCGGCACCATCCTCGACGAACAGGCGACTTGGCAGATCGCTGACATTCTTTCAGGCGTGAAGCCGCCGGAGGGAGCAAGCCATCGCGGCATTGCCTACAAGACCGGCACATCCTACGGCTACCGCGATGCATGGTCCGTCGGTTTCGATGGCCGCTATGTGCTGGGCGTGTGGGTCGGGCGCGCTGATTCCGGCTCAGTGCCCGGCCTGTCCGGCTATGTCTCGGCAGCGCCCATCCTGTTCGAAGGTTTTGCCCGATCCGGCCTCGCCGCCGTTCCGCTCGCCCGCGCGCCTGCCGGAGCCTTGCGCACCGCGCGCGCCGACCTGCCGGTGACGCAGGAGCGTTTTACATCCGGCTCGGACGGGCTCGTTGCCATAGCCGCGCCAACCGAGCCGCCGCCGCGGATCGTCTTTCCACCGGACGGCGCAAGGGTCGATCTTGGAACCGTCTCGAACGCTGCTTCCCCGCTGGTGCTGAAACTGCAGGATGGCCGCGCGCCCTTCCGCTGGCTGGCAAACGGCAAGCCGCTGGCCGAGCTCGACCGCCGCCGCACCGCGACATGGCAGCCGGACGGCACAGGCTATTCGACGCTCACCGTCATCGACGCCGCCGGCCGCGCAGCGAGCGTGAAGGTGTTCGTGGAGTGAGACGGCGGTAGATGCACCTTCATTCTCGAAGGCCGCATTCCTTCGCGCCCCCCTCTGGCCTGCCGGCCATCTCCCCCGCAAGGAGGGAGATTAGCTGCCTCTCTCGCCCCGCATGTTCTGAGACGTTGAAGATTGGCGAAAGCAGATATGATGGCTGATCTCCCCACCTGCGGGGGAGATGGCCGGCAGGCCAGAGGGGGGCGCGAAGGAACGCGACTTGCAAATCCTGCTTCAGCTGACAGACCCCCTTAGAAAAATATTTTCCTCTCCCACCCCGTACAAAGTGACGAAAATTGCTCACACACCCCTAAATTAGCATGTTTGGGTGCGTCTAATTTCTATCAAATCGATAGAGTACCCTTCGAATTCAACGGAGGCAGACATGACCAGATATCGACCTCGCTACCTTCTTGCCGGTCTCCTCGCCGGAGCACTGCAACTCGGATCCATCGGCCTGGCAGCCGCCGACACGACGATCCTCAACGTGTCCTACGACCCGACGCGCGAACTCTACAAGGACTATAACGAGGCCTTCGCCAAGCATTGGAAGGCCGAGACCGGCGAGACGGTGACTATCCAGAATTCGCATGGCGGATCGGGCAAGCAGGCCCGCGCGGTGATCGACGGGCTGGATGCCGATGTGGTGACGCTGGCGCTCGAAAGCGACATCAACGCCATTGCCGACAACACCAAGAAGATCGCGCCGGACTGGCGCACAAAGCTGCCGAACAATTCCTCGCCCTACACCTCCACCATCATTTTCCTCGTCCGCAAGGGCAACCCCAAGGGGATCAATGACTGGGGCGATCTGATCAAGGACGGCGTGCAGGTCATCACGCCGAATCCCAAGACGTCCGGCGGCGCGCGCTGGAACTATCTCGCCGCCTGGGCCTGGGCCAACAATGAGTATGGCGGCGACCAGGCCAAGATCAAGGAATACATCGCCACCCTGTTCAGCAAGCACGTTCCGGTTCTGGACACCGGCGCGCGCGGTTCGACGGTGACGTTTGCCGAGCGCGACCAGGGCGACGTGCTTCTGGCATGGGAAAACGAGGCCTATCTGGCGCTTGACGAATTCGGCGCCGACAAGTTCGACATCGTTTTCCCGCCTTCTTCCATCCTGGCAGAGCCGCCGGTTGCGGTGGTCGACGGCAATGTCGACGCCAAGGGCACCCGCAAGGTTGCACAGGCTTATCTCGAATATCTCTATTCCGAGGAAGGCCAGCGCATCGCCGCCAAGCATCACTATCGTCCGTCGAAGCCCGAGCTCGTTCCGGCCGACGAGTTGCAGAAGCTGCCCGAACTGAAGCTCATCACCATCGACGACCCGATCTTCGGCGGCTGGAGAAAGGCGCAGCCTGAACATTTCGGCGATGGCGGCATTTTCGACCAGCTCTACAAGCCGTAAGCCGGACTATCTACCGATATGGCCCTGCCGGGGCGTTTGACGCGACTTTTTGAAAAAGCCACGCCATTCGCCCCGGCAGAGCATGTTATTACTAGCTGCGCGCAGCGATAAGGGACGACATGACCACAAAACCCGCCCAGGCGGGGTGGCGATTCAGGGCGCCGAGCGTCATTCCGGGTTTCGGATTGACACTCGGCTTCTCGCTTGCCTACCTCACGCTCATCATCCTCATCCCGCTGACGGGGCTCGTCTGGCGTTCGGCGTCCCTTGGCTGGGCCGATTTCTGGGCGATCGCCACCGACCGCCGCACGCTCAAGGCGCTGGAGATCAGCTTCGGCACGGCGCTGATCGCGGCTGCCGTCAACGTCGTCTTCGGCACCATCGTCGCCTGGGTGCTGGTGCGCTACCGCTTTCCCGGCCGGCGCGTCATCGACGCCATGGTCGACCTGCCCTTCGCGCTGCCGACCGCAGTCGCCGGCATTGCGCTGACCACGCTCTATGCATCCAAGGGCTGGATCGGCAGCCTTCTCGCCCCCCTCGGCATCAAGGTCGCCTACACACCGCTCGGCATCGTCATCGCCTTGATCTTCATCGGCCTGCCCTTCGTCGTGCGCACGGTGCAGCCGATCATCGAGGAGATCGACAAGGAGGTCGAGGAAGCCGCCGCCACGCTCGGCGCCAGCCGCTTCCAGACCATCACCCGCATCCTGTTTCCCGGCCTCGCGCCGGCCATCGTCACCGGCTTCGCGCTCGCCTTCGCCCGCGGCGTCGGCGAATACGGCTCGGTCATCTTCATCGCCGGCAACATGCCCTACGTGTCGGAAATCGCGCCGCTGCTGATCGTCATCAAGCTTGAGGAATACAACTACGCCGCAGCAACCGCGATCGCCACGATCATGCTCATCATCTCCTTCGCCATGCTTCTGGTGATCAATCTCCTCCAGTCGTGGAGCCGCAAACGCTATGGCTGAGCTCGTCGAAACCTCTTCCAGCCGTGCCCGCCAGAACCGCGCCTCGGCCATCAACGAAAGCCGCGCGACGCGCTGGGTACTGATGGCGCTGGCCTTCGGCTTTCTGGCGATCTTCCTGCTGTCGCCACTGGTGCTGGTCTTCGCCGAGGCGTTCAAGCGCGGCATAGGCCCCTACACCGAGGCGCTGGTCGACCGCGACACCATCGCCGCGATCCGCCTCACCCTGCTGGTGGCGGCGATCTCCGTACCGCTGAACCTCGTCTTCGGCGTGGCCGCCGCCTGGGCAATCGCCAAGTTCGAGTTCAAGGGCAAGGCGTTTCTCATCACGCTAATCGACCTCCCCTTCTCGGTCTCGCCGGTGATTTCCGGTCTCGTCTACGTGCTTCTGTTCGGCGCGAGCAGCGTGCTCGGCCCCTGGCTGAAAAGCTACGGCATCGAAATCCTGTTCGCCGTGCCCGGCATCGTGCTGGCAACGGTATTCGTGACATTCCCCTTCGTCGCGCGCGAACTGATACCGTTGATGCAGGAACAGGGCACCGGCGACGAGGAAGCCGCCCTTTCGCTCGGCGCCAATGGCTGGCAGGCGTTCTGGTATGTGACGCTGCCCAACATCAAATGGGGCCTGCTCTACGGCGTGCTGCTCTGCAACGCCCGCGCCATGGGCGAGTTCGGCGCGGTCTCGGTCGTGTCGGGCCACATTCGCGGCCTGACCAACACCATGCCGCTGCATGTCGAAATCCTCTACAATGAGTACAACGCCGTCGGCGCTTTCGCCGTCGCCTCGCTGCTTGCGGGCCTGGCGCTGGTCACGCTCGTTTTGAAGACCATTCTGGAAATCCGCTACGGCCACGCCATCGCCGGCAGCCGCGGACACTGACAAGAAAATTCGGGAACAAGGGTAATTTGATGGAAGTTCGCGTCGCCAATGTGCGCAAGGAGTTCGACCGGTTTCCGGCGCTTCATGATGTCTCGCTCGACATCAAGTCCGGAGAATTGATCGCGCTGCTGGGGCCTTCCGGCTCCGGCAAGACGACGCTGTTGCGCCTGATTGCCGGACTGGAGACGCCGACCAAGGGCGCGATCTATTTCGGCGATGAGGACGCATCTCACCGCACCATCCAGGAGCGCAATGTCGGCTTCGTCTTCCAGCATTACGCGCTGTTCCGGCACATGACGGTGGCCGATAATGTCGGCTTCGGCCTGAAGGTGCGCCCCGGCGCCACCCGCCCGGCCAAGGCCGAAATCCGCCGCCGCGCTTCCGAACTGCTCGACCTGGTCCAGCTCTCCGGCCTCGAAAAGCGCTACCCGGCGCAGCTTTCCGGCGGCCAGCGCCAGCGCGTGGCGCTGGCGCGCGCCATGGCGATCGAGCCGAAGGTGCTGCTGCTTGACGAGCCGTTCGGCGCGCTCGACGCGCAGGTGCGCCGCGAACTGCGCCGCTGGCTGCGCGAAATCCACGACGCCACCGGCCATACCACGGTCTTCGTCACCCACGATCAGGAGGAAGCGCTTGAGCTTGCCGACCGCGTCGTCGTCATGAGCCAGGGCCGTATCGAGCAGGTCGGCACCGCCGACGAGGTCTACGACACGCCGAACTCACCCTTCGTCTACGGCTTCATCGGCGAATCCAGTTCCTTGCCGGTGAAGGTGGAGGACGGACAATTATGGGTCGCTGATCGCCCGATCGGCCTTTCCGTGCCGGACGCGCCGAACGGCAAGGCAGAGCTCTATTTTCGCCCGCACGACGTCGAACTGCTGGAGGAATGCAATGGCTGCATAGCCGGCACGGTCGTAGCCAGCCGGCGCGTTGCCGGCACGCGACGTGTCGAACTGGAGATCGGCGGCGAGAGGCAACGCGTCGAGATCGAACTGCCGATCGAGCACCCCGCCGCACAGAAAAGCCGCGTCGCCTTTCGGCCGCGCCGCTGGAAGGTGTTTCTGGCGGAGGGGTGATTGGAGCTCCAGTCGGGGAAGCTTGCGCTCGACGGCGCCCCCCTCTGGCCTGCCGGCCATCTCCCCCTCAGGTGGGGAGATTAGCC
>VFQQ010002485.1_pt1 | contig 20532 bp, 19 predicted proteins | sample 3512341 | NCBI WGS metagenome assembly VFQQ01 (sample SAMN10412373, study PRJNA504923) | tailings metagenome | isolation source: Relicate 2 Philex TSF1 revegetated site | place: Philippines: Tuba, Benguet | collected 2017-08-29 | reverse complement strand
CGATGCCGGGCTGCAGCATCGAGAGCGAGCTGGTGATGGCGGCGAGGAAGAGCAGGAGGAAGAAGATCGTCGCGAAGAACGAGCCCGCCGGCATCTGCGAAAAGACGTAGGGCAGCACGTTGAAGCCGAGGGCGAAGGTGCCCTGGCCGACGATGCCCGCCACGCCGAGGAACACGAAGGCCGCCGGCACGGTGATGAGGCCGCCGAGGCCGACCTCGCAGAACTCGTTCGCCGAGGCGGCGGTGAGGCCGCTGAGGACGACGTCGTCCTTCTTCTTCAGGTAGCTGGCGTAGGTGATGATCGCGCCGAAGCCGACCGAGAGGGAGAAGAAGATCTGGCCGGCCGCCGCGAGCCAGAGCTGCGGGTTCTTCAGGCCGGTGGCGATGTCCTTCGGGTTCCACATGTAGCCGAGGCCGTTGAGCACGTTCTGGTCCGGCTTGGTCGGATCGGGCGTGCCGAGCGTCAGCACGCGGCCGAGGATGATGAGGGCGATGACGATGAGGATCGGCATGCCCCACTTGCAGACGAGCTCCACGCCCCGGTTGATGCCGCGGTAGATGAAGTAGAAATTGAAGATGTAGACGAGGATCACGAACAGGCCGACGTCGTGCAGGCCGAAGCTGATCGACGCGCCGTCCTCGTTCGCGCCGGTGAAGTTGGCGAAGAACTGGCCGAAGTTGATGCCCGGCTGGCTGAAGGTGCCCGTCGCGGCGTTGAGCGCGTAGCCGAGGCACCACGCCTCGATGTAGACGTAATACATGTAGACCATCACCGGCACGATGAAGCCGAAGATGCCCAGGTATTTTCCGATCGGGTGGCGCACGATGCTGTAGAAGATGCCCGGCGAGGAGTGGAAGCCGGCTTTGCCGCCCTTGCGTCCCATCGTCCACTCCGCCCAGCCGATCGGGATGCCGAGCAGCAGCAGGGAGATGAAGTAGGCGATCATGAACGCGCCGCCGCCGTATTGGGCGGCGAGGCCGGGGAAACGCAGGAAGTTGCCCAAGCCGACGGCGCTTCCGGCCACTGCCAGGATCACGCCCAAGCGCGAACTCCAGGCTTCTTTCAAGGGGGTATCAGCCATAAGTGGCGCCCGTTGAAGCCGGAACCCCCGCCGCCGGCAAACACCAAGTTTAAGAACCCCCGCCGACGCGCGACGAAACGCGCACGATCCGCGCCGCGCCGTGCGGGGCGGGAGGAAGTGGGTCCGGCTTCAGCCGGACTCACCCGTTCGCGCCACCGGCCCAGTCCGGCTGAAGCCGGACCCACCGACACGCGCGCAGCGCAAATTGTAGGGCGGGGTCTCCCGACCCCGCCGAGGTGCGAGGCGGATAACGCGTTCGCGGCGGGGTCGGGAGACCCCGCCCTACAACAAACAACCGTTGCCCAGACCAATACTGGAGGGCCGAGCTCCGCGAGGCCGCGATGAGCGGACGAAGTTTCGTGCGGCCTCGCAGAGCTCGGCCCTCCCTGTGTCCGGGATCGTTTCTCGCTGATGTGACGGGGTCCGCGCCGCAGTTTCGCCTTTGCCAGCGCGCGCGCGATGCGTTGTCTCGTCCCCGCGTGACGCTCCTCGACCGCTACCTCCTGCGCGAATGGCTGAAGATCCTCGGCCTCATCCTGTGCGCCACCATCGGCCTGCTCCTCATGCAGGCGCTCTACGACAACTTCCGCGACCTCATCGAGGTCGGCGCGGGATTCGGCGACATGCTGTTCTACTACGCGGTGCTCATGCCGAGCTACTTCTCGGTCGTGCTGCCGCTCTCGCTCCTGCTCTCGCTGCTCTTCGTCCTCGGCGCGCTCCACCGCCACAACGAGATCACGGCCATCCGCGCCGCCGGCCTCAACATCTTCAGCGCCACCCGCGTGCTCTGGCTCGCCGCGCTCTTCTTCTGCGGCGTCTCGCTCCTGCTCAACGCCCGCGTCGTCCCCTGGTCGGTCGAGACCTCCCGCAGCCTCCTCGAGCGCTTCGAGCTCCGCGCCGGCGAGCGCAAGGGCAACACCGCCTCGCTCGGCGTCGTCACCAGCGTCGCCTTCGACAACCACCGCGCCAACCGCATGTGGTATGTCAACCGCTACAACCGCTTCGCCGCCACCGCCTACGGCGTCACCATCTCCGAGCTCGACGCCGGGCGCCGCGAGCGCACGCGCCTGATGGCCCGCGAGGCGACCTACGATCCCGCCTCGCAAAGCTGGACGCTCCGCGACGGCCGCGAGATGTGGTTCGACGCCGAGCTGGGCGAACTCATGCGCTCGGTCACGTTCGCCGAGAAGAATTTCCCGCACCTCAACGAGGACCCGCAGCTGATGCTGCTCATCGACCGCAACCCGCGCGACCTCTCGTTCTTCGAGCTGCAGCGCATCGTCGACTACTTCACGCTCGAGGATAATCCCAAGGTCACGCGCTACGCCGTGCGCTACTACAGCCTGCTCGCGGAGACGCTCGGCCCGCTGATCATCCTCGCCATCGCGGTGCCGTTCGCGGTGTCGGGTGTGCGGGTGAGCCCGGTGGTCGGCGTGTCGAAGTCGATCGGCCTCTTCTTCCTCTACTATGTGCTCACGACCAGCTCGACGCTCCTTGGCGGCAAGGGCTTCCTCGACCCGATGTGGGCCGCGTTCGTGCCGAACCTCGCCATGATCGGCCTCGCGACGTATTTCTTCGGACGGATGCGGTGAGGGCGGATTCCCTGGAGGGCGCGGCTACCGCCGCGCCGGTTCGGGCATCTATTCCAAGTTCGCGGCGCGGCGGTAGCCGCGCCCTCCAGGAAATTGATCTCGGCGAGGGAGAGTAGCGCAGGCGTCCCGCCTGCTCTTCCGCTAGCAGGCGGGACGCCTGCGCTACGACTTCACGTTCGCAGATACGACGCGCCGTTGGCGTCGAGGATGCAACCGGTCAGGTTCGCCGGCGCCTCGAGGGCGAGCCACGCGGCGGTCACGCCGATCTCGTCCGCCGTGCCGACGCGGCCGAGCGGGTGCTGCGCCAGAACCTTGGCGCGGTTCGGACCGGTGAGGCTCGCGGTCGCCATCTCGGTGTCGATCCAGCCGGGAGCGATCGTGAAGACGTGGATGCCGTCCGGGGCGAGCGCCTGCGCGAGCGATTGGCCGAAGATGTTCAACCCGGCCTTCGACGCCGCGTAGGCCTGCGCCGTGAGTTCGCCGCGGAAGGCGGCGCGCGACGTGATGTTGACGATGCGGCCTCCGCCCTGCGCGCGCATGCGTTGCACGGCGAGGTAGGTGAGGTTGGCGGGACCGGTGAGATTCACCGCCAGCGTGCGCTGCCACACGCGCTGCCAGTCGGCGTAGCTCGCGGTCGTGATGGCGTCGTCCTCGTAAATCCCGGCGTTGTTCACCAGCACGTCGAGCCGGCCGAAGTGCGCGGCGACGTCGGCGACGAGGCGCTCGCACGCCGCCGGGTCGGCGACGTCGGCGGCGAAGGCGGCGTGGCCGGTGCCCGCGAGCGCGGCGAGCGTCGCGTCCGCGGCGTCGCGCCGCGCGGCGTAATGCACGGCCACGCGGGCGCCGCGGGCAGCGAGGGCCTGCGCGATGGCGCGGCCGATGCCGCGCGAGGCGCCGGTGACGAGCGCTACGGGAGGATTTGCGGCGGCCATTTCAGGAATTCCAGCGTCGCGATGCGGTTCCAGTTCGCGATCAGGATCACGCCCCAGACGACGACGCAGTTGATGTAGGCGAGGAAGACGGCCGCGCTGCCCATGTCTTTCGCGCGCTTGGCGAAGGGGCGCTTCGCGAGCGAGATGTCGTCGATCGTCCACTCGATGGCGGAGTTCACCAGCTCCATGATGACGATGAGGAAGAGCGAGAAGATCATCACCGCCGTGGAGACGGCGTTGACCGGCAGGATGATTGCCAGCGGCGTGAGGAAGGCGACGAAGATGAGATCCTCGCGGAACGACGGCTCGTGCTTCAGCGCGGCCCAGAATCCCTCGAGCGCAAAGCGCACGGAACTGAAGAAATTCCGGAAACTCCGGCGCTTGTTCTCGGGTGCGATGGGGGCGTCGTCCACGCGCGGATTCCAGCCGCGGGGACGCAGGTCGTCAAGGAGCCGCGGGTGTCATGTCCGCGCTCGCCCCAGTCGGCATTGGCTTCCCTGGAGGGCTGAGCTCCGCGAGGCCGTGAACGGGTTTTCCTGCCCACGACCTCAAGCGCGGCCTCGCGGAGCTCGGCCCTCCAGCAAGGCGAAGAAGCCGGGCCCGCCTCAGCCGGCGAGCAGCCGGAAGAGCCCGCTCTCGTGCTGATGCTCCCAGCCGAGCGCCTTCAGCGCGGCCTGCACGGTCTCGTCGTGACAGCCGATGAACTCCAGCAGGCGGCGCACAAAGCGCGCCTTGGTGGCGTCGTCGATCGTCATCACGGCCCAGAACTGCGTGCCGTCGATCTGCCGCGCGTGGTTGTGCTCGCGGACGGCGTTCACCTCGTCGCGGTTGAGCATGAGGTAGCGGCGCGCGCTGTCCTGATGCGAAATGAAGTCCGCGAAATCGCAGGCGTAGTGCTTTGCCGCCCAGGCGAGGAGGGCGAGGTAACGCTCGGTGGCGTTGGGGAGCGCGGTGAATTCCGCGCTGACGAGATGGAACAGCAGGTGGTCGCCGGAGAGCGGTTTGCCGGCGCCGAGGAGGGCGGCGAGCACCTCCGCGGGGGGCAGGTTCTTGGCGGCCGCGAGCCGCTGCAGGGCCGCATAGGCCTCGTCGCTGAGCTCCACGTTTTTCATGCGGGCAGTTTGCGCCGGATCCGCTCCGCCGCAATGCCGATGCGACGAAACGCGCATCGGCGGCGGCGTTCGCGCCGTCTTCCGCGGCGGTCATCGGGAAGAACGCCCGCGCACCACAGGTGGAGCGCATTGACCTCAATGCACTCTGCTCGATTGTCCGTCCGGCGGCGGGCGGGCCTTAACGCGCCGGGGCGGCGCGTTCCACCTGCGGATGCTCTCACTCCGTGGCCTTGGCGGGCGGCGGCGCGCTGGCGTGGAAATCCCGCTGCACGCGCGCGAGAAACTCCGTCTGCAACTGCTCGACGCGCGCAAAGTCCGGCGAGCGCCAGACGAGGCCGACGTGATGCTTCTTCCGGTGGCGGATGACGACCTCCGGTTCGGAGAATACGCCGAGGTCGGGCCATTCCTGCCGCGCGAGCGACATCAGCAAGCCGGCGTGGTCGCGCCGCCACAGCGGCACGCGGTAGGCGTTTTCCTGCAACTCGACCTTGGCCCACTCGCGCCAGAGGTTCAGCCCCGTGGCGGTCTCGATCAGGTCCATGATGTTGGCCCCGCCGACGCGCGCCGAGGTCTCGAGGAAATGGAACGTGCCTTCGTCGGCGCGGATGAACTCCGTGTGCGACGCGCCGCGCACGTGTCCCATGGCGCGGAGCACCGCGGTGTTCGCGGCCAGCAGCGCGCGCTCCTCCTCGCCGCCGTGCGCGCAGGTGACGCTGGTGAAGATGCCGCCGCCGTGCATCACCGCGAGCGGCGGCGTGCCGTAGCGGCAGGCGAGCGCGAAGACGACTTCGCGGTCGTTGACGATTGAGTCGACGTGATACACGCGGCCCGGCACGAAGCGCTCGAGCAGGTGAAACGACTGCTCGTCGCCGAGCGCGTCGAGTTTCGGCCAGAGGTCGTCGGGTTTTTCGATCTTGTGGATGCCGAGTGCCGAGGCGGAGAACCGCGGCTTGAGCAGCCACGGGCCCGGCACGCGCGCCATGAAGTCGCGCACGTCGTCGTGGTGGGCGACGTTCGTGAACTCCGGCACCGGCAGGCCGGCCTCGCGGGCCTTGAGGCGCATGGCGAGCTTGTCGCGGAAATAGCGCGCCGTCGTCTCGCCCATGCCGGGCACGCGCAGGTGTTCGCGCAGCAAGGCGGCGACCTCGACGTCGAAATCGTCGAGCGCGGCGATGCGGTCGATCTTCCGCCGGCGCATGAGGTAGCTGACGCCGCGCAGCGTGTCCTCGCGGTTCCACACCTTGTCGACGTCGGGCATGTAGAAGACCTCGTCGACCTCCTGCGGCCACTCGGAGCCCTCCAGGGATTTCGAGGTGAGGAGCAGGACGGTCCACCCCTGGGCCTTGGCCTCGCGGAGGAAGTCGTGACCTTTGTGGAAACTCGCGAGGCAGAGAATCGTGCGCGGCTGGCTCATGGGGTGGGGTGGAGCGGGACGGGTTCGCGCGACAATGCCCGCCGCCCGCCCGCGGTCAAATGAGCAGATGCCGCGAGGCGCGATCGGTTGTAGGGCGGGGTCTCCCGACCCCGCCGTCGTTCACACGCGTGATCGCTCTCGCTAGCTCCTTCCCGTTCGCGGCGGGGTCGGGAGACCCCGCCCTACAACACGCATCGTTGATTCGGAATCGATGTTGGGACGCAGTCTTGCTTCTCCCTCCTGCTGCGCCACCTTCCGCCCAGATGTCCACGCTTTCCGACCAAGACCCGACCTGGGACCCGGCCCGCTGGCTCCCGACGACGCGCGACGAAATGGACGCGCGCGGCTGGGACTACGTGGATGTCATCCTCGTGTCGGGCGACGCCTACGTCGACCACCCGGCCTTCGGCAGCGCCGTCGTCGGCCGCCTGATCGAGCGCGAGGGCTTCCGCGTCGCCATCCTCGCCCAACCCAACTGGCGCGACGACCTGCGCGATTTCAAGAAGCTCGGCGCGCCGCGTCATTTCTTCGGCGTCACGGCGGGCTGCATGGACTCGATGGTCAACCGCTACACGGCGGCGAAGAAGCTCCGCAGCGAGGACGCCTACACGCCCGGCGGCGCGCACGGCTTCCGGCCCGATTACGCGACGGTCGTCTATTCGCAGATCCTGAAAAAACTCTACCCCGACGTGCCCGTGCTGATCGGCGGCATCGAGGCCAGCCTGCGGCGCGTGACGCATTACGATTACTGGTCCGACGAGCTGAAGCCCGGCATCCTTGCCGACAGCGGCGCGGACCTCCTCGTCTACGGCATGGGCGAACTGCCGCTGATGGAGATCCTGCGCCTCGTGAAACGCGGCGTGCCGTTCTCGTCGCTCACGACCATCGCGCAGACCGCCGTGCTGCTGCCCGTGGGCGAGGAACTGCCGAAGAACCGGCACTGGGACGATTTCACGCTCCACTCGCACGAGGAGTGCCTCGCCGACCGCGCGCTCTACGCGAAGAACTTCAAGGACATCGAGACCGAGTCGAACCGCGTGAAGGCCCGCCGCCTCATCCAGCCGACCGCCGGCCGCCTGCTCGTCGTCAACCCGCCCTACCCGACGATGAGCGAGGCGCAGATCGATTCCTCCTTCGACCTGCCCTACACGCGCCTGCCGCACCCGAAATACCGCAAGCGCGGCGCGATCCCAGCCTACGAGATGATCAAGCACTCGATCAACATGCACCGCGGGTGCTTCGGCGGGTGCAGCTTCTGCACGATCTCGGCGCACCAGGGGAAGTTCGTCGCCTCGCGCTCGAAGGCCTCGATCCTCCGCGAGGTCGAGGCGGTGAAGCAGATGCCCGATTTCCGCGGCACGATCAGCGACCTCGGCGGCCCCTCCGCGAACATGTATAAGATGAAGGGCAAGGAGCAGTGGATCTGCGACGAGTGCATCCGCCCCTCCTGCATCTGGCCCGACGTCTGCCGCAACCTCGACACCGACCACTCGCCCCTCCTCGAGATCTACGAGGCCGTGCGCAACACCGAGGGCGTCAAGCACGCCTACGTCGCCAGCGGCATCCGCTACGACCTCTTCCTCCACGACAAGGGCGCCACGCCCGAGGTGAAGGCCAGCCACGAGAAATACATCGAGGAACTCGCCGCGCACCACGTCCCCGGCCGCCTCAAGGTCGCGCCCGAGCACACGAGCGACCACGTGCTCCGCGTCATGCGCAAGCCGAGCTTCAACCTGTTCTATAAATTCAAGGAGAAGTTCGACCGCGCCGCCGCCAAGGCCGGCAAACCCGACACGCCCGTCGTCCCGTATTTCATCAGCTCGCACCCCGGCTCGCGGCCCGAGGACATGGCCGAGCTCGCACTCAAGACCAAGGACCTCGGCTTCCGCCTCGAACAGGTGCAGGACTTCACGCCCACGCCGATGACGGTCGCCACCGAGATCTATGCCACCGGCGTGCACCCCTACGACGCCAAGCCGGTCGAGGTCGCGCGCACGCCCGCGGAGAAGCAGGAGCAGCGCAGTTTCTTCTTCTGGTATAAACCCGAGATGAAGGCCGCGCTCCGGAAATCGATGGAACGCCTCGGCCTCGGCGAGACCGCGCGCCGTCTGCTCGACGAGAAGAAGCCGACGCGCGACGTCACCCCGCCGCCGCACATCGCCCCCTGCGGCATGAAGATCCCTTCCTACGCCCCCGCCGCGAAGAAATGCTCCGGCCCCGCGCCGTCCGCGGAGAAAAACGTCGCTCCGCCCCGCGCCCCCGCGAAGCCGAAGAAGCCCACCGACCTCGAGAAGCTCCTGCGCGATTCCGGCGTGAAACTGCCGGAGAAGAAGTAAGTGTCGGCAAGCGCGGACCAACCGGCGTCCGCGCAATTGTAGGGCGGGGTCTCCCGACCCCGCCGATGTTCGAACGCGGATTGTGCTGCGAAATCGAAAACACGTTCGCGGCGGGGTCGGGAGACCCCGCCCTACACCCAAGGGCTGCGCTGCCAGCTATACAGCTCCCGCGCCGCTCAATCGATCCGCAGCGCCACTGTCGGCGGGACCTTCGCGGCTCGGCGCGCCGGCAACCAGCACGCGAACAGGCCGATGACGCTCAGCAGGGCGAGCACGCTGCCGAAGACCACCGGGTCCGTCGGCGAAACGAGTCCGAGCACCGAACTCATCAACCGCGTCGCGGCCAGCGCCGCGCCGAGGCCGAGCGCGAGTCCGGCGACGAGTTGCCCGAGACCGCGGCTGAGCATCAGCCGCACGACGCGGCCCGCGGTGGCGCCGAGCGCCATGCGGATGCCGATCTCGCGCGTGCGCCGCGCGGTGTTGTGCGCCACGACGGCATACAACCCGACCGAGGCCATGAGCAGGGCGATGGCGGCGAAGGAAAAGAACAGCGTGCCGAAGACGCGCAGGAACCAGTGCTGCCGCTCCAGCGCGGCGTGCAGCGTCATGACTTCCGACACCGGCAAGTCCGGATCGAGTTCCTGGACCGCGGCGCGCACGGCCGGCGCCAGCGCGGCGGCGTCGCCGGGCGTGCGGAGCATCACGCCGACCCAGGCCCAGGGTTCCTGTCGGTTGGAGAGAATGACGAGCGGCGGCGCGTCGCGGTCCTGCGTGTTGTGCACGAGGTCGCCGGCAACGCCGACGATCGTCACCCACGGCCCCGGCGTGGTGTCGTCGCTGAAGGTGCGGAAGCGTTTCCCGAGCGGCGATTCCGCGCCGAAGTGGCGGCGCGCGAATTGCTGCGTGACGACTGCGGCCTCCTGCCCCGGCGTGCCGTCGAGGTCGCGGAGGTGGCGACCGGCGATCAGCGGGAGGTTGATGGCGGGCAGGTAATCCGGAGAAGCGAAGAGGGTGGAGACGCGCAGCGGGAACTGCGGGTCGGGCGTGCGGCCTTCGAGCTCGAGCTTGCGTTGCTGCGAGCCGAGCCCGGGCAGTTCGGAAGTCAGCGAGACGTGCGTGACGCCTGGCAGCGCGGCGAGGCGCTGTTGCAGGCGGTCGTGCATGGCGCGGCGCGCCTCGGGTGTCTCGTAGCGCTCGCCGCGGCGGTCGGGCAACGCGAGGCGCAGGCCGATGATCTCGCGCGCGGGCACGAAGGGGTTGATCTGCTGCACGGCGACGAAGCTCTTCATCATCAGCCCGGCGCCGGCGAGCAGCACGACGGTGGCGGCGAACTGGAACACGACGAGCGCGGCCGTCAGCCGGCCGCCGCGCACCGAGCCGGCGGCGGTGCCGTCCTTGAGCGCGGTGTTGAGGTCGACGCGCGAGGCGCGGAGCGCCGGCACGATGCCGAACGCGAGGCCGCTGCCGATCGCGACGGCCGCGAAATAAGCGAAGGCCCGCCAGTCCATCGTGAACTGGATCCAGTAGGGCTTGCCGACGTCCTGCGTCGCGAGGTCGAAGGCGTGCACGCCGCCCGCGGCGAGCGCGAGGCCGGCCAGGCCGCCGAGCACGCTGAGGAGCACGCTCTCGACCAGCAGCTGGCGCACGAGCTGGCGGCGCGAGGCGCCCAACGCGGCGCGCACGGCGATCTCGCGGCTGCGGCCGATGGCGCGGCTGAGCATCATGTTGGCCACGTTGGCGCAGGCGATGAGCAGCACGAAGCCGACCGCGCCGAGCATGAGCAGGAAGATGAGGCGGATCGGGCCGCCGTTCATGACGTCGTGGAAAGTCTGCACGCGCACCGTCGTGTCGCGGTTGGAATCGGGATAATCCCGCGCCAGCTGCGCGGCGAGCACGCCGAGGTCCGCCTGCGCGTCGGCCATGCTCGCGCCGGGCTTGCGCAGGCCGAAGAGCATCAGCTGGCGCATGGTGCGCTGCTCGCGCTCGGGCGTCGGCTGGTAGGGCAGCCAGATCTGCTGGGTGTCGGGGAACGCGAAGCCCTCGGGCATGACGCCGACGATCGTGGCCGGCTCGCCGTTGAGGCGGATGGTGCGGCCGGCGATGTCGAGCACGCCGCCGTAGCGGGATTGCCAGACGCGGTGGCTGAGCAGCACGACGGTCGGCGCGCCGGCCTCGGCGTCGGCGGCGGTGAAACCGCGGCCGAGGATCGGCCGCGTGCGGATCATGTCGAACAGGCCGGGCGTGATCAGGCCGGCGGAATAGCGCTCGGGCGGGTTGCCGGGTTCGCTGATGACGCGGGAGCCGCGCGCGACGGCCTCGAGGCGCTCGAAGGTGCGGTTGCCGTCGCGATAGGCGCGGTATTCGGCGAGCGAGACCGGCTGGCGGTCGTCGCGGTTGGTCGCGTGGTCGTTGGAGACGACGGCGAGCCGCTCCCCGCCCGGCACGGGCACGGGCTTGAAGAGGACGGCGTTCACCAGCGTGAAGACCGTGGTGTTGATGCCGATGCCGAGGGCGAGGGTGACGATGACGGCGAGGGAGAACCAACGGTGGGCGGCGAGCTGGCGGAAGGCGAAGCGCAGGTCGTGGAGCATGGGATGAGGCGGTTCAAACACGACGACCGCCGGCGCGGAGCGCGACGGCGGCGAGGTCTGGTGTGCGCTCAACACCCGGGAAGACGCGGTCCAGTTGCAGAAATATTCCCGTTTTCTGCCCCAAGACCCGCGCCCGGCTCACCGTGGCTCGACGCGGACCTCGCTGCGGATCGAGTGGGCGATGAAACACTCCTCGTGCGCCTCGTGGTGCAGACGCTCCAGCGCGGCGGCGTCCGGCTGCATGTCACCCGCGAACACGATGCGCGGACGCAGCGTCACGGTGCTGATGAACAGCTTGCCGTCGGCATTCTTCGTCATCACGCCGACGGCCTCGTCCTCGTAGGAGTCGACGACGTAGCCGTGCTGGCGCGCGATGCCGAGGAACCAGAGCAGGTGGCAGCTCGACACGGCGCCGACGAAGGCCTCCTCGGGGTCGACGGCGCGCGCGTCGGAGTAGGGCACGGGCACGACGTGCGGGGAGGATGAGGCGGGCACGGTCACGCCGCCGTCGAAGTGCAGCGTGTGCGCGCGAGAGTAGCGGTTGTCGGAGAAAACCGCGTCGCCGCGGCTCCAGCGGGTGGTGGCGGTGAAAGCATCCATGCGCCGGTTATCGCGCCGGTGTGCCGCGACGCCAAGTCCGCGTCGCCGCATCGCCGGCACAGCGCCGCACGCGAAACTGTAGCGCTGAAAAGTAGCGCAGGCGTCCCGCCTGCATTCCGCGACGCTCACTCGCGCCGCTCGGCCCAATACGAGAGCATCACCGGCAGGGCGAAGGGCGCGGCCAGCGTGCCGCCGGCGAGGAGCAGCTTCGCGGTCTCGGGCGTGGGCGCCGGCGCCGGAGCGGGCGCGGACAAGGTCACGAGATCGGCCAGGGCCCAGATCAGCAGGGCGGCGGCGAAAAGCGCGGTGCAGGCGCGCGGCGCGTGGAGGCGGATGCTCTTCATGGCTCGGCGGTGTTGCGGACCGGAGCGTGCGCGGTCGCCCCGCGCGCTGCAAGCCGCCGACCGTTGCACGGAGCGGCGGGGTTTGTAGCCGCGGGTTGGCAAAGACTCCGCGGCGGTTGTCCGCCGACGGCCGGGACCTTGAGTTCGCGACCCCGTTCGCGCAGTCTCGCGCGCATTCCCATGAGCACCGCCACCGCGTCCACGGCGCCCGATCCCAAGGCGCCGATCCCGAAGCAGATCTCCTACATCATCGGCAACGAGGGCTGCGAGCGCTTCAGCTTCTACGGCATGCGGAACATCCTCACGGTGTTCCTCGTCACCTCGCTGCTCGCCTACCTGCCCGAGGGCGACCGGGCCGGCGCGGCCAAGGACGTCTTCCACACCTTCGTCATCGGCGTGTATTTCTTCCCGTTGCTCGGCGGCTGGCTGGCCGACCGCTTCTGGGGCAAATACCACACGATCCTCTGGCTGAGCCTCATCTACTGCGTCGGGCATCTTTGCCTCGCGCTCTTCGAGGACAACCGCACGGGCTTCTTCGTCGGCCTCGGCCTGATCGCGCTCGGTTCGGGCGGCATCAAGCCCTGCGTCGCGGCCTTCGTCGGCGACCAGTTCGACCAGAAGAACAAGCACCGCGCAAAGGTCGTCTTCGATGCGTTCTACTGGATCATCAACTTCGGCTCCTTCTTCGCGTCGCTGCTCATGCCGATCTTCCTGCGGCAATTCGGGGCGAGCGTCGCCTTCGGCATCCCGGGCGTGCTCATGTTCATCGCGACGGTCATCTTCTGGCTCGGCCGGAAACACTACGTGCTCGTGCCGCCCGCGCCGCCGAACCCGCACTCGTTCCTCCACGTCTCGCGCACCGCGCTGCTCGCCGACCGGCGCGGGCGCATCCTCGCCGCGGTCGCCATCGCGGCGGCGGCCGGCTCGTTCGCGCTGCTGCCGGACTTCGGCTTCGTCATCGCCGCGTGCACGGCGCTGGTGGCCTTTATTGCGCTCGGTGGCGCCGGCGTCTGGCTCCAACTCGAGCAGGCGCGCGGCCGCCATCCCGACGAGGCCGTCGACGGCGTGCGCGCCGTGCTGCGCGTGCTCGTGCTGTTCTTCCTCGTCACGCCGTTCTGGTCGCTCTTCGACCAGAAGGCCTCCACGTGGATCCTGCAGGCGGACGCGATGACGAAGCCCGAGTGGTTCCAATCCTCGCAGATGCAGGCGCTCAACCCGCTGCTCGTGATGCTGCTCATCCCGTTCAACAACCTCGTGCTCTACCCGTTCCTCGCCAAACTCGGCTGCGAGATGACGGCGCTGCGGCGGATGACGGCGGGCATCGCGTTCTCCGGCCTGTCGTGGGTCGTCGTCGGCGCGATGCAGGTGGCGCTCGACGGCGGCAACGCGCTCTCGATCACCTGGCAGGTGCTGCCCTACGCGCTGCTCACGCTCGGCGAGGTGCTCGTGTCCGCCACCGGCCTCGAATTCGCCTACAGCCAGGCGCCGCAGGCGATGAAGGGCGCGCTGATGAGCTTCTGGAATCTCACCGTCACCGTCGGCAACCTCTGGGTGCTCGTGGTGAACAAGAGCGTGAAGAACGCCGCGGTCACCGACTTCATCGCGTCGACCGGCTTCGGCGTGACGGCGTTCCAGATGTTCTTCTTCGCCGCCTTCGCCTTCGCCGCCGCGCTCGCCTTCGGACTCGTGGCGCGGAGCTACCCGGTCGCGGACCACTACCGCCGCGCCTGAGCGCCGGGATCGGAACCGACGGGGTGTCCCTCAGCGCCCCGCCGGCGGCCGGCGCACGGTGAACCACCAGGCCCACGCCAGCAGCACGGCCTGCAGCGGCGCCCGGATCAGCAGGTAGGCCGGGCCGTCGGCGTGGCCGCCCATGCCGGTGTGGTGGAGGGCGGCGTGGACGTTCACCGGGAAAAACAGCACGAGCGCGGCGCACGCCGCCAGACCCGCCGCGCGGCGCGTCCGCGGCCACAGGAACGCCGCCGCGAGCCCGGCCTCGAACACGCCCGACCAGAACACGATCGCCTCCCGCTGCGGCACCCACGGCGGCAGCATGGCCACGAGGTCAGCCGCGCGCACGAAATGCCCGATCGCGGTGAAGGCAAAGAGCAGCGCGAGTCCGGTCGCCGCGGCGGCGCGCCCGTCGGTCAGGCCTCCGCGCCCACGCGCCCACGCTTGCGCCGCGAGCCACGGACCGGTCAGCAGGATCAACATCAGGACGATCGTCGTCATTGCGCCGACCATGCGCCGTCGCCGCGCTCGCTCAAGCGTCCGTTGGCCGGTTCAGCCGGTGCGGTCGAGGCGCCCCGGCTCGGCCGGCGGCGTCGCCGCCGTGCAGCGCAGCGTCGCGCGGTGGGCGGCGAGTTGCTGCTCGGCACAGGCGGGGCAGATGCCGTGCGAGGTCTCGGTGGAAAACTTCGAGTTGAAGTAATCCTCCAGCGACAGCCACTCGCCGCGATGGCCGACCTTGCGGCACCACGAGCAGATGAGGAGGAACTCCTCCAATTCGTGCACGCGGCGCAGCAGGCGCGCCGTGGTGAAATGCACCAGCACCCAGATCACGACCAACCCGGCGGTGCGCGCGAGCACGCGGGGGAAGTTGAGGTCCGGCGGCTCGCCGAAGAGCACGTGCGGCAGGCGCAGCAGCTCGGCGGCCCACATGATGAGCAACAGCGTGAAAAATCCCGCCGATTGCCAGAGGAGGAGGCTCTTGCCGCTGAAGCGGGGTTGCTTGGTCACGGCGCGATGCCAGCCGAGGGCGCCCGGGGCCGGCAAGCGGGATTTTGACGGGAGCCTCCGCCGGCGGCGGCGCGCGCGCGGGGGCGGCCGGTTTTCGAGACCGGCCCGCCCGGACGCACACAGGGCAGCAGTTGCAAAAATACGTTGGTCACACTTCCGCTCGTCATCGCGCGGAGCGCGAAAGCGCACCGGGGCGATCTCTCAGGCGGAACTCATGCAGTGCAAAACCACAGATGGACACAAATGAACACAGATCACGCGAACGGAGCGTCCAACTGGGAAACCACCTGGGCACCGAAAAGTGCAGGTCTCGGTTAGTCCAGCCTCCTATCCATCTGTGTGTATCTGTGTCCATCTGTGGTTGAACTGAATTGTTCCGGCTCAGGTATTCACCGGGATTGCCGGGCTGATGTCGCCTGCGGCGCGGGAGTCGCTTCGTCCGGCGCGAAGACCGGCGAGCGGCGAAGCCCAATGCCCTAGCGGACGGCCGGCGTCTCCCGGGCACTGTTGCGGAAGAGCAGGCCGGAAAGCAGGAACAGGAACGCCCAGCAGGCGTTGAGGAAAAAGATCTTCGCCACGTCGGTGTCGAAGTTCGGCCGCCAGACGGCCCACGCGACGATCGGCACGCAGAATTGCACGGCGGAAGCGGCGAACATCGCCCGCGCCATGCCGGCCGCCCGGAAGTTGGCCCACACGGCGCCGACGGCGGCGGTCACGAGCACGCCTCCGTAGAGGAGGTTGGCGGGGTTGTCCTCGTCGCCGATGAATCCGACGGCAAGGTTGACCCAGATGAGGGACAGGCAGCCGAACACCGCCAGGCCGGCCGCGATCCGGTAGGTGAGGGTGCCGGCCCGGTGCGTGGCGAAGCGGTAGGCGAAGCCCGCGCCCGCCAGCAGCACGTAGGCGAAGATGAAATCGGACAGGGTCCAGTTCACCTCGGCCGTGAAGCGCATGGCGACGAGCGGCGCGAGCAGTGGCAGCGCGGGAACGAGGAAGTAGGGGAGGAGCGGACGGGATGACATCGTGGGTCCAGTCTGCCGGGGCCGCGTGAAACGATGATGAAGCCGCCGTGAAATCGCGGGGAAATCGCCGCCGCGGCTCAGACGCGCAGCAGGCCGCGGAAGCCGCGACCGCGGTAGTAGGAGTCGGCGCCGTTGTGGCCGATGAACACGCGGTTGTAGCGCCGGTCGCCGTAAAGTGCGCCGCCGAGCGCGCGGATCTCCGGCGGCGTCCGCAGCCAGCTCGACGTCTTCGTGTCGAACTCCCCGAGCTGCTGCAGCGCGAAATACTGCGCCTCGTCGAGCAGTTCGACGCCCAGCGCTGCCGCGGCCTCGGTCACGCAGCCCCGCGGCGGGAACTTTTTCCGGCCGTCGAGCGCCGCGCGGTCGTAGCAGAGGCTCTCGCGTCCGGTCGGACTCTGCGCCGCGCAATCGGCGAAGAGAAACTCGCCCGTCGCGGCGTCGCGCCCGATCACGTCCGGCTCGCCGCCGCTGGATTCCATCGCGTGGAGCGCGGCCAGTTTGGCGGGCTTCGCCGCGAGTCGCTTCTGCACCTCGGCCCACGCGAGGTCGGCGTGACGCCGCGGGTGTTGCTCGAATCGGGTCTGCAAAGTCGCGAGCAGCTCCGCACGCTGCGTCGCCGACAGTTTCTTGGCCTGCGGGGATTTCATGGCGGGGTGGGGTCGGGTGCCGAAGCCAAATGCCGGGGACGCCGGCGTGGCAACCGGTAACTCCGCGATGGGCAGCGGACGCGCCTTCGGGGGCTCAGAAATACGCCCCGAGGCGGCTCGCCGTGTGGAGCACGACGTGGGCGATCAGGTGCGCGAGCACGGCGGCTTCGAGGCCGCGCCACCAGTAGAGATAGCCGGCCACGACGCCGAAGACGCCGTTGGCCGCGAGGACGAACACGAGGAGCGCGAGGGTCGGTTGCGGCACGAGGAGGAACGCCACCGGCAGATGGCCCGCGGCGAAGAGCAGCGCCGAGAGGAAAATGGCGCCGTGATAACAGGCGGCGGGCGCGCGTTCGTCCCGTGGCCGGAAAATCCGCCAGCCCAGCCAGGCGAGGAAACTCATGAAGCCCCAGCGCAACAGCACCTCCTCCGTGATGCCGCCGAAGAGCAGCTTGGTGGGCAGGGGCATGACGCCGCCGAAGGCGCTGATCCGGTCCTTCACGCCGTCCGGCAGTCGCGGCATGATCGCGGCGGCGACCAGCACGATGGCGCCGCCGCCGACGAGACCGCCGAGCAGGCCCGGCAGGAGCTGCGGCCGAAGAGCGGGCAGCACCGGGCGGCGCTCGACCCAGGCCGCGGCGGCCGGCGACGCGAGCCCGAGCCGCGGTGCGAGGTGGAGACCGGCGAAGACCGCGAGCGTGAGGAGCACGGCGGGTTGCACGAGACTCAGCAACTTGAGCGCGGGCGTCATCCGCGGATACTCGCGCCCCGGCACCGCCGGCAGCAACGCGATCAGCGCCTCGAAGTCGATCAGCAGCAGCGACGCGATGCCGGGAAAACCGGCCACCCACAACACGAGGAAGAATCGGGTCCGGTCGCTCATCGGGGTCGGCGGGGCAAAACCGGGGAAGTCCGGTTGCCCGGAGGGATGTCAGACTGCGCGAAGCAGCACAAACCCAACCTTGCGCGCAACGCCCGGCGCAAGGTCGCGGCGGGCGGCCGGGCGCGGGAGCGGCGGGCTATTCCGGATTAGGATTTTTCGAGAACAGGCCGAGGCCGTTGCTGCCGTTGCCGCGGTCGACGCGATACGAGAGGTTGCCCTTTTCGTTCAGCGTCGCGCTCGCGACCCAGTTGCCGGGCATGCCGAGGAACTCGATCTTGTTCGGGGCGACCTGCCGCCAGCGGATCGGCACCCACTGCCGCGGCTGCAGGAACGGACGGTGATAATACTCACCCGTGCCGTCGGCGCGCAGACGGAATTGCTCGCGCGTGGCGGGATCGGCGTAGGAATCGAAGAAGATGTCATACCACGTGCCGACCCACGGACTCTCGGTGGCGGTCGTCGTGCAACCGGAGAGCAGCGCGAGGCCGAGCAGGAGGGAGAACGCGGACACCAGCAAACGCAGGCGGGAGATGATCATGCCATTGATTGCGTCAGCGCTTCTCCCACCGGCAAGCGCCAAGTCGCCGCGAGCCCGGTCCGTCGCGTGCGCTGGTGCGCCTTGAGCGAAGGTCGATCCGGTTTTAACCACTAATGCTTCGCCTACCGGCTGCGCTGCAAACTCCCCTCCGCCTGATCGGCTCCGGTGTTGGTTCCGGGAAGCGGCTGATCGCCGCTGAGCGCGCCGAGACGGTATTGGGCTATCAAAGTGGCGGGAGCATCCTGCTCCCGCATTGCGGCCCCGCCTCACCACCGACGCCATTTTTTCAGAGCGTGCATAAAAATTGTCCGTCGGCGATCAGCCGACCCCCGAAGCCACCTGGCGGAGTCGATCAGGCGCAGCCCGGTGTTAACCACTAATGCTTCGCCTACCGGCTGCGCTGCAAACTCCCCTCCGCCTGATCGGCTCCGGTGTTGGTTCCGGGAAGCGGCTGATCGCCGCTGAGCGCGCCGAGACGGTATTGGGCTATCAAAGTGGCGGGAGCATCCTGCTCCCGCGTCGCAGTCCCGCTTCACCACCGACGCCATTTTTTTCAGAGCGTGCATAAAAATTGTCCGTCGGCGATCAGCGGACCCCCGAAGCCACCTGGCGGAGTCGATCAGGCGCAGCCACACTCAGAAGCGCAGCCGTCAGGCGGAGCATCAGTAGTCAAATCCCTCCGACTCAACATAGGGGAGGTCTCGTGACGCCTCCCACCTGACCTGTCAGCCGGAGCTTTAGCGTAGGCTGATGCGCGCTTCGCCCTTCGCGGTCAGGGCATAAATCTTTCAGCGCGACGGTGCTCGATGAGCCCTTCCTTGATCCAGGCGGCGAGTTGCTTCGGGCCCGCCGTGCGGGCGTGGCTCTCGGGAATCTCGCCCAGCGAGCCCATGAAGAGCGTCCGCAGTTTGAAGGCGTCGGGGGATTTGGAGAGGGGCAATGATACAGGAGAGAGGGAAGCGGGAATCGAGCCGCGGGTAGCGTTCGAGTTTTTGGCCACGGATTGCACGGATGTCACGGATCGATGCCTAAGGCGTGACGGACCTGTCGGCCGAAGCCTCGGCGAAGACCGATCCGTGTCATCCGCGAGATCCGTGCTGAAGAACCGGCATCGAGAGCGGCGCGCGTCCCAACAACGAACAACGGCCCGACCCCGTCGGATTGGCCTGAGTCGGATTCAGGCGCCCGCTTTCAGGAAACCGGCGGGCCGGTAAGTGTTGAACACGATGCCGCAGGGAAACGTCCGCGAGCCGACGAGTTCGAGCGCGCGGCCCGGCGTGCCCTCGGCGAAGAAGCGTTTGCCTGTTCCGACGAGGACGGGATAGGTGCAGAGCACGACTTCGTCGACGAGGTCATGGGCGAGTAGCGCCGAGGTCAGCGTGGAACTGCCCCAGAGAATGAGGTCCGGGCCGTCCTGCGCCTTGAGACGTCGCACGTCGTCGACGAGGTCCGGTCCGAGGGCCACAGCCGGACCCCACGGGAGATCGGCGGTCCGGTGCGTGACGACGAATTTCGTCGCCGCGTTGAACGGGTCGGCGATCGGCCCGCCCGGCGCCTTCGGCCAATAGCCCGCCCAGAGGTCGTAAGTGCGCCGACCCAGCAACAGATCGAAGGGCCCGCCTTGCGCGGCGATCACGGCGTCGCGGCCTTCCGGACTCCGGAACGGCACGGTCCAGTCGGCATAAGGGAAGTTGTCGCCGTCGGCGGTGTGCTGGATGATGCCGTCGAGGGAGATGTGTTCGAGGATCCGGAGCTTTCTCATGGGAACAGGTCAGGCGGGTTATCCAGACGACGAGCGGCTCCGTGAAATTCGGACACGGCCTGAGCGGTTGGCCACAAAATAGACGCGAGAAGGCGCAAGAAGAGGGACTGCGGGTGAGGCGATCATTCCTGGGAGAGGCGCGTGCCGCGATCCGACGATCACTTTGACCACGGATTAGAAGGATGAAAGCGGATGCAACGGATCCGACGAAACCATCTTTATCCGTGCAATCCGTGGTCGCGAGCCCGGCTCCGTTGCGTGCGCTGGTGCGCCCTGAACGAAGGTCGATCCGGTGTTAACCACTAATGCTTCGCCTACCGGCTGCGCTTCTGAGTGCGGCTTCGCCTGATCGGCTCCGCCAGGTGGCTTCGGGGGTCGGCTAATCGCCGACTTACCACTCAATCTTCCTGCTTCCCAGCGGCGATCAGCCGCTCCCCGGAACCAACAACGGAGCCGATCAGGCGGAGGGGATTTTTCAGCGCAGCCGGTAGGCGGAGCATTAGTGGTCAATACCCTCCGACTCAACGTAGGTGAGGTCTCGTGACGCTCCCCACCTGACCTGTCAGCCGGAGCTTTAGCGTAGGCTGATGCGCGCTTCGCCCTTGGCGGTGAGGGCGTAAATCTTTTCAGCGCGACGGTGCTCGATGAGGCCTGCCTTGATCCAGGCAGCGAGCTGCTTCGGGCCCGCGGTGCGGGCGTGGCTCTCGGGAATCTCGCCCAGCGAGCCCATGAACAGGGTCTTCAGTTTGAAGGCGTCGGGGGACTTGGAGAGGGCCATGGGTGGGCGGGAGCGGAAAGTGTGGAGAGAAAAATTGAGTCGCGGGCAGCGTCCGAATTTTTTGACCACGGATGACACGGATGTCACGGATGGATGCCCGAGGGGGGAATCCGTGTTATCCGTGAAATCCGTGGTGAAATAAACGACGTCGAGCGCGGCGC
>VFQQ010002484.1_pt1 | contig 20547 bp, 14 predicted proteins | sample 3512341 | NCBI WGS metagenome assembly VFQQ01 (sample SAMN10412373, study PRJNA504923) | tailings metagenome | isolation source: Relicate 2 Philex TSF1 revegetated site | place: Philippines: Tuba, Benguet | collected 2017-08-29 | reverse complement strand
TCACGTCACGGCCCGGAATCGGAATCAGCGAGCCGTTGTGGGCCACGCAGTTCTCGTTGGCCGTCTGATACGTGGGGATCTTGTAGTAGCTCTTGAACACCAGCTTCTTGTTGACGATGTCGAAGATGGCGTTCGAGCCCCACTCCGGCTTGTCGCCGGCGCGGCACTTGGGCGCGCCACCGCCGCCCCACTCGTCGCTGAAGAGCATCTGCGTGCCATCGTTGTTGAACGTGGCCGAGTGCCAGTAGGCGAAGTTGGAGTCGGCCACGGCATCGAGACGCACCGGGTTCACCGGATTGCTGATGTCGAGCAGGATACCGTGCCCTTCGCAGGCGCCGCCGGCCAGGCCGAGCGCCGGATACACCGTGATGTCGTGGCACTGCGAGCCTTCGCTGATGCGGCCATCACCCTTGCCGCCGCCAACGCCCTGCGCGGCCAGCATGGCCTTCACACGGGCATCCACCACCGGGCGGGCCGCGGCCGTGTCGGCCGCATTGGCCACCGTGGCACCGCGCGCCTTCGTGATGCTGTCAATGACCGGCTTCACGAACTGAGCAGGCAGGACGATCTCCTCGCCCATTTCCTGCACGAACACCGTGAAGGCGCCGGTGGCCTTCACCTTGGCCATCTCCGCCTTGTCGGCGTCGGAGGGGCCGTGCGCCTTGGGCGCGCTGAGGCCCGCAAAGATGTTGGCGCGGCTCACCACGGCAGCCTTGCTGGGATCGGCCAGCGGCACCTTGATGATTTCGATGCGCAGCCGCGACGAACCCGGGTCGCTGCTTTCCGCCGTCGAGCAGACTTCCAATTCGCCCTTGGGGCGGATGGCCGACGAACCCGAGACGTAGATGTAGATGTTCTCGCGATCCTTGGGATCCTCGAGCACCGTGTGCGTGTGCGACCCGCGGCAGGTCTGCACGTTCGCCACCAGCTTGGGCTCCTTGATGTTGCTGATGTCGAAGACACGCACGCCACGCATGCGTTCCTTGCTCACCGCCTCCCGCACACCGCCCGGCTTGCAGTCGATGCGACCGTTCTGCGCTTCGGCCGACATGAACATGAGGTTCTTGTACACCGACACGTCGTTCTGCGACGCCGGGCACTCGTAGGCCACCACCAGTTCCGGCTTGGCCGGATTGCTGATGTCCCACACCACCGGGCCGTTGTAGTTGCCCTGGATGACGTAGTTGCCCGTGAAGGCCAGGTCGGAATTGGTGATGCCGAGGAAGCCCTTCGGCGAGACCGCCTTCGCCAGCACCTTGAGATTCGACGAATACTCGGCCGCATCAAACAACCCGGCCTTCAGATTGTTGCGGGGATCGGAAGCAGGCGACGCGGCCGGGGTCGGCTTGGCACCGCCGGCGCAGGCCGAGAGGCCAATCGCAGCGGCAAGCACGACGGCAGCGCGGGACGTGAGGCGCATGTGCGTGGGGATGGGTAGGAACGGTGGATCCGCGGCGCGAACAACAACGATTCAGGTAATCTACGAAAGCGTCGCGAACGGTGTTTCCGTCTGGTCCCGCCAGGCGCGCTGTTCGTCACCAGGCAGCGATTCTTCACCGCCTGTCGGCAGGCGGCTCGCGCTGCGGCTCGCGCTGCGGCTAGAAATGCGGCTCGCGTCGGAGTACGCAGGACACGGCACCCTGTGCAGCACTTTTGTGATTCGCCTGATCCCGGCCCATTGCGGACTGTCAGGTGCTGCGGCCTGTTCTCCCGAAACCCGGATCCATTTCTCCTTTCGGCGTATTCATACCGGGGAATGCGCGTCATTGCGCATTTTCGGGGTTTCCCTGAGGCGGTTCCGAAGGAATGCCCTACGCCGCGATTTCCGCGGCTGCGTCAACACTATAGGCAGCAGCGTCAGGCCGTCCGGCGCATGATGCGCTGCGTTCACCGCTCGTCGGTTTCACAGCTTTCCGAGGTACGTCCCATGCGTCGATACGTCTATCTCCTTGCCGCGGCCCTCGTGGGCACGACGGCGACCGCCAGCGCGCAGAATCAGCCGCCGGCCCGTCTTCCTGCCACCAAGGTGGTGGGTGATTCCCTCAAGGCCCTGACGGTGCAGAACGACCGTCACACAGCCGTCACCGTGTATGTCGAAGCAGGCCGCAGCGAGCGCGCGATCGGCACGGTGGGCGCCAACAGCGTTGGCACACTCGAACTGCCGTCGTGGGCCCTCACGGGTCAGTCCACGCTCAAGCTGTTCGCCAAGGCGGAGGGTGAGGGCAACCTCGTGGCGCGCTACGCCATGCCCGTGAACGATGCGCGTTTCGGTCTGCTCGTGCCGCCTGCGAAGGGGCTGCCGCGCACCGACAGCGTGGTGATCTCGCGTCCCACGTCGGCCGGCACGGCAGCGACGGTGACCATCGACAACGAGCGCGATCGCCCGGTGACGGTGTACGCCGAGCAGGGCCTGGTGTTCGTGCGTCTGGGTGAGGTGGCGGCGAACACGCAGTCCACGCTCGTCGTGCCGACGTCCATTACGCGCAGCAAGGGTGAAGTGCGGGTCTTTGCCCGACCGCAGGGTGCGCAGCAGCTCAGCACCAGAGCACTCAAGCTCAAGGAAGGCGACAACATCGCGGTCATCGTGATGTAAGCCGCCGCGGTCTGGTGCGACCGGCGCGATACGTTTCGTGTCAGCCGCGTCGCACCAGCACCGCTCCACCAATGACCAGCAGGATACCCGCCACGCGGGTGATGCTGATGGATTGCACGGGCACACCGAAAGCCCCCCAGTGATCGAGCAGGATGGCCGTGAGCAACTGGCTGGCCACGCTGATGGTGAGCATGTTGGCCACGCCGATGCGCGGCGCCGCGTACGCCGCACCAGCCACAAACACCGCGCCGCACAGGCCGCCGATCCAGGCCCACCATGGCAGACCGCGCATCAGCGTGGCGTCGGGCACGGCGCGCTGACCGAAGGCCACCGCAATGAGTGCGAGTGTGCCGACGAGGAACGACACCAGGGCCGCATTGACCGGAGATCCGATGCCACGCGCCAGCGTGGCATTGATGGGCCCCTGAATGGCGATGAGAGTGCCGGCTCCGAAGATCAGCACGATGGCCGTTGTGGCCGCGGAGATGGAAGTCATGTATGCAATCTAGAATGGGCCCACAGGCTGGCTGTCATCCCGCGCGGGATCGTAGCTTGCACCGATGCGCCATCAGGTCGCCTCTCCCTCCGTTGGTCGATATGCCCGTCGAGGCCGGCTGCTGCTGCTGCTGGCGCCGCTGGGGGCCTGCCAGTTGCTGCGCCCGACCCCGGTTGCGCCGTTTCGACCGGTGCCGCCTTCAGCCACGCAGCGCGTGGACCTGTGCACCACCGCCTGTCGGGATTCGGTGGACATCATCGCGTTGGGCGTGAGCGGCTTCCTCATCATGCCCTGGCGTGACACGACGCGGCTGGTGCTCACTCCGCCCTCCTACTCCAATCCGGGTGCGGTTCGCGTGGCCGTGTGGGACCTGATCCGCGGCGTGCGCAGCAACGCGCCACGGGTGTGGGATGTCGTGCGACGCGCGCCGGCGGCCGACAGTGCGCGATGGACACGTGTGCGTGCGGTGCTGGTCGGCCATGGACACTACGATCATCTCATGGACCTCCCGACACTGGCGCCGTGGTTGCCCAACGCCACGGTGTACGGCAGCGCCAGTGTGGTCCACCAGTTGCACCCCGTGCGGTCGCGGCTGCGCGCGGACTCCGTGACGGTGTCTGCGGCGCCGTCCACGTCGCCCTCGCGAGTCCGTGTTGGCCCGTACGTCACCGCGCAGCCCATCGCGTGGGATCACGCGCCCAACGTGTGGGACTTTGGTCTGCGGTACACCATTGCGCCGGGCCAGGAGCACTCGCCGCGCGCGCGACTGCCGGGCCGCGCACGCCACTGGCGCATGGGCACCGTGTTGGCCTGGTCGGTGGACATCCACGACGAAGCGGGTGCCGTGGCGCTACGCGTGTTTCTGCACGACGCCGCCGCCACCGGTGACGTCGTGCGGAATGCCGTGAACACGCTTGCCAGTCTTCCCCCGGCGCGACGCACCCTGTCACTGGTGGTCCCGGCCAACTTCAACAACGCCGCCGGCTACCCGGACGTATTATTGGCCACACTGCAACCCGACCATGTGCTGCTCGCACACTGGGAGGACTTCTTCCGCCCTCCTTCCCGCCCGCTTCGCATCGTGCGCGCCATCAGCGGTCCACGGTTTCTCGAACGCGTGGAGCCGTTCATGGGCACACGCTGGACGGCACTCGCACCGGGCGCCGTGCTGCGCCTGCGCATCGACTGACCACTGGCATGACGCATTCCCCTTCCACTCCGGTCGTGACCGACGACCCGTTTGCCAGCGCCACGGGACTCGCCCGGCGCCTCGATGCACAAATCGGTCAGGTCATCATCGGGCAGCAGCAGGTACGACGCGAGATACTCACCTGCCTGCTGGCCGGCGGGCACTGTCTCCTGCGGGGCGTGCCGGGGCTCGCCAAGACCCTGCTCATCAAGACGCTGGCGGATGCCGTGCATCTGACCTTCAGTCGCATTCAGTTCACGCCCGACCTCATGCCATCGGATATCGTGGGAACCGAGGTGATCGAGGAAGATCCGGCGACGGGTATACGCAAGGTCCGATTCATTCCTGGTCCGGTGTTTGCCAACGTCATTCTCGCCGACGAAATCAACCGCACCCCGCCTCGTACGCAGTCGGCATTGCTCGAAGCCATGCAGGAGTATCAGGTCACGGTGGGCGGCGTGCGTCACGCACTCGACCGCCCCCTTTTCGTGCTGGCCACCGAGAACCCCATCGAACAGGAAGGCACGCATCCGCTGCCTGAAGCCCAGCTCGATCGTTTCATGTTCAATGTGGTCATCGACTATCCCGACCTCGAAGACGAGCGACGCATTCTCAGCAGCACCACGAGCACCGACGAGGCCGCGGTGACGCCGGTGGCCACGGGCGCTGACCTCGAGGCCGCGCGGCAACTGGTGCGTGCCATGCCTGCGGCCAGTAATGTGGTGGATTACGCGCTGCGTCTCGTGCGCGCCACGCGTCCCGACGACGCCACCTGTCCATCCGAGATCCGCGCCTGGCTGCGTTGGGGCGCGGGCCCGCGCGCCGGACAGGCCCTGCTGCTTGGCGCCAAAGCGACGGCCCTGCTTGATGGTCGCGCGGTCCCCTCGTTGGATGACGTGACACAGGTGGCCCGGCCCGTGTTGCGCCATCGCCTGCTCGTCAACTTTCGCGCGGAGGCCGAAGGCGTGTCGGCGGACCGCGTGATTGCCATGCTGCTGGCCAGCATTCGCCCCTGACACAACGTCCTCACATGGAGCGGCCCCCGTACGATTCCACCCCATCCACCCTCATCACGGCCGTCGACGATCTCGAATTGGCGGCCCGTGTCGTGGTGGAAGGACTGCGTGTGGGGGATCACCGCAGCCCGTTTCAGGGAGCGGGAGCGGAGTTCCACCAGCACCGGCCCTACCGGGTCGGCGATGATCTCAAGCACCTCGATTGGAAGCTCTTTGCGCGCAGCGATCGTTTGTACACCCGCCGCTATCGCGAGTCCACCAACGTGGGTGTCATGCTCGTACTCGACACGAGTGCGTCCATGGAGTATCCGCACCATGCGCCGCACGCCAAGTTGCGCTACGCGAAGCTGCTGGCCGCAGCCCTTGCACATCTCGCCATCGAGCAGGGAAATGCCGTCGGGCTCATGAGCCTCGCGGCCGACGACTCCGCTGGACGTGCGACGGCACATGCAACGGCCACCACTTCCGCTCGCGTGCGCTACCTTCCGGCGCGCAGTGGCCGCGTGCATCGCCGCGCCCTCCTGGCCCAACTGGATGCCCTGGAGGCAGGTGGCATGTGGGACCCGCCTCTGGCCATCGGCCGCGCCGCCGAACTGCTGCAGCGCCGGGGACTCATGATCGTGCTGTCCGACTTCTATGACCAGCCGGAGTCGACGCAGCGCGAGCTGCGTCATGTGGCACGCCACGGACACGATGTGGCCCTGCTCCATTTGGTTGCAGCCGGCGAACGCGAGCTGCCGTTTGCGACGCAGGTGGAGGTGGAAGACGCGGAAACGGCAGAGCGGCGCCTCATCGATCCGCAACTCCACGGGGACCGTTACCGGGCGGCGCATGCGGCGTTCATGGAATCCTGGCAGCGCTTCGCGCAGCGGGAGGGGCTGGATTATGCGCGCTTCGATACCGATATCCCGCCTGAACAGAGTCTGCGTGACTACCTGCTGCGACGCCTGAGTGGCGAGCGATTCTCCCCCACCGCGCTGCCGGGCTGACGGGTGAACTGGTCGTGGCTGATGCCGTGGGCGGCCGCGGGTCTCCTGGCACTCGTCGTACCGTTTGTCGTTCATCGGCTGAGCCGTCGTCCGCCAGACATCGAACGCTTTCCCACGCTGCGCCTGTTGGAGGCCGCACCGCTTCGCCCCACGCAGCGTGCGCGCCTCGATGATCGCAGACTGTTGCTGCTGCGATGCGCCATGCTGGCCGTGGTCGTTGCGGGGCTGATGCAGCCTTTGCGGAATGCACGCCCTTCGGCGGACCGAACCTCGAACACCACGCCGTCCACGGTGATCCTCGTGGATACCTCGTCGCAGGCCAGCGCACCGGATGCTCGTGATACGGTGGACCGTCCGGCAATGCGACGATTGGTGAGCGCCGATCAGTTGCGCGATGAGCTGCAGGCGGCCGTGTCATGGCTGCGTACGCGTCCCGCGCCACGAGTCATCGAACTGTGGTCGGATGTGCCAGCATGGGCACTCGACTCCGTCGACCTGGCATCCTTGCCGATCGACGTGTCGCTCCAACTGGTGTTGCAGCCGCCCTCGATGCCGGCACAATCCACGTCACGCGCGGCTACGATGCCGGACACGCTGCACTGGTTTCCCTCCGACTCGCGGGAGGCATGGCGGAATGCGCTGGCGGCGCGTCAGCATGTGCTGGATGCCTGGCCGTTGTCACGCGTCAGGCATGCCGCACCGGTTGCGGCCAATGGGGACGCGCTGCCGCTGCTGTTCAATCAGCGCGGTGCGGCCGTGGTGGCCGCGCAGTACTCGCCGCCAACGCTGTCGCTTCTCGCCAACCCGGCGTGGCCCTATACGGCAGCCGATACGTCGCTCGCCGCCGTCTGGCTTCCGCTGCGTGACGCCCTTTCGCCACTGGCTCGAGCGAGGTTCGCACAGCGCAGCGCTCCACTCCGCGGTGTCTATCATGCGCCGGACGCCCTGATCCGCTGGGCCGCCGTTGCGTCGGGCCCGGCCCTTGGCCCCAGCACATCCACAGACCTGCACCAGCAGGACACACTGGCCCGCTGGTTCTGGGGCGCCGCGCTCATGCTCCTGGCACTGGAGCAGTGGTTGCGCAGCCGGCCGCGGACATGAGCATCGGCATGGCCACCATCCCGAGCGTGCGCGTGCTGCTGGCCCAGCTAAAGCAACGGCAGCGCGTGCATGCGGCCCTCGCGGGCGCCGCGATCGGATTGCTCGGGCACGCCGGCTGGATGCTGCTGACCCGTGTGTTCACAGGGTTCGCCAGGTACGAGGCGGCGGCTCACGCGTCGTCCTGGGAACGTGGACTCTTGCCCGCTCTGCTCATCATGGGATTGGCTACCGTGGTCGCAGTGTCCCGCGTGCTATGGACACAGCGCGGCTCGCAGGGGCAGGATCGCTTGTTGCGCGATCTTGAACACCTGCTGCCCGAGTCGCGCAACCTGCTGCGTACTGCGTGGGAACTGACATCGCGTGATGCGCCAGCAAGGATCGTGCAGGCCGGACCGGCACCGGCGGCCGTTCTGTCGCACGCGGTCGCTCGGCGTGCCGAGTCCCTTGCGCAGACGCTTGCCGCGCGGCAAGTGCTGTCCACGCGCCACCCCGTGCGACCGATGGCCACGCTCGCCGCCGGCGCCGCCGGCCTGTGGATGCTCATCATGCTCTTCGCGTCGGGGTTGCCGGCGGCACAGGCCACGCAACGAGCGGCACGCCGTGTCGTGCAACAACTCGCGCGCCCCGGGCAGATAGCCATTGGGCAAGTGCGTGTCACGCCGCCACGCTACGTCTCCCCGAAGACCGACACTCTGGACGCACCGGAGCAATTGCAGGCCATCGTGGGCAGTCTGCTCGAGGTGGTTATCGCCTCGAGCGCCGATACGCTGATGATCCAGACCGACAGTGGCACGGTGTACCTGCCTCGTGCACCGCGGGGAGACGTGGTATGGCGAGGACGTGTGGAGCGGGATGGATTTCTGGCGGTGTCCGACCCACGACACGCAGATACCTTGCGGGCCGGTCGCGGCAGCGTCGCATTGCTCACCATCGTCGCACGTTCCGATGCGCCACCCACCGTGCGCATCCGCACACCGGGCCGCGACCTGATGGTGGACAGTACGCGCCAGCAGGTACAGATCGATGTGGAAGCCAGTGACGATCTTGGCCTGCGCGCGCTGACACTGCCCTACACCAAGGTTGCCGGCGCAGGTGAGCGCTTCACCTTTTCCGAAGGGGAGCTGCCACTCGCGATCAAGCGGCTGTCTGACACGAACTGGCGCGCGTCGGCCACGCTGGCTCTGACCGCACTGCTTCAGGATCCGGGTGATCTGGTGGTGTATCGCGCACTGGCCCGCGACACGCGACCCGACGCGGCACCAATCGAATCCGATGCGTTCATTGTCGAGCGTTTGCCCGATGGTGGCGTGGCCGCCACAGGGTTTGCGCTCGACCCCGACGAAGATCGATATGCGGTGAGTCAGCAGATGGTGATCCTCAAGACCGAACGGCTCATGGCCGCGCGCACCGGTTTGTCCGTCGAGCGACTGGCGGCGGAAGCGCGCGCGCTGGCGGGTGAGCAGCGCCGGGTCCGGGCCGAGTTCGTGTTCATGACCGGTGGGGAGTTCGAGCAGGCGCTCGTGGCCACGGAAGAGGGCATGGACGACCTTGATGAAACGCACGAAGCCGAGAGTGAAGGTGATCTCTCGGCCGGGCGCATGGCCAATCGCGGACGCACCGCGTTGCTCACGGCCATCCGCGCCATGAGCCGCGCAGCGCTGGCACTTGGTGAGTCGGACTTGCCCTCGGCTCTGCGTTTCGAACGCGTGGCGCTGACCAATCTGCAGGAGGCGTTCGCGCGGCAGCGCTTCCTCATGCGCGCGCTGTCGCAGCGTGAGCAGCTGGACTTTGCACGTCGGCTCACCGGGCCCTTGGACAGCGTGTCACGACGACCGCGTGAGCCGCTGCGCGCCAACGCCGAACCATTGCAGCAGGGGCTCCGGGAAGTGCTGGCACAACTCGCCGAAGAGCGGGAGCCACCTGGCAGGCTTGCAGTTCGCGTGCTGCAGTTGGCGCCGGGCAGCAGTCGTGGGCGCGACGTCAGCCTATGGTTGCAGCGCGCGGCGACGCTCACTGCTCGTGATCGACGCGCAGCGCGCGACAGCGCGAGTCTCATGTTGTCGACATGGCTGAACAGTCTTGCTGAATCGGGCAGCGGACGCGAGTGACCATGACACGACGCGTGGAGTGGCTGCTTCGGGCGGTCGGTGTTGGCATCATGCTGGCCGGAGTCATGGACCCGGCATTCATGGTGGAGCGCGCGACACCACCCATCATCTCGCTGCGGCAAACTGGACTCAAGGCGTCTTCAAGGCAGGTGGACAACCTGCGTCGCAGGCTTGCCCCGTTGGGAACGGTGGTCACGGGCCCGGTGCCGGGAGCTCAGGCCACCATCGTGCTCGGATCAGATGTTCCGCAGGACCTGCTGTCCGGGTCGGACACGGCACTCGTCACCCCCTTGGTCTGGGTGCCATCCGCCACACCGGGCGGCCTCGCTGTGGAAGCCGTGCAGGTGCCGGCCGCCGTGCATGTTCACGAACGCAGCGCGGTACATCTGCGCATGCATCGGCAGCGTGATGGACGCTCAGGTGCTGTGCAGGTTGAGCTGCGAAGCGGGGGAGTGTTGCGCGCCAGACTCAACGACAGCGTGACGACCGGAGAGCGTCTCGTCCTCACCGTGCCGTTCACACCCATTGCGGAAGGGGCACAACACCTTGAGTTGCGCGTGATCGATGGTCGCGACACGGTTCACCGTCATCACGCGATGGTGGCAACGACCAAGCCCTGGCGGGTGCTGTTTCTTGATGCCAGGCCGTCCTGGCTCAGCACCTTCGTGCGCCGCGCACTCGAACGGGACCCGCGGTTTGCGGTGAGCTCCCGCGTCGTCACGTCCACCAACGTGAGTGCAGCCACCCCGCAGGTGGTGCGCGACCTGAACGCCCTGCGCACCCTGGCCCTCAGCGATCCATCGGCCTTGCCCGAATTGGTGGTGCTGGGCGCGCCGGAGCGCTTGTCGCAACTGGACGTGAGCACGCTCCGAACCCTGGCCGCACAGTGGGGGCGAGCGGTATTGGTCCTGCCGGATCATCTTCCTGAGCCACGTACGTCCGCAGAACGCGAGGCGCAGCGTGCACTCGACAGCCTGCTGGCCAGCGGCGGATGGCGCGCACTGCCGTCAACGGCATCACCATATCTCCTGCACCGCCACGATCGCGCCGGCCTCGATTCGCTGCTGCTTCGTGGAGAGAGCGTGGCCGTCCCACGCGCTCTGCGCGAGGACGTCGTGCCGCTGGTGCGATGGCAAGACTCCGTGGTGGCCTGGTCCGTTGAAACCGGCACTGGTGTCGTGGCCACCAGCGGCGCGTTGGACAGTTGGCGCTTTCGCGATGCGGAACGCTCGACCTTTGATCGAAGCTGGCGGGAAATCGCGGCGCGTCTTGCCGCGAGCGCAACGCCGCCCCTTCGACTCACTGCCGGAGCGATGTCGACCCATGACACAGTGGGCGCCCTGAGCACCTGGCAGGTCACGCGGTTGCAGGACGACAGCGGCGCGGCACCTCAAGTCAGAGCCATTCACGAGGGCGGCGACTCGCTGGAGCTTTCCGTGTATTCAACTGCGAGTGCGCGGCGTTGGCGCGCGCAGGGGCGGCTCTCATTGCCAGGGCGTTGGACGCTGGTGGCCAGCACACAGCGTGACACCGCCCACATGGCCGCCGTGGTGGTGACGCAGGAGGCGTCCGCAGCAACCGCCAACGGTGTGGCGACGGCGACGCACGGGCGCGAACTGCCGCCAGTCGAGCTGCTGGAGGCCTGGACGAGTGCGACCGGTGGCCGCCTGCTCCATGTGGACGCTCTCGACGAGCTGCCTGCCGTGATGAAAGGACTGTTGGCGAATCAACCCAGGCCTCCCGTCCAACGCGCTCCCTGGCATCCCATGCGTTCCGGGTGGTGGATTCTGCCCTTGGCCCTCGCGCTCGGCGGGGAATGGTGGCTACGTAGGCGGCGGGGCGCACGCTGAGTCGGCCTCAGTCCGCGTCCTCGTCCAGCAAATCTTCCCCTCCCCGCGTTCTTCCCACATGTACACACGCGAACAGGTCAAGGCCATCACCGACAAGGTGATCGACATGGCAAAGACCGACACGGCCGAAGTGCAGTTCTCCGGCGGTGAACGGTCCGGCACCCGGTGGGCGAATTCGTCCATCACCACCAACCTCGTGCAGTTCGATCTCAACGTGAACGTCACGGTGCGCATCGGACAGAAGGTTGGCACGTCCAGCACGCGGGACATCTCCGATGCCGGGCTGCGGGCCATGGTGAACGAAGCGGTGGAGGAGGCCAAGGCTGCCAGCGATTCCAACAACCTGCCTGAGCTGCTCGGTCCGCAGGACTACATCCCGGTTGATTCGGCGCTGCCCAACATGGTGGCTGTTGGTCCCGCCGAGCGTGGGCGCATGGTGAAGGAAAGCATCGACATCGCGGCGGCGCGCGGTGTGGTGGGCGCAGGCTACATGCCCAAGAACGACATGGCCAACTGCACGGCCAACTCGAAGGGGCTCTTTGCCTACTACCGTTCGGCCGATCTGGGCTTTGTCCTGACCTGTCGCATGGCCGACGGCAGCGGCTCGGGCTTCGCGGCCATCAGCGGCGTGAAAGACTTCAGCATGATCGACGTGAAGTCGCTCACGGAAACCGCCGCGGGCAAGGCGCTGCGCAGTCGCAATGCCAAGGCGCTGGAGCCGGGGCGTTACACCGTCATTCTCGAGCCACGCGCCAACGCGCGCTTTCTTTCACTGGCCACCGGACTTTTCAATCGGGGTGGCGGTTTTGGCGGGGGCCCCGGCGGACCGCCGGGCGGCGGCGCTCCCGGAGCTGGGGCGGGTGGCGCGGGAGGTGGGGGTGGGGGTGGGGGTGGGGGTGGCCAATTCGGTGGACCAGGTGGCCCCGACACCTTCATGCGCGACAAGAAAGTAGGCGACCGCATCTTCAGTGAGCTGTTCACACTCAAGAGTGACGTGGGTAACGCCATTCTGCGTCAGTCCACCATTGGCCCGGACAATCGTCCGGCGCGCCCCGTAACCTGGGTGGAAAACGGCGTGCTGCGCACGCTGGGCCCCAACGCCGGCGCCACGCCCAATCAGAGCCTCGTGCAAGGCGGCAGCGAGCTTTCGGTGGAGGACATGATCCGTCAGACGCGACGTGGACTGCTGGTGACGTCGTTCTGGTACATCCGCGGTGTGCCCTCGCAGGAGCAGCCGCTGCTGAACACCGGCATGACACGCGACGGGCTCTTCCTCATCGAGAACGGGGAGATCGTGGGCCCTGTGCAGAACTTCCGCTGGAACATGTCCCCCATCGTCGGCTACAACAACCTCACGCTGGTTGGCAAGCCGGTGCCCATGCTGCTCGGCGAATCCTTCGACAGCGGCAACGCGGCGCTCGTACCGCCGGTACGCATCGAGGAGTTCTACATGACGTCCGTCTCTCCTGCGGTCTGACCTCGCCCTTCGACTGGAATTTCTCCATGAGCTCCTCCCGTCGTACGTTCCTCAAGCAGTTCGGCGCAGGCGCCGCCCTCACGCTCTACTCGCGCGATCTCTTCGGTCAGGTGCTGGCCGATTCGCCGCGCGGACGTCCGCTCGAAACGCGCTTCAAGGGCATGGCGGACATCGTGCTCGCAGAAGGCAAGCGGGCCGGTTGCAGCTACACCGACGTGCGCTTCACCATGAGCACCGCGCTACCCGGCGCGAGTGTCATTCTGCGCGCGGACGGCACGTCTGGTGGTGGGTTTGCCGGTGGTTTCGGTGGCCGCGGTGGTGCGGGCGGGCGAGGGGGCGGGCGTCGCAATCTGCAGAACGTGCCCACCGATGCCGAACGCGAGCCCGGTGGGTTTGGCGTGCGTGTCATCCACAGTGGGGTCTGGGGCTTTGCCTCGAGCCCCATTCTCACCGAAGACGAACTGCGCCGGGTAACGCGTGTGGCGGTGGAGGTCGCCAAAGCCAGCGCAATTGCCAAGAAGGCCGATATGAAGCTCGCGCCCGTGCAGCCATATCAGGAGCACTACATCACGCCCATGCTCAAGCACCCCACGTCAGTGTCGCAGACGGACAAGCAGGCCTGGGCGCAGGCCATCGCCGAGAAGGCGCGGGCGGTGAAGGGTGTGCAGTCGGTGAACGTGGGCTGCAATCACAATTACGAGTGGCGCTACTACGCCAGCAGCGAAGGCTCGTACATCGAGCAGGAGCTTTTCACCACCTCGCCCACCTTCTCCGTGACGGCGCGCGTGGGTGACGTCACACGCACACGCAACTATCCCGGCGTGGCCGGCACCGGTGGCTGGGAGTTCGCCGAGAATGCCAACTTCCTCGCCAACGCCGAGAAAGTGGCCACCGACGCGGTGGAGATGTGCACGGCCAAGCCCCTCGGGTCGAGCGGCATGAAGGACATCATCATGTCACCGTCGCACGCCATGCTCACCATTCACGAGATCGTGGCCCATGCCACCGAACTCGATCGCATTGTGGGCTACGAGGCCAACTATGCCGGCACGAGCTTCGTCAAACTCTCCGACGTGGGCAAGCTCAAGTACGGCTCCAAGCTCTTCAACGTGACCTGCGACAAGACCAGCACCGGTCTCGGCACTGTGGGATTCGACGACGACGGCGTGAAAACGCAGAAGTGGCCGCTCATTCGCGACGGTGTGCTGGTGGGTCTGCAGACCAACCGCGAAACGGCGCACTTCATTGGCGAGAAGGAGAGCCGCGGCTGCACCTTCGGCAGCACCTGGCGCGACTATCCGTTCCTGCGCATGCCCAACGTGCATGTGGAGCCGGGTCCGGCCAACTCGCCCTCGCTCGATCAGCTCATTGGCGACGTGAAGGACGGCGTGATGATCGATGGCCGTGGCAGCTACTCCATCGACCAGCAGCGCTACAACGGACAGTTCGGCGGCCACATCTTCTGGGAGATCAAGAACGGCAAGATCACCCGTCAGGTCACCGATGTCACTTACAACGCCATCACCACCGACTTCTGGGCCAATCTCGACGGCATCACCGGCCCGAACGAGTGGGAGATGCATGGGACGGGTGGCGACGCGAAGGGGCAACCGACGCAGACCAACAGCATCTCGCACGGGTCGCCGTGGATGCTGATCCGCAATATCAATGTGGGAGCGGCGTTCGACTAGAACAGCGGTCGTGGCCTGAGCTATCCACTGCCGTGGGCTGTGGGCAATGGGATGTGAGTGTGTGTGGTGTCGAGGCGAGATCGCGCGATCCCAAAGTTCGGGATCGAGTGATCTGGCGAGTGGCGCCACTCACACCCAAAGCACACAGCCCACGGCCCACGGCCCACGGCCCACAGCAGTGGATCGCGGATACGCAGTTCCGACGCTCAGGTCATCGCATACACCACCACATTCACCCCGAACCTCGTATTGTCCCGCCGCCTGAACCGCTTGTTCTTCTTGTTGGAATACAGCACCCCAAGTCGCCCGTCGTGCTCCACGCCACGCAAGTAGTCATGCACCACATTGTCACCCCAGCCGTTCAGCTCGTGTGACGTCCGTGGCGGACCGTCGGGAAACTCGAAGAAGCTCGAGTAGAGTCGATGCGTACGCGGCAGCCTCGGCATGCGACCCGGCCCGAACGCCCGGTCCATCTCGGACTCGAACGACTTGGCGTACAGGCCATTCACATCGTGATTGCAGTCGTCGCTGAACAGCAGCCCACCGTTCTCAACGTAGCGTACCAGGCCCCGACGCTCAGCCTCGCTGAAGCGCACCAGTTTGTGGCCCGTCATGAAGAGAAACGGAAAGGCCAGCAACTCCGCCGAATCCGCCGTGATCACCACTTCCTGCTGATTGACCGGAATGTCGGTGTACTGCACGACCGCATCGAGCAGGTTGGCGCAGACCTTGGGATTGTAGTCCCAGTCGCCGGAGCTGTAGCGAAGCCTGGCGAACGTGAATGCATGGCGCGGGGTCAACGCGCTCGTCACGCCGGGCGCGAGCAAACCGGTCGCCACGCCACAGAGCGTCATGAGAAACCCTCGGCGATCGTTCGTCCGAGGTGCGGCGACATCCTGTCGGTCGCGGTTCGACGCGTCGGCCATCCCGGAAATGTACCAGATCGACTGCCCTCCTACCACTTTTGGACGATGCCGCGTGGCGCTCCGCGCGCGGAGATTTCCTGGGTGACATCCGTTCACCGCGCTTCCCGCACGTTTCACGTCGCCTGCCCGGCGCCGGTCGTCTACGCCTATTTCCGCGCGCACGACCAACTCGCCGTCACATTCGGCCACGTTGTGACCGCCCGCACCATGGGTGGCCTGACCCGGTGGAGCCTCACCACGCCGGCGGGTACCACCACCTGGGACACCCGCATCACCGCTGATGTGCCCGGACGCCTGCTGGCATGGACAAGCACAACCAGGGGTGTCCGTGAGAGTTGGGATCTCTGGTTTGCCGAGCGTGCCACCGAACCCGGTACCGATGTGCGCGTTGTACTGGAGCGTGATGCCACGTTGGGCGTAGTTTTGCCCGGGCCACCAGCACCAGAGGATGCCCTCGGCGACTGGCTGGACCGCTGCATTGTGTGCTGGCAGCAGGCGCACTCCCCCTGAACAGCCGTCGCCCTCATGACCCGCAAGCCCAGAAGTGCGGCCTATGGTTTCGTCAATCCGTTTGATCGCCTGACCACACGCTCCCTCACCTGGGGCGCCATCATCGCAGCCATCGTGCTGGCCATCAATGTGCCGCTCACGGTGCGCAACACGCGGAGCATGGAACAGACGGCCGAGCTGCTGGCGCACAGTCATGAGGTGGTGAACACGCTCGCCGGTCTCATGCTGCATCTTGAGTCGGCCGAGTCGGATGTGCGAGGCTTTGTTGCCACGGCGGACTCAGCGGACGCCATCGAGCCGGCCGATATTCGCGGAGGCCTGATCCGGCGGCTCGATCGTCTGGACAGTCTGGTGAATGACAACAGCAGCCAGCGTGCGCGTCTTGGCGCGCTCCGCCGCTTGGCCACCGCCCGTGTCGCTACGCTGGACACGCTGCAACGCGTGACCCGCACCCGAGGCCCGGCTGCAGCGCGCGCGATGCTGCAGCGGGAACGGCGCCTGCAGCGTCCCGATTCCATACGACTGGTCATCGACGCCATGACCGGGGCCGAGCAGGTGCTGCTGACGAGTCGTGCCCAGGCCGCAGAAGAGACCTATGAACAGGCCGCACGCAGCGGCGTCTTCGCCGGTACCGCTGCTCTTGTGGCCTTTCTCGGTTTTGTCATCGTGCTGCGCCGTGAACTTTCGGCGCGTCACGAAGCCGCGGCCCTGTTGGCTGCCGAGCGTGAACGTCTCGACACGACACTGCGAAGCATCGGAGACGCCGTCATTACCACCGACACCAAGGGGCTCGTCACCACCATGAACGCCGTGGCCGAGCAATTGACAGGGCGAAGCGCCATGTCTGCGGTGGGCCAACCGCTCGATGCGGTTTATCGCATTCCGCTGGATCCGTCGGCCAGCCTCGGCGAGCACCCGGTGCACACCGTGCTGTCAGGGCGACGGGCCCGATCAGCGCTGCATCAGGTTACCCTGCGCGCACATGATGGCACCGAGCGACCCATCGATCAGACCGCGGCGGCCATTGTCACGCCGGCTGGTGATCGATTGGGCGGCGTACTGGTCTTCCGCGACGTATCGGAGCAACAGGCCGCACAGCAACGCATTCGAGCCAGCCAGCAACGACTGCAGCTGGCCCTGCGCTCGGCGCGCATGGTGTCGTTTGACGTCCCATTGGACGGCGGCGCGGTCTCGCTTTCTGACAATGGCAGTGAGGTACTCGGCCTGCCGCCGGACCGCCAACTGGAGTCGCTGGCCGATGCACTCACGCTCGTGCACCCGGACGACGTGGCCGACGTGCAGACCGCGATTGCCGCAGCCACCTCCGACACGCGCAACGAGGGCTTTCGTGTGATCTGCCGCATCCGGCGCGAGGTCAGCAATGACATCGGCTGGGTGGAGGTGCGCGGCGAAATCCAGACCGCGCGCGACGGACGGCCCATCCTCACCGGGCTCATTCTCGACATCACCGACCGGCGCGCCGCCGAGCAATCGCTGCGCGAGAGTGAAGCGCGCTTTCGCAGCATGGCAGACAGTGCGCCCGTCATGATCTGGGTCGCTGGCGCAGACGGCCTGGTGCGCTATCTCAATCAGCGCTGGTTCGACTTCAGCGGCATGCGGCTCACCGATCCCATGCCGACGCTGGCAGACTGGGTGCACCCCGACGATCAGGGCGAATACCAGCAGGTGATCCGGCAGGCCCGCACGGCCCGCCGACCCTATCGTCACGAGTTCCGCCTCCGTCGGCACGATGGCAGCTACCGATGGGTAATCAACACCGCCACCCCACGGGTGCACGATGACGGGGAGTGGCTCGGGTACATCGGATCAATCCTCGACATCGAAGACCGCAAACGGCTCGAGGATGAGCTGCGCTTGCTGGCCCGCGACCTCTCCGATGCCGACCGCCGCAAGGACGAGTTCCTCGCAACCCTCGCGCACGAACTGCGCAATCCTCTTGCGCCGCTGCGCAATGGCGTCGAGATCCTCAGGCTTGCCACCCCCTCACCCGACATCATCGAACGCACACGCAGCATGATGGAGCGCCAGCTGGTTCAGCTCGTCCGACTCGTGGATGATCTGCTGGATGTGTCCCGCATCAGCAGCGGGAAACTCGAGCTCCGGCCCGGCCCACTTGAGGTGGCCGACATTGTCGCCACGGCGCGTGAGTCCACCGCTCCGCATTTCGAGGCACGCGGCCAACGACTTCACGTACACATGCCGAACGCACCCGTTCGTGTGCACGGCGATTCCGCGCGACTCTCCCAGGTGCTCGCGAACCTGCTCGACAACGCCTCCAAGTACAGTCCGCATGACACGGACATCACTGTCAACGTGTCGGTGCACGATCAGCAGGTGGCCATCGAGGTGCGTGATCGGGGCCAGGGTATCCCCACGCATCTCCTGCATCGGGTATTCGATCTGTTCACGCAGGTCGACCGAACCCTCGAACGCACGACCGGTGGACTTGGCATCGGGCTCACGCTCGTCAAGCGGCTCGTCGAAATGCACGGTGGCCGAATTGCGGCGCACAGTGACGGCGAGGGACGGGGCAGCGTGTTCACCGTGACGCTGCCGCTTGCTGGCCAGCTGGCGGGCGATATGCCCACCACGGTGCCGCAATCGGCACGAGCGCCACACCCGCTGCGCATCGTCGTGTGCGACGATAACGAGGCCGCCGCCAACAGCCTGGCCTCGGTGCTCGCGGCCGATGGACATCAGGTGCAGGCGGTACATCGAGGCGAAGAGGCGTTGGTGCTCGCGCAGTCGGCATCACCCGACGTCTTCATCCTCGATCTCGGCATGCCCGGCCTGAGCGGCTTCGACACCGCTGAACGCATCAGAGCCGACCGTTCGGCCGTCGACGACCACCCGTCGTCGAGCCCTTGCCTCATTGCACTCACCGGCTGGGGCACGGATGACTATCGCGATCGCACCACGCGCGCCGGCTTCGATCACCATCTCGTCAAGCCCGCTGATCTCGGGCTGCTCAGGCAGATTCTTGCAACCGTGCACGCGCAAGAGGCACGGTGAGACGCAGCACATGGCCGCTGCGCGCGTCCGCTTCCCACCAGTGGAGCGACCAATCGACCGTGCTCAGCACATGCTCCGCGTAGCGCTGCCATCTGCTCGGGCTGCGCCCCCGCGATGCGCTGCGCATGGTGCAGATCAGCACGGGGGCCACGTCCCCCCCTTCCGGTATCTCCACCTGCAGTGTCACGTCGCGGGCATTGTGCAGGGCATGGAGCCCGCACAGCAGCACTGGTGTCGCCACGGCGTCGGTCTGCAGCGGCAGTGCGTACGTCTGATCAGCCAGCGTGTCGGCCCCGTCCACCCGCAATCGTGCACCACGCGGCAGTACAACCTGCCCGAGTGCGGGCCAGCGCTGCAGCCAGACGTCGAGCGAAACCGATGGGCCCACCGCCCATGGGCCGGCAGGCGATCGCAGGGGCGCGTCCGGTGAGACACGCGCCACGTCGAGCAGGTGCATGGCGGCGCGAACCTGACCCGCCAGTGAGGCCAGCGCAGCCTGATGAATTGCGGGATTCGCCTGCACCGAGTCCGAAGGCAGCGCGGCCCGCATGGCCAGAGCCGCCGCCACCGAGCCCAGGTCGTGCACGGCCACCCCTACGATCTCGCGCTGCAATTGCGCAGTTTCCACCCTGTCCTTCGGCATCCCACTCCCCGGAGTTGCATCGTGACGCCTGCCACGCCCATTCGCCTGCTGCTCGTCGACGATCACGCCATCCTGCGCGAGGGGCTGGCGGCGCTCCTTGCCAGTGTCGAAGGCCTCGAGGTGGCGGGTCAGGCCGGCGATGGCGCCACCGCTCTGACCATGTATCGCGAGCTGCTGCCCGACGTCGTGATCTGTGATCTGCGCATGCTGCCCATGGACGGCACCGAGTTCACTGCCGCGGTTCGTGCGGAGTACCCGGGCGCCAAGGTCATCCTGCTCACCACATACGATACCGACGAAGAGGTGTTCCGCGGGCTGCGGGCCGGAGCAGCCAGCTATCTGCTCAAGGATGTCGCCCCCGCGCAACTCGTGGAAACCGTGCAAGCCGTACACGCCGGGCGCAAGGCCATCGATCCGACCATTGCGGCCAAGCTCGCGGAACATGTGGCCAGTGACATGCTGACCGCGCGGCAGCTCGAAGTGCTGCAGTGTCTGGCCGACGGACGATCGAACCTCGAGATCGCCGGGACGCTCTACATCAGCGAGGGCACCGTCAAGGCACACATCAAGGCCATCTTCCAGAAGCTCGGGGCGCGCGACCGCACGCAGGCAGTGACCATCGGCATAAGACGCGGACTCATTCGCGCACTGTAGTTGGTGATCCAGAGCACACAATGGCCTCACACATTCGGGTGAGGCAAAGATGGGCCGAGGGGTTAATGGTTGGACCGCCCTCTGTCGTGAATCTTGCGTCAGCATGAACGATGTGCCGGTGCCGTGTCGCACGATCGTTCATGAACGCGCTGTACGCTGTTCACGCGAACCCCAGGAGGATATGCCATGACGCGCGCATCCCGCACGCTCGCTCTGCTCACCGCCGCCCTCTTCTCGGCTCAGGCCTGCGGCAGTTCGGCCGACGATCAAC
>VFQQ010002483.1_pt1 | contig 20555 bp, 15 predicted proteins | sample 3512341 | NCBI WGS metagenome assembly VFQQ01 (sample SAMN10412373, study PRJNA504923) | tailings metagenome | isolation source: Relicate 2 Philex TSF1 revegetated site | place: Philippines: Tuba, Benguet | collected 2017-08-29 | reverse complement strand
GATCGGCATCTACATCGGCAGCAAGACGCCGGCCGAGATCGCGGTGAGCGTGATGGCCGAGGTGCTGGCCGTGAAGAACGGCGTGCCGCTGCCGCGCGACCTGGCCGTGGGCCCGGCCAAGGACCAGCTGGACGTGGCGCCGAACGCCCCGTCCATGGTCTGTTTCATGCGCGAAGACCCGTGAGCGGCGCACGGCCGCCCGAAGGCGCTCGCACCGCGGCGTGCGGCGCGGAGGTTTCCCGATGAAGCCCTGGAGCGACACCACCGCGCTGGTGCTGGCGGCCGGCGCGGGCCGCCGGCTGGGCGGCGTGCCCAAGTGCCTGGTCCGCGTCAACGGCCAGACCCTGCTGCAGCGCCTGCTGGACGCGCTGGCCGAGGCCGACGTGCACGACGTGCGCCTGGTCGTGGGCCACCACGCCGAGGCCATCGCCGCGCACGTGAGCGCCCTGGCGCCCGAGCGCCGGCCCGTGCTGCTGCGCAACCCCGAGCCCGGCGACGAGCCCGCCGATTCGCTGCGCGTGGGCCTGCGCAGCCTCACGTCCATGCCCAGCCGGCTGCTGGTGCTGCTGGGCGACCAGCCGCTGCTGGGCGCGCCGCAGATCCAGGCGGCCCTGGACGCCTTCGACCAGCGCGAGCGCGGCCGCCACGCCCTGGTGCCGACGGTGAACGGCCAGCCCGGCCACCCGGCGGTGCTCGACGGCCTGGCCTGCGCCCTGCTGCGCAACCAGAGCGGCGGCCTGCGCGCCTGGCGCCAGCGCCAGCCCGAGGCTGTCGCGTTGTGGAACACACCGGACGAGGCGCACGTCCGCGACCTGGACACGCCGGAGGACCTGCCCCGCCTGGCGCAGGCCACCGGCTGGACCGTGGCGCTGCCCGCCGCCGAGGCTTTGCCGCGCTGCGGCATGGACAACGGTTGATCGACGCGCGGCGGGCTGATTCAATGCACCCCATGCCCACCGGCCCCGCCGCCTCCCCCGCCGACCGCCTGGCCCTGATCGCCCAGGCCCGCCGCGCCGTGCTGGACGCGCGCGACCCCGACGCCGGACCGCGCCTGGCGCCCTGGGTGGCGCGCTCCTGGCGGCGCTGCCTGCAGCTGGGCCTGGAGCCGCGGCGCGAGGTCGCCTTCGACCCCGTGAGCAGCGCGCAGGTGCGCCACGCGCTGGACGCCAGCCAGCCGCTGCTGCGGGCCGCCGCGCCCGTCATCCGCTCGCTGGCGCGCGCCATGGCGCACACGCGCTACTTCGCCATCCTCACCGACGCGCAGGGCGTGGTGATCGACGTCAACGGCCCCGTGGACCGGCACGAGCCCAGCGTGGGCCGCATCGCGCGCGTGGGCGTGGACCTGTCGGAGCGCGCCGTGGGCACCACCGCCATCGGCATGGCGCTGACCGACCTGCAGCCCGTGTGGCTGCACCGGGGCGAGCACTTCTTCGACGCCACCAGCGTCTACAGCTGCGCGGGCGCGCCCATCTGGGACCCGGACGGCCAGTGCGTGGGCATGCTGGACCTGACCGGCGTGAACGTGGCCGAGCAGCCCGCGCTCAAGCACCTGGTCTCGCAGTCGGCGCGCAGCATCGAGAACGCGCTGACGCTGGCGCGGCCGCACCACCTGCTGCTGCGCCTGAACTGGCCGGGCCGCGTGCTGGGCGACGACAGCGACGGCCTGATCGGCCTGGACGCGGACGGCCACATCACCGGCCTGAACCGGCCCGCGGCCGACATGCTGGGCGTGGCGCCCGGCGCGCCGGCCGGGCACGCCAGCCTGCATTTCGCGGCGCCGGTCGAATCGCTGTTCGACACCGCCGCCGCGCACGGCGGCGCGCTGGAGCTGCCGCTGTGGTCGGGCCTGCGGCTGCAGGTGCTGGCCCAGCTCGACCGCCCCGCCGCGCGCAGCGCCGCCGTGGCCCAGGCCGTGCCCCTGAAAGACCTGGAAACCGCCGCCATCCGCAAGGCGGTGGACGACGCGCGCGGCAACGTGCAGGACGCCGCGCGGGCGCTGGGCATCAGCCGGGCGACGATTTACCGCAAGCTGGGGGCGAAGGGGCGCTGAACGCCCGCTTGTCACCGCTTGAAGAAGTTCTTCAGCTTTTCAAGAGGTGTGTACGGGACACTGCCATCTTCCAGCGTGAAGAGATCGAAGGACTGGATGACTTCGCCGTCCTTCACCTCTGTATAGATCTTCCGCCCGGGAGGAACGGGCCATGGCGGCTTGCCCTCGGGCGTCGCCGCTGCCGGCGGCACCGCCGAACCGTCGGCCGAGCCCCGCGGAGTCGCTTCGCCAATGCCCAGTCCCTGGCGGGGACTCCTCCCGGGGGACAAGGGGTCCGGCAGCAAGGTAGCGCCACCGTACTGCGCGAACAACGCCTTGTTGAGCGTGGCGGTGTCGGGTGTTTCGCGGCGGTGGGCGCGGCGCCGATGCAAGGCGCCCATTGGCAACCCCGAAGACTCAGCCCCTTTCTCCGAAGGCTCCGCTCCTTGCCCATCCGGCGCCTCAGCGGCCACACGCGGGCGCCTCACCCGCATCGAACGGCCGTCAGCGGGGCGCGGAGTGTCGATCTTGAAGGCGCTCGGCGGGTCGGTGTCGGCCTGCAACGGTCCCGATGGGAGGGGCAGCTCCAAGGTCTGCATCCATTGCGCGAAATCCTCGGGAGACAGGTCCTTGAGCTGCGCCAACTCGCTTTCTGGACTGTCGACCCGACGGGTTTGCCGTGGAGGCGACGTCACCGCCATCTGATTCACATCCTCGATGGCGCCATCGAGCCGTCGGATCTGAGCCCGGGGTTGGCGCTTGAGGCGACGCTTCCCGTCCACGCCTGGACCATCACCTGAGGGTCGGGACGCATCCTGCGAAAGGGCGCGCCCTCTGCGGCGGGGCGCCGGATTCTCCAATTGGGCCAGCATGTCGTCGAGCTCGCGGGTGCTGGCTTCTGACAAACGCCGCGCGGGACGGGTGGGTTCGCTGAGCTTTCGCCGCGCCTTTTCGTCAGTGGGCTCGGGCGGTATGTCAATGGGCTGGGCGTCGATCTGCAGGGGGGTTGCCCCCACCGTGTCCCTGCCTTGGGCGCGCGCGATGGTGGCGTCGTATCGGGGGGCGGCGCTGCGCCTGGCCGCCCCCAGGTACCCGCGCTGTCGCGCCCGCAGGTCCAAAGCCGCACGGGCCTTTTGGCCTTGCCGGTGCGCCTCGCCGACCATCGCCATCGCGAAGCCGGTGGGATCGGACAGCATCTCTCCAATGGTGAGCATGTGGTTGCCCCATTCGAGGGCGTCGCGTTGCAGCGCAGGCGACCAGTTGTTCCCCAACACCCCAGCCATCAGCCCATGGCTCATCACGGCCAGGCCCTTCTGGTAGACAGCCGTCAGCTGAACGATGCGCTCACTGCACGCCAGGATGGCCTCGTGGTCCGGCCCACCCGCCACCGTGGGCGAGGACAGGTGTTTCAACTCATCCCACGCGTCCTGCAAGGCCTGTGGAAGCTCCGCTTGCAGAACGTCGAACGGGTCTTCCTCGGCAAAGCTTTGGTCGCTGGCGAACGCCGCCCAACTCTCCCTCAGGCGGGCATCCAACCCCGCATCGGGGCGGTCGCGCTGGGAGGGCAGTTGCCCCCATCGCCGCCAATCGTCGAGGCGCTGAACCCCATCGAAAAGCTCTGCCAAAGCCTGCCGGTAGCGCTCCTCCTGGGCCTTCTCCGCCTCGGGCCCGCGCGCCGACGACGCATCGCTCAAAGGCGGTTCGGTCGGTGCGGCGACGGAAGGGCTGTCCAGCGACAGCAGCAATGTGTTGCCGCAGGTATTGAGCGCTTCGGCCCTCTCCCCCACCTTGCGGGCGGCCAAGCGCATCTGGGCCGCATGAAGGGTCTCTGCGGCCCACTGACCCGCCTTCATGAAGTCGCTGTCGGGATCCAGACTGTGCAACGACAGGTTCACCAGGCTGACGCCCAACGCGGCCACCGACTGCCCCAGCCGCCCAGGCAGTTTGGGCGCCCCGTTCTTGATCAGCCAGTGCCCTATTTGGGCTTGGCGCTCAATCGTCTCCCGGATCAGGGGCATCAGCGTCTCGCAGTGCCGAATGATCTTCTCGTCGCGCTCGGTGTCGCTCCACAGCACCTCGATCTTGTGTGCATCGCGCACTTGAGCCAACAGCAAATTGATGCGCTTGTATGGCTCGACCAGCAGCGCTTGCTGAAGTGCCTCCGCTGCCCCCCCCAAAAGCACGGTGTTGCCACGGCCTGCCGGTTTGAACGCCGACACCGGGCCGCCTTTGAAGTGCTTTTTCAGTGCTTTTTTTTTCTTCGGCGATTCGGCTATCCGCTCGCACTCGCTCGTCAAGACGGCACTCCATTCGGCCGCTCGCTCAAACTCCTCGCAACCGCGCCCATTGACCACAAAACCATCGGCCCCCACTTCGTCTCCACCACCGTACTGGCGAGGCTGCCACTGCAATTGCTGGGCGCGCTGTTGAACATCGCCCGATCGCTTGGTGGCGGCCGCGCATTGCTGCGCATTCGACACGGGCCTCCAGGCAGCGCACAGCTGATCAAGAGTGGCCCTGCCCGTGTTCTGGTCACGCAGGGCGGCGATGTTCGTCAATGCCTTCGTTGCGTTGCTCGTATGGCTGTTCTTGTCATAGCCGCCATAGACGAGTTGGTTGGAGAGGCTGCCCAAATGATCGGCGATGTAGTTCAACGCCTTCTGATGGTCACGCGCCGCCCTTTTTCCCGGCTTGGCGGGCACGATGTACACGGCACCCTTCAGAACACGCAGTTGGACGGCGCTTTTGTATGGCTGCGCCTCGGGCTTGGCGCTGTCCTTCAGCGTGTGGGCATTCTTGTCCAATCGGACGAAATCCTGCGTCGACAGGAACTTGCTGCGGCCCGACCTCAGCATGTCAAGAAATTTGGTCCCCATTGCTCACCACTTTCAATTCAAAACAGAGATCGATCAAATGCGTTCGATCAACTGACTTGGCAGCTCGGGCGATAGCGCCGCCCCGCGGCCAGCCTGTTCGATGGCCTCGCCCCACCAGCGCCGCAAGCCCTCGAAATGAATCAGCGCCGCGCAAAACCCCTCGACGTCCGCGTCCTCGGGGCCCCATTCGCCAATCAGCAGCAGCGCGCCGTCCTCGCCGTCGCGCGCCATGCGCAGCTTGCCCAGTTGGCGCCACAAGGCGTTGTAGGACAGCGCCAGGTTCAAGGCGATGCGTTCGCCCTCGGGCGGCGGGTGGCCCAGTTCGGCGGTCAGGACCAGCCAGCCCCAGTCGTCCGACCATTCCAGCTCGTAGGCCCCGCCGTCTTTGAACAGCACGTACCAGCGGTGCGGCTCGATGGCGGCGAAGCGCAGGTGCTCTTTCAGGCGCTCGCCCGCCTGCGCCAGCAGCCGGGCGGCATCGTCGACGGTGTTCAGGGCGTTCATGGAACGGAAAGAAGCGGAGTTGCGCTTAGGTAGGCCGCTCAGGCGCCTTCGTTCCGGGACTAGACCATCGCTCCGACCGCGCAGGCACCGAGCTTCAGTCGGGCGACCACGCACCACTGGCCGTTGACGGCAGCGCGCGCGGGTGGGCGGCCTGCATGCCAGGCGGCGGCGGGCGAAGGGTGGACCCCAGGGGTTGGGGGTCCTTCTTCGCTTTCAAAGCCCATTTCAAGACCTTGAGCGGGCCTCCCTTCGGCAGTTCGACGGCCCGGACAGCGTTCCAGGCGTCAGCGCCAGCCACCTCGGTCCGGCGACTCCCATCGAACAACGCCACGGTGCCAGACCGTCCGCCAGGGGCCAGCGGCACCATGGCGCGGCGGTCCGACGGCGGCGGCGAGCCGGCGCCCACGCCCAGGAGGTCTTTGACTTTGTCGAGCAGCTTCCCACCCGGGCGCTGCGTCCGCGCGTATTGGCGCCGCGCCTGCATGGCCGCCTCGATCGTCTCCTCATCCAGCTCCAGATCGATGCCCTTCGCCGCGTCGCCAGCGGTTCGGTAGGCCTTCAGCCGTTCTTGCGCCTGTGCGCCCAGCGCGTGCACGCCATGCCGCGTCAGACTCAGTGGACTGAGCGGGCTGCGGTGCAGGGCCTCCAGTTCCAACAGCGCGGTGGCGGTGTTGCCCAGCAGTGCCTTGAAGGCCTCGTGCGCCCCGGCGCTCGACAGGCTCTCGGCCAAGGCCGCCATGCGTTCGGCGGCCGTGCGCAGCTTGCCCAGGTACGCCTCCATGCGCGCCAGCCCCTCTTCGCTCAAGCGAACGATCGTTGTTTCGTGCGCTTGGCTCTGAGTGGCCGACCAAATCTCATCGGCGTTCTGCTCGATGGCGGATGGCACCTTCGCCAAGGCCAGGTCCATGAAATCGATGTCGATGCCGAGCTCCGCCAGTCCGGTCTCCAGACCTTGCCACAGGACACGCTGCGGCGATCCGGCCGCACCGGAAAATCCGTCGAAGTCATTGAACAGGCGCTTGAGCCGGCCCTGCGTCTCTTCGATCTCCCGCTCGAGTTGGGCGTCCGGCAAGGGAGTTGCGTCGAGCCCGGCATCCGCGGGTCCCGCACGTCGGGCCAGCTCCCCGTGCACACCTGGGCCGGGCGCGGGCTGGCCTGGCTGGTCTTCGCGTTCGAGCGCCAGTTGCAGGTCGTACCAGTTGACCTCCTGCTCAAGCGCTTGCACGCGCTGCTCCCCGTTGTCTTGCTGCTCGAGCCGCGTGGTCAACAGCGCCCAGTGGTCATCCGCTTCCTGCTCCCGCACCAGATCGGCGTTCAACGCCGCCACCTGCTCGTCAATGGCGTGGGCCGACGGTTCCGGCGCAGGACGCGCGGCGCGCGCCAGCTGGCGCACGGCCGGTGTGGGCGGCTCCTCCACCGCTGGCGTGGCCTGCTGCGGCGCCATCAGGTCGCGCAAAGAGCCCTGAAGGCTGTCGACGCCCATGAGCGCTCGATCGAACGCCCCGCGGTCTTCGGGGGCCTGCGGTTCCTGCTGTTCCAGCAGGTGCAGAAAATCGTCGATCTCCGCAGGCACCTGGCCGAGCGGCCCTTGGGCTGGCGTCAGCCAAGCATGCGCGGCCCGGCTCAAGCCCATCACGGGCCCCATGGGATCGCGGTAGCTCGCGACCAACTGCGCCAGGCACAGAGCCGTTTCGGTCATGGCGCTCGCGGAAGCCTGGGGCACCCCCTTCTGGCTGGCCAGTTTTTTCAGGCAAGCCGCCACGGTATCGATCTGCTCGATGTGGTCCAGCACCCCCTGCTGCCATTGCCGGACCAGGCGCTGCACCAGCGGGTCCGACGCCGGGTCGATCTGCCGTTGGCGGCACCCGAGAACCCGCTGCTCCAGCTCACGGTACCGAGAACCGAAATACAGCGGCATGTTCTCCAGCCTCAGGGGCAGCGAGCGCAGATCCAGGTACGCGGTCTTAGGGTGGCCACGCAGCTCGAGCTGGAGCTTACGCATCAGGGGGCGCTTCTCGTCGTTGGGCACCTCGTCATCGCGGCCGAAGCAGCTCACGCAGGCTCGAATGGCCGCCTGTTCGGCCTGCAGATTGGCATTCGCCCGACCAGCCTCCTCACGCCGATGTCCCCCCATCTCCACGGGGCGCGCGTGAGACAGCGGCTCCTTGCCCGACACCGGCACCTTATCCCCCTTGGGCCGCGCCAAAGACCAGACGCCTCGGGCGTTCAAGGGCTTGCCGGCGGGCACAGGCCCGGCCGAGCCGTTCCCTGGGGCCGAGAGGTCCCGGGTGACCGACAGCGCCTCATTCGCCTGCCGATAGCCCCGCATCATTGCGCTGGAGGCATTGAGATGCGCCATGAACAGATCGGCCAGGGCCTTGCCGCTGTCCACCAAAAGGAAGTGGAATTTCCCCGGCAGTTCATTGACCCTGAACTGGCCGCTCAGAATGTGCGCCGCCTGAATCAAGCCATCCAAATACGCCTCAATGCCTTTGACCAGCAAGGTGGCCTGCAAGCGCACTTCGGTCTGATACATGGGGTCGGCGTCGCGGGCGTCGCTCTGCGCCAGCAGTTGGTCCAGCTTCGCTTGGTGATCGGCGAGGGACTGGACCTTGTCGACCAGCAGTTGCTGAAACAGGGTCTGCGCCCGGCACCCCTTCAAGGACGGCTGCGATGGAAGGACCGTGTTCAGCCAGTTCACCAACCCGGTTCGGTCCTCGTCGTCCTCCGTCAGCTGCCTTTCGTCTGGCAGGCCGTGCGCGGCGAAGTCCTGTGCCTGCCGGCGCGCCGCGAGCAAGGCCGCCTCTTCCGCCTGCACTGCCGCCGCGCCAGACGCTTCATCGGCCGTCGGCACCCCCCGCCCGGTCGGTATATCGCGTCGAAGGGCGACGAGCCACCCTGTCCAGTGCGCGGCCATGGCCCGGATGTCGATAGCGGTTTGGTGCATGGCGACATGGGCGCTCTCGTCCCGCCACCCCCGAAATGCCGCCAGGTCGTTCGGACCAAAGCGCTTGCCGGTGTGCTTGAGCTGTTGCAAGCCCTGCAACGCCGCATCCACATCCAGGCCTTGGCGCTCCAAGCGATCGCGGTGTTTGTTCAGCGCTTTCGTCAGCCTGGTGCAGGCTTTGTGAAACTGCCGGGTGCTGATGCCCGACGCCGTCGAATCGCTGGAGACGTACACCCCGCCCCCCGCTGTCACGAAATGGAACTCCCCGTGCTTGTCGGGCGCCTTCTGCGCATTGCTCTGCTGAATATTGACGCTCCGCAGAAACAGACCCAATTTTTGCGGGCTCATGGTGGGGGAGCCCCACAAGCGAGAAATGATCGTCATGGCGTTCGCACCTATTGCCGGATGAATGTCGACCCGCCCCAAGCACCATGGGAAGACGGCTTCGAAACTGAGTGAACCACCTACACCCCTTGTTCCGGGACTAGGCCATCGCCTCACCGAACGGCCCACCCCAGAGCCCAGGCGCGGCAGAATGCCGCCCGTGCAGTGCCTGGAGACCAAGCTCCCCGCGCCCGTGGTCGCCGCCCTGGTGGGCGCGGCCATGAAGTGGTCGGCGCGCGCGGCCGGCGTCGCCATCGACCCGAGCGCGCTGCGCATGCAGCTCGGCGTGGGCCTGTCGCAGCTCAGCGCCGCCCTGGCACTGGCGGCGGTGGCGGGGCTCTGGTGGGCCCGCACCACCATCAACCCGCTGCAGCCCGCGAAGGCCACGAGCCTGGTCACGGGCGGCGTCTACCGCGTCTCGCGCAACCCGCTGTACCTGAGCCTGCTAATGCTGCTGGTGGCCTACGCCATTCGCCTCGACGCCGCGCCGATGTGGCTGGGCCCCCTGTTCTTCGCGGCCTACGTCACGCGCTTCCAGATCGCGCCGGAAGAGCGCGCGCTGGCGCTCAAGTTCGGCGAGGACTACCAGCGCTACCGAGCGCGCACGCGGCGCTGGATCTGAAACCCACGGCCCGGTCTTGACACGTTCTTGACACCCACCCCCGAAGTCTTTCGCCCGTCTTGACGGCCCCCTGCCTACGCTCACCGAGGTCATCACTTCGGGGGTTCCCATGGACTTCGTGACGCTCGCCGCCCTGTTGGCGGCCGGGCTATTGGCCTACCTCGTCGCCGTGCTCGCGCGGCCGGAGGATTTCTCATGAGTGCCGCCTGGCCGCCCAAAGGCACTCGCACCGCAGCGCGCCGCGCGGAGGTACTCCTATGAACGCCGCCGCCTGGAGCCTGCTCGCGCTCTTCCTCACGGCCTTGCTCGCCCTGGCCTGGCCGCTGGGGCGCTGGATGCACACCGTCATGGAAGGCCGCTTTGCCGCCGGCCACCGCATCGAGGCGCCGCTGTGGCGCCTGCTCGGCGTGCGGCCCGAGGCCGAGACCGGCTGGTGGCCCTACGCGCGCGGTCTGCTGCTGTTCAACGCGCTGGGGCTGCTCGCGGTGTTCGCGCTGCAGCGGCTGCAGGGCACGCTGCCGCTGAACCCGCAGGGCTTCGGCGCGGTGGCGGTGGATTCCGCCTTCAACACCGCCGTCAGCTTCGTCACCAACACCAACTGGCAGGGCTATGGCGGCGAGACCACCATGAGCTACCTCACGCAGATGCTTGCGCTGACGGTGCAGAACTTCCTGTCCGCCGCCACCGGCATCGTGGTGGTGATGGCGCTGATGCGCGGCTTCGCCCGGCACTCGGCGCGCGCGGTCGGCAACGTGTGGGTGGACCTGTCGCGCGCCACGCTGTGGGTGCTGCTGCCCATCGCCACCGTATGGGCGCTGGCCTTCGTGGCCACGGGCGTGATCCAGAACCTTTCGCCCTTCCTCACGCTCACGCCGCTGCAGCCGGGCGTGGGTGAGCAGACCCTGGCCATGGGGCCCACGGCCTCGCAGCTCGCCATCAAGATGCTGGGCACCAACGGTGGCGGCTTCTTCAACGCCAACTCGGCCCACCCGTTCGAGAACCCGAACGAATGGAGCAACGCCCTGCAGATGCTGGCGATCTTCGCCATCCCCGCCGGCCTGTGCTTCACCTTTGGCCGCGTGGTGGGCGACCGGCGCCAGGCGTGGGCCGTGCTCGCGGCCATGGCGCTGATCTTCGTGCTCGCCGTGGTCGCCGCCACCCATTTCGAGCAGCAGGGCAATCCGGCCCTGGCCGCGCTGGGCACCGACCAGGCCGCCAGCGCGCTGCAGTCGGGCGGCAACATGGAGGGCAAGGAGGTGCGCTTCGGCATCGCCGCTTCGTCGCTGTTCGCCGTGGTCACCACCGCCGCCAGCTGCGGCGCGGTGAACGCCATGCACGACAGCTTCACCCCGCTGGGCGGCCTGGTGCCCACGGCGCTGATGCAGCTGGGCGAGGTGGTGTTCGGTGGCGTGGGCTCGGGCCTGTACGGCATGCTGGTGTTCGCGCTGCTGGCGGTCTTCGTGGCCGGCCTGATGATCGGGCGCACCCCGGCCTACCTGGGCAAGAAGATCGAGCCCTTCGAGATGCAGATGGTGTCGGTGGCCATTCTGGTCACGCCGCTGCTGGTGCTGCTGGGCACGGCGGTGGCGGTGATGAGCGAGGCCGGGCGCGCCGGCATCCAGGACGCGGGCCCGCACGGCTTCACCGAGGTGCTGTACGCGCTGAGCTCGGCCGCCAACAACAACGGCAGCGCCTTCGCGGGCCTGTCGGCCAACACCCCCTTCTACAACGTGCTGCTGGCCATCGCCATGGCGCTGGGCCGCTTCGGCGTGATCCTGCCGGTGCTGGCCCTCGCGGGGTCCTTCGCCGCCAAGCCGCGCGCCGAGGCCACCACCGGCAGCCTGCCCACGCACGGGCCGCTGTTCGTCGGCCTGCTGGTGGGCACGGTGCTGCTGGTGGGCTTGCTCAACTACGTGCCCGCACTGGCCCTGGGGCCGGTGGTGGAGCACCTGACCCTGTGGGCGAAGTGAGGAGCCCGCCATGACACGCAAAACCTTGACCCTGTTCGACCCGGCCCTGTTGCGGCCGGCCCTGATCGGTGCGCTGCGCAAGCTCGACCCGCGCGCGCAGATCCGCAACCCCGTGATGTTCGTGGTCTACGTGGGCAGCGCCTTCACCACCGCCCTGTGGCTCGCGCGGCCCGAGGGCTTCACGCTGGCCGTGGCGCTGTGGCTGTGGTTCACCGTGCTGTTCGCCAACTTCGCCGAAGCGCTGGCCGAAGGCCGCAGCCAGGCGCAGGCCGCGAGCCTGCGCGGGCTCAAGCGCAAGACCTGGGCGAAGAAACTCGACGGCGCCCTCAAGGCCGGCACGCCCCGCAGCGCCATGCGCTGGCTGCCGATCGAGGCCGACTCGCTGCGCAAGGGCGACGTGGTGCTGATCGAGGCCGGCGACACCGTGCCCGCCGACGGCGAGGTGATCGACGGCGTGGCCTCGGTGGACGAGAGCGCCATCACCGGCGAATCGGCGCCGGTGATCCGCGAGTCGGGCGGCGACTTCTCGGCCGTCACTGGCGGCACGCGCGTGCTGTCCGACGCGGTGGTGGTGCGCGTGAGCGTCAACCCCGGCGAGACCTTCGTCGACCGCATGATCGCCATGGTGGAAAACGCGCGGCGCCAGAAGACGCCGAACGAGATCGCGCTGACGATCCTGCTGGTGGCGCTGACCCTGGTCTTCCTGGGCGTGGTGGCGACGCTGCTGCCCTTCTCCACCTTCAGCGCGCAGGCCTCGGGCGGCGCCGGCCAGCCGGTCGGCCTGGTGGTGCTGGTGGCCCTGCTGGTCTGCCTGATCCCGACCACCATCGCGGGCCTGCTCTCGGCCATCGGCGTGGCGGGCATGAGCCGGCTGATGCTGGCCAATGTGATCGCCACCTCGGGCCGCGCGGTGGAGGCGGCGGGCGACGTGGACGTGCTGCTGCTCGACAAGACCGGCACCATCACCCTGGGCAACCGCCAGGCCGCGGCCTTCCTGCCGGCCACGGGCACGAACGAGCGTGACCTGGCCGACGCCGCGCAGCTCGCCTCGCTGGCCGACGAAACGCCCGAGGGCCGCAGCATCGTGGTGCTGGCCAAGCACCGGCACCAGCTGCGCGAACGCGAGCTGCAATCGATGGGCGCGCACTTCGTGCCGTTCAGCGCGCAGACGCGCATGAGCGGCGTGGACCTGGCCGACGGCCGCCAGATCCGCAAGGGCGCGGCCGATGCCATCCGCCGGCACGTGGAATCGCTCGGCGGCGCCTGGCCCGCACCGGTGCAGGCCCTGGTGGACGACGTGGCGCGGCGCGGCAGCACGCCCCTGGTGGTGGCCGAGGGCGCGCGCGCGCTTGGCGTGGTGGAGCTCAAGGACATCGTCAAGGGTGGCCTCAAGGAGCGCTTCGTCGAGCTGCGCCGCATGGGCATCCAGACCGTGATGGTCACCGGGGACAACCGCCTCACGGCGGCGGCCATCGCGGCCGAGGCCGGCGTGGACGACTTCCTCGCCGAGGCCACGCCCGAGGCCAAGCTCGCGCTCATCCGCGAGCACCAGGCGCGCGGCCGCCTGGTCGCCATGACCGGCGACGGCACCAACGACGCGCCCGCGCTGGCCCAGGCCGACGTGGCCGTGGCCATGAACACCGGCACCCAGGCCGCCAAGGAGGCCGGCAACATGGTGGACCTCGACAGCAACCCCACCAAGCTGATCGAGATCGTGGAGACCGGCAAGCGCCTGCTGATGACGCGCGGCGCGCTGACCACCTTCAGCATCGCCAACGACGTGGCCAAGTACTTCGCCATCGTGCCGGCCGCCTTCGTCACCACCTACCCGCAGCTGCAGGCGCTCAACGTGATGCAGCTGGCCAGCCCGACCTCGGCCATCGTTTCGGCGGTGGTGTTCAACGCCCTGGTCATCGTGGCGCTGATCCCGGTCGCGCTCAAGGGCGTGCCCTACCGCGCCGTGGGCGCGGCCTCCCTGCTGCGGCGCAACCTGGCGGTCTACGGCCTGGGCGGCGTGGTGGTTCCCTTCATCGGCATCAAGGCCATCGACCTGCTGATCGCCGGCCTGGGCCTGGCCTGATCCCACACGAGTTCCCATGAACACCGAATCCCCCTCCACCGACAAGGCCCCGGCCGGCGAAGGCCTGGGCAGCACCCTGCGCGCCGCCGTGCTGCTGTTCCTGCTGCTCAGCGCGGTCACCGGCCTGCTCTACCCGCTGCTGGTCACGGGCGCGGCCCAGGCCCTGCTCCCGCGCCAGGCCAACGGCAGCCTGATCGAGCGCGGCGGCCGCCCCGTGGGCTCGGCCCTCATCGGCCAGGCCTTCACCGAGCCGCGCTATTTCTGGGGCCGGCCCTCGGCCACCGCGCCCGTGCCGTACAACGCCGCGGCCTCGGGCGGCTCCAACCTGGGGCCCACAAGCGAGCCGCTGAAGGACGCCGTGCGCGAGCGCATCGCGGCGCTGCGCGCGGCCGACCCGGACAACAACGCGCCCGTGCCCGTGGACCTGGTCACGGCCTCGGGCAGCGGGCTGGACCCGCACATCAGCCTGGCGGCCGCGCTGTACCAGGCGCCCCGCGTGGCCCGCGCGCGCGGCCTGGCGCCGGGCGCCGTGGCGGCGCTGGTGGAACGCCAGGCGCAGCGCCCGCTGATCCCCGGCCTGGGCGAGCCGCGCGTGAACGTGCTTGAGCTCAACCTGGCGCTCGATGCCACCGCGGCGCCGGTGCGATGATGCGGTCCCGATGAACGACGCACGGCCGCCCGAAGCCGGTCGCACCGCAGCGCGCCGCGCGAAGGTTTTGCCATGAACGACGCCCCGCAGCGACCCGACCCCGACATCCTGCTCGCGCAGGTGCGGGCCGGCGAAGACCGGGCGCGGCGGGGGCGCCTGAAGATCTTCTTCGGCGCCTCGGCCGGCGTGGGCAAGACCTACGCCATGCTGTCGGCCGCCCGCGCCGCCCAGGCCGAGGGCACGCCGGTGACCATCGGCGTGGTGGAAACCCACGGCCGGCCCGAGACCCAGGCCCTCACCCAGGGCCTGCCGCGCCTGCCGCTGCGCGAGGTGGCGCACAAGGGCCACACGCTGCGCGAGTTCGACCTCGACGCCGCGCTGGCCTTCGGCGCCCGACACCCCGACGGCCTGGTGCTGCTCGACGAGTTCGCGCACAGCAACGCGCCCGGCTCGCGCCACCCCAAGCGCTGGCAGGACGCCGAGGAACTGCTGGCCACCGGCATCGACGTGTGGACCACGATGAACGTGCAGCACCTCGACAGCCTGAACGACGTGGTCAACGGCATCACCGGCGTGCGCGTGTGGGAGACCGTGCCCGACCGCCTGTTCGACGAGGCCGACGAGGTCGTCGTCGTCGACCTGCCGCCCGATGAGCTGCTGGAGCGCCTGCACAGCGGCAAGGTGTACCTGCCCACCCGGGAAGGCGGTGGCGACGACCAGCGCGCCGAGCGCGCCGCCGCCCACTTCTTCCGCAAGGGCAACCTGCTGGCCCTGCGCGAGCTGGCCCTGCGCCGCACCGCCGACCGCGTGGACGACGAGGTGCGCGCCTTCCGCCAGGCCGGCGCGGTGCGCCCGGTGTGGCCCAACCGCGAGTCGCTGCTGGCCTGCGTGGGCCCGGGACCGGCGGCCGACAAGGTGGTGCGCTGCGCCGCGCGCATGGCCGCGCAGCTGGACCTGCCCTGGCACGCGGTGCACGTGCAGGCGCTCTCGCGCGAGCCCAGCGCCGCCACGCAAAAGGCGCTGGACCTGGCCGAGTCGCTGGGCGCCAGCGTGAGCAGCTTCAGCGACCGCGACCCGGCCGCCGCGCTGGTGCGCCACGCGCGCGAACACAACCTCAGCCGGCTGGTGCTGGGCCGCGCGCGCCGGCGCCGGCCCTGGTCGCGCCCGCTGGCCGAGCGCATCGCGGCGGTGGCCGGCGACCTGGAGCTGCTGCAGGTGGCCGAGCCGTCCGGCGCGCGCGAACGCGAGGGCGCCGCCCCTGCGGCCGAACCGCCACGCGACCCGCGCTGGCCCGGCTACCTTGCCGCCGGCCTGGCCTGCGCGCTCACCGCCGTGCTGGCCACGCCGCTGATCCCGGTGCTGGAGCTCAGCAACATCGTGATGATCTTCCTGCTCATCGTGGTGGCCATCGCGCTGCGCTACGGCCGCGGCCCGGCGGTGCTGGCGGCCTTCCTGGGCGTGGCGCTGTTCGACTTCTACTTCGTGCCGCCGCGCTTCACGCTCGCGGTGAGCGACGTGCAGTACCTCGTCACCTTCGGCGTGATGCTGGTGGTGGCCCTGGCCATCGGTCAGCTCACCGCCGTGCTGCGCCAGCAGGCCGACGCCGCCACGCGGCGCGAGCGGCGCGTGCGCGCGCTGCACGACATGTCGCGCGACCTGTCCGCCGCGCTGCTGCCCGAGCAGGTGGCCGACATCGGCGCGCGCTTCGTGCGGGCCGAATTCGGCATGCCCAGCACCTTGCTCGCGGCCGACCTGAACGACCGGCTGCAGCCCCTGCCCGGCGGGCAGGCGCCGGTGGACATGGCGGTGGCACAGTGGGCCTTCGAGCGCGGCGAGCCCGCCGGCCGCGGCACCGACACCCTGCCCGCCAGCGCCACGCTGGTGGTGCCGCTGAAGGCACCCATGCGCGTGCGCGGCGCGCTGGCGCTCGACCCCGGCGGCGCGCGCGCGCTGGACACCGAACAGCGCCGGGCGCTGGGGGCCTGCGCCTCGCTGCTGGCCATCTCGCTGGAGCGCATCCACTACATCGAGGTGGCGCAGCACAGCACGGTGCAGATCGAATCGGAGCGGCTGCGCAACTCGCTGCTCGCCGCCATTTCGCACGACCTGCGCACGCCGCTGGCCTCGCTGGTGGGCCTGGGCGAGGCGCTGCGCCTGACGCCGCCGGCGCTGTCGCCCGCGCAGGCCGAGTTGGCCGAGGCCATTGCGCAGTCGGCGCGGCGCATGGCGGCGCTGGTGAACAACCTGCTGGACATGGCGCGCCTGCAGGCCGGCGCCGTGCCGCTGCAGCGCGCCTGGCAACCGCTGGAAGAGGTGGTGGGCAGCGCCCTGGCCGCTTGCGGCGACACGCTGCACGGCCGCGCGATCCAGGTCGATCTGCCGGCCGACCTGCCGCTGCTGCAGTTCGACGCCGTGCTGATGGAGCGGGTGCTGGTGAACCTGCTGGAGAACGCCGCCAAGTACACGCCGCCCGGCTCCGCCATCCGCCTGTGGGCCGAGGCCGACGCCGAGGCGGTGCGCCTGCGCGTGGACGACCACGGTCCCGGCCTGCCGCGCGGGCAGGAGGCGCGCGTGTTCGAGAAGTTCGAGCGCGGCGCGCGCGAAAGCGCCACGCCCGGCGTCGGCCTGGGCCTGGCCATCGGCCGCGCCATCGTGGAGGCGCACGGCGGGCGCATCGAGGGCCACAACCGCACCCGCGAGGGCCGCGTGGAGGGCGCGCGCATCGAGATCACGCTGCCGCGCGGCACGCCGCCGCCGGCCGACAATCCGCCGCCATGAGCACCGCTCGACCGCCCGAAGGGGTTCGCACCGCAGCGCGCCGCGCCAAGGTTTCACCATGAGCACCCACGCCCCGCAGATCCTGATCGTCGAGGACGAGAACGACATCCGCCGCTTCGTGCGGCTCACGCTGCAGGCCGAGGGCCATGAGGTGCACGAGGCCGCCACCCTGCAGCGCGGACTGATCGAGGCCGGCACGCGCCGCCCCGACCTGGTGGTGCTGGACCTGGGCCTGCCCGACGGCGACGGCGTGGACCTGATCCGCGACCTGCGCCAGTGGTCGGCGGTGCCGGTGATCGTGCTGTCGGCGCGCAGCGCCGAGGCCAGCAAGATCGAGGCGCTGGACGCGGGCGCCGACGACTACCTCGTCAAGCCCTTCGGCTCGGGCGAGCTGATGGCGCGCGTGCGCGCGCAACTGCGCCGCCACCGGGCGCAGACGCCGGCCGGCGAATCGGTGCTGCGTTTCGGCGAGGTGGAGATCGACCTGGCGCGCCACCAGGTGCAGCGCGCGGGCGAGCCGCTGCGCCTGACGCCCATCGAATACAAGCTGCTCACCCACCTGGCCAGCCAGCCCGAGCGCGTGGTCACGCACGCCCAGCTGCTGCAGGCCGTCTGGGGCCCCGGCCACCGCGAGGACACGCACTATGTGCGCGTGCACATGGCCAACCTGCGCAAGAAGATCGAGCAGCACCCGGCCATGCCCCGGCACCTGCTCACGGAAACGGGCATCGGCTACCGCTTCGTGCCCTGAGGCCGCGCCCCTTCAGTCCAGCACGTTCACCGCGCGCAGCGGCCGCAACACGCTGGAGGGCGTCATGCCGAAGGTGTGGCGGAACATGCGGCTGAAGTGGGCCGAATCGGCGAAGGCGCCGTCCAGCGCGGCCTCGGTCAGGCTGCCGTCGGGCCGGTAGGCGGCCATGGCGCGGCGCACCTGCGTCCAGATGCGGTAGCTGCGAAAGCTCACGCCCAGCTCCTCGCTGAACAGGTGGTTGAAGCGCGAGGCCGACAGGTGCGCCGCGCGCGCCAGCGCCTCGCGGTCGGGCACGCCCTCGCCCGCTTCGCGCAGGCGCCGCAGGCTGCTCAGCACGCGCGGGTCCACGCTGGCCAGGGGCGGCAGGCCACCCGGCCCCAGCAGCGTGGGCAGATCGAAGCTGTGCAGGCGCTGCTCGGTGTGCCAGCGGATGCGCGCGCGCGGCACCGGCTCGCCGATGACCGGGCCCTGGGCCGCGAACACCCGCCGCAGGCGGCGCACCTCGGGCGCGTCGGGCTCCAGGTACATCAGCGCCACGCGCTCGCCCTGCGGATCGAACACGTGCTCCACGCCGGCGTCGATCAAGGCGCTGTGGCAGCTCTCCTCGCGCCCTTTCGGCAACAGCAGGCGAAAACGCCCCGACAAGCCCAGCAGCAGCACCGGCGCGGCGTGGCGGTGCCAACCGGTGGCGGGGATCTCGCCCAGGTAGAGCGCCTTGTCGGCGCACAGGGTGAGCGCGTTGCCGATCAACACAGCCCAAACCTCCAAGACAGGCGCGCCAGCCGCCCGTACCGTGGCGGCTTCATCCACCCACACCACAGGAGAACGAGTTGTCGATCCGCACCGCCCACCACTGGGCGCTGAACCTGGCCGCGCAGGCCGGCGTCGTCCACACCGCGAAGAGCGGGCTGTCGCATGTGCTCAAGTCTCCTCTGGTGAATCTGAACCGCCGGCTGGCGGGCCTTGCGGCGCGCGAGGTCCGGGTGGCGGGGCACGGCCTGCATTATCTGGAGGGCGGGCGCGGCGAGCCCGTGCTGCTGTTGCACGGCATCTTCGCCGAGAAGGACCATTGGGTGGACCTGGCGCGCCGGCTGACCCCGCACCACCGCGTGGTCGTGCCCGACCTGCCCGGCTTCGGCGCCAGCGAGCGGCACGAGGACCAGCGCTACGGCTACGCCGAGCAGGTGGAGCGGCTGCGCGCCTTCATGGACGCCATCGGCGTGCAGCGCGCGCACGTGGCCGGCAGCTCCATGGGCGGCGCGCTGGGGGCCCTGCTGGCCGGGGAATACCCGGGCCGCGTCGCCTCGCTGGCGTTCATCGGCGCGCCGCACGGACTGCGCTCGCCGCGCCCCAGCGAGACCGACCGGCTGATCGACGCCGGACAGACCCCGCTGATCGCGCACGACGCGGCGGAGTTCGACGCGCTGCTGGCGCGCCTGTTCGGGCAGCGGCCCTGGCTGCCCTGGCCCATCCTGCGCGCCGCGCGCGAGGACGCGATCCGCCGCGCCCCCTCCAACCACCGCCTCTGGCGCGAACACCTGGCCGACCGCTACCTGCTGGAGCGGCGCCTCGCGCGGGTGCCGGCGCCGCTGCTGGTGTTGTGGGGACGGCGCGACCGCGTGTTCCACGTATCGGGCGCGCGCACGCTGCGCTGGCAACGTCCCGATGCGGACATCCAGGTGCTGGACCGTTTGGGACACTTGCCCATGATGGAGGCGCCGCTGACCGTGGCGCAGCGCTACCGCCCCTTCCTGGAACGCCACCGCTGGATGCGCCACCGGACATGACACCGCCCGCCCACCCCCTCGCCCCGCCAGCCGCGCGCGCCGCCGACCGGCTGGCGGGCACCGCCGCCCTGTTGGTGGCCTGCGCCGCCCTCGCCGGCTGCGAGACCGCGCCCCGCGCCGGCGTCCTGACGCGCGCCCAGGTGCTGGACGTGGTGAAGGACCGCCACGGCGTGCGCGACGGCCACCCCGAGCTGTACGCGGCCCTGCGCGCCGGCGTGACCCGGCGCGAGCTCGAGGAAGGCCGGCTGTTCGAAGGCGAGTGCGGGCTGCCGGACGCCGCGCAGGCCTCGGGCATGCGCTGGCTCACGGTGACGGTGCTCGCCCCGGCCGGCCTGCGCCTGGCCAGCGGCAGCGTGGTGGACGTGCGCGGGCTGCGCGCGGCCTGGCCGGCCGTGGACGGCGGGGCGGCGCCGCGCTGGCACGGCGTCTATGCGGGCAGCGCCAGCGCGCTGGGCGAGGCCGCGGCCTCCGCCCTGAGCCCCCGGCCCGGTGCGCCCTGCCAGGCGCCGGGCGCGCCGCCCGGCCAGTGGCGCGTGAAGCTGCGCGGGCCGGCACCGGCCTGGGCCTTCGACTTCGCCCAGGCCGGCCTGCGCCGCCTGGACGCCCTGCGCGACAGCGACCTGGCCGCCGGCCGCGTGCTGCGCCTGGGCTGCCAGCTCAAGGTGCTGGACGGCGGCGACTGGTACGCCCCGGTCTGGGTGGCCACCGCTCCCGAGGCGCTGCGGCTGCGGGTGGGCGACGTGGTCCGCCTGCGCGCGGGTGCCGAAGCCGGATCGAAGGACCCGGACCCGCCCGCCGAGGTGCTGGAACGGCTCACCGGCGTGGCCGCGCCCGGCGGCCACGCGCTGGTGCGCTGCGGCTAGCCGGCCGCGCCCGGGGTCAGCGCCCTGAGCCGCTGGTGCGCCGGCCCGTTCCGGTCCACCGGCCGGTTCTGCTTGCCTTTGAGGTAGTGCTCGCTGAACACGTCCAGCCAGGCGGCCAGGGCCTCGGCCGCGCGCGCCTCGCCCGCCAGGGCCAGGCACAGGGCCGCCACCTCGGCGGTGCAGAAGTGGTCGGCGCGCGCGGCGCGGCGCAGGCGGTAGTTCGAGGGGTGGTCGGGGTGCAGGCTCAGCACCGGGAAGGGGTCGAGGTAGCGGCTCTTGTTGAACATCTTGCGCGCCTCGGACCAGGTGCCGTCG
>VFQQ010002482.1_pt1 | contig 20557 bp, 36 predicted proteins | sample 3512341 | NCBI WGS metagenome assembly VFQQ01 (sample SAMN10412373, study PRJNA504923) | tailings metagenome | isolation source: Relicate 2 Philex TSF1 revegetated site | place: Philippines: Tuba, Benguet | collected 2017-08-29 | reverse complement strand
AGCAGCAGCAGCAGCAGCAGCAGCAGCAGCAGCAGCAGCAGCAGCAGCAGCAGCACAGCAGCAGCAGCAGCAGCAGCAGCAGCAGCAGCAGCACAGCAGCAGCAGCAGCAGCAGTCCCCACTTGCCTGCTTGGGGTGGAAGATGACGCAGGACACGTTGTTGACGTGGCCGCGCAGCGTGTCCACCTCCCACGCCTTGGTGTCTGCGGGCAGGAGGAGGCATGATTGAGATGAAAGGTGCAGTGCAGAGACTGTAGGGCGCTGCAGGCTCCTGAGGGAGATGCAAGGACAGCCCAACCTGCAGGCAGCACTCGAGCCCACCCACTCAGCTCACCGTTCATGCGCCACAGCTTGACCTGGCGGTCGTCGGCGCCCGACACGATGAGGGGCAGCGAGGGGTGGAAGGACGCCCAGTTCACGCCGCGGTCGTGGCCCTGTGGGGTGAGTGGGTGGCATGGCGGGTGTTATGGCAGGCTTCGTGTGACACAACACTGCTCATGCTCCAGCACAGCATCCGCAAGGCGTGCCGTGCGGTCAGATCAGGTGCTTCAGGGGCAGCTCCCGACAAAGGGAGCCGTGCCTCACCTCCAGCACGTACTTCACCACCGCGTCACCGCCGCCAAACAGGTCGGCGTTCATCTGGGGAAGGAGCAAACGGTGAGGTGGTGGTGGAGGTCAGCTGCTTGCTACCCTGGGCCAAGCAGCACGCCATCCGCCCTGGTCACCGATACTGATAAAGTCAGCAACCCAACATAATATTGTGCTTGAAACCCCTCCCCATCGCATCTCAGTTAGCAGCCCGACCCCAGCACCCTGCACCTGGGGCAGGCGCAGCATGTCGTCGGGGCCGCCGCCGCCGCCGCCGGGCGCCACCGTCTTCTTGCGCAGGCCGCCAATGTCCCACACACGCACCTGCGGAGCAGGTGGCAAGCAGGTGAAAGATTGAAAGGCGAGAAAGGCGGCTGGTTGATGGCTAGGTGCGGATGCAGCAAATAGGAGAGCTGCCTGCTGGTGACAGCACATTGTGTTGACAAAGCATCTGCTGTGCGGATGCAGGTGCCGCTATTATTACATGCCGATGCATGCCCCAATTCCGGCCCCCACCAAATCACACATGATTCACATCCATTCCAGCAGCCATCCATCCTGGCAGCCCTCACCGTCTGGTCCAGGGAGGCGGATGCCACCAGGTCCTCCTTGGGGTGGAACTGCGCGCACATCACGTAGTGGTTGTGCCCTGCAGCAACAGCAGGAGAAGGGGGGTGCATGCAACGCCATCAGAGGTGGCTGCTGCGTCAATGTCATGGGCATGGTTGCTCGGCGTGTGCAGCCTGCCGTATGCGATGACACGGCACCAGCAGCTGCAGCAAGTGCCATATTAACAATCAACAGCGGCAGCGGCGCTGCACAGCAGCAGCAGCACCAGCAGTATGCCGCACCGGTGAGCACCGCGATGCAGTTGCGGGACTGCCAGTTCCAGATGCGGATGGTCTGGTCATCGGATGCAGACACGATCCAGGGGTACTCGTGGTGGAACTGCGAGTGGTTGAAGGAAATGGTGCGGAGAATGCGCACATCATTCTTTGCAATTGGCGCAGGCTACACAGAAGGTATGATACAGGGGTACTCGTGGTGGAACTGCAGGACAGGACAGATCACATGTCAAATGCTTGCAAGCGGCACGGGATGCAAGCTGCAGCTCGGGCCCACCAAAAGCAGCACATCAAAGTTAGCAACAGCGTATTTGGTTGGCACCCCTGCCCACAGTGCAAGGCAAGTCTCTAGAGTATGCGGCATGCACAGCAGGCGCAGCACACACAGCGCAGCGCACCTGCACGGTGCGGATGTAGTCCAGGTGGCCCAGCAGCGTGAACAGGCACCTGATGGAAAAAGGCAGGGGTTGCGAGGGCAGGGTTAACAAAGGCGGCTGAGGAGCGGTGCAGATGGGCAGGGGGGCGGGAAAGGCAGGAGGACTGGGGGACGCTGGGCGGCAGCCACATACCAGCATGCCGACGCGCCGGCAGCAGATGCAGCACGACTCCAGCACCTGATCCGAAGCCAACAAAATGGCATTTCCACCCACCTGCGCTGCTTGTAGTTCCAGACCTTGATCTTGTAGTCGTCGCCGCCGCTCACAAACAGCGGCTGCGAGGGGTGGAAGTGCACGCCGCGCACCGGGCCTGCCCGGGCCAGGGGGGGCAGGGGAGCATGTTGCATCCTCACAGGCAAGCATGCCTGCAACTAAAGTTGCTTTGCATTACAGCATGGTTTGGTGCTGTGCAGCACCAGCCCGGGCCAGCAGAGCGCTGCCAATGCATGCTGCAGTGCCCGATGGCTGCGCCTGCTCGCGATGGCTGCACCTGCTCAGCCAGCAGAGCATAGCGCCGCTTCATAACAGCTGGCCCTCACTCAACATGCTCGCCAAAGCCATGAGCTTGCCCATGCTAAATAAAACAACAGCACCGCAGCTGCGGGGCCAGCACAAAGCTCACCATCATGCTCGTCGAAGCGGTCGATGAGGGTGCCCATGCGGTAGTCCCACAGCTGGATCACGCCGCTGTGCAGCGAGGCCAGGATCCATGGCCGCTTGGGGTGGAAGGACAGGCCCTTCACCCGGTTGCTCTGCGGCAGGGCAAAAGTTGAGAGAGAGCGCAGGTGTGCAACTGGCATGAATGGCCAGAAAACCAGCGCGCAAGACATGGGCTGGGTGGTGCCCAGGCCGGAGCAGAAGGTACGGCAGGTAGGCCAAACACAGCAGTGCATGCCAAGCAAGTAGCAGCGGCAGCAGCAACAACCACAACTCCATATGGCCGACCTTTGTCTCAAACTTGGTCAGCTGCAGTCAGTCCAGAGCGTGTGGGGAGAAGGCAGGATGGGAGGCTGGTCAGCAACTGGGCAGCGGCATTGCTGTTGGGGCGGGTACCGCGGCTTTGGAAGCGGCAATGCTCAGTGACCCCGGGCAGCAGCGACACACCCTGAGCACTTATGCTGCGGAGCCCTGACGCAGGATTGAAGCTGCGCTGAATGGCATGCGATCCAACAAGCATGGAAGCTGCAAAGCAAGGCAGCGGCACCGTCGCCAACCGCGAGCGGCGGCGGGTGGCGGGCGAGAGGGCTGGCTGCCGCCCCCCGCCCCCCGGCGATCGCCCGGGCCCCTGATGAAGCCGATGCCGCGCCCCGATGGGAGCGGGCGGCGCAGCAGGGGCCGGAGCTGCAGGCGAGCGGGGCGGGTGGCAGCGCAAGTCCCCCCAGCGGCGGGCCTCACCATGGCTGCTGACTCCCGCGGCACTGGGCCGCCTCCAGCGCCGATGCGCGCCCCTGCAGCCAAGCTTCAAGCTCAGCGATCGGGTCTCGCAAGCTGCAGCGCCCTCCTGGGCCCTGGGAGCGAGCTTGATGTGTGCTGAGGCCGCCGTGAATCGCCGATCACCGGCCCGATGGCCCCGCCGGCAATGCAAATGCGACGGCAGCACGGGCCCAGCAGGGCCCAGTGGGGAGCATTTCAGCTCCATCTGAGCTGTCTGCGATCCCACAACCGCTGATCAGCGATCGGAGCAGCCGTCGGCCGCAATGAAGCGCACCCAGGTGCGGCCCGCTGTGCTCGCCCTCTCTTGCTCCCCTGGCCCTCTTGCCTGCCGCCTGGCCTCCCAGCCTTTCGGAAAGTCTCGTCCCAAGTGTCCCAGCCTGCCGCTGACCACCCGCCACCCCTCCCGCCTGCCGCACGCGCAGGGCGCCGGCGCGGCCACACCGGCGCTGCGGCGCCCGTTTAAGATCCCCGCACTCAAGCCGCCCGGCTCGGCCGCTGCGCCCCAGCCAGCTATCTCAGCGTCTACGCCGCCGCCGTCCCGCTCAGCAGCGCCTGCCGCAGCGGCCAGCAGCAGTGAGGAGGTGGGGGAGCCGAGCGGGCTGCCCGACCCGCCGCCGGCAGCAGCACCCGCCAGCATGCAAGCAGCAGCAGTAGCGGCGACTGCACCACCACGGCCCAAGCTGCCCAAACTGCCTGGGCTGCGCAAGAAGCCGGCAGCGGCGGCGGCTGGCGCGGAGGGGCCAGCGCAGCCCTGGCTGCCGGCAGCTGTCGGTGCGGCTGCGGTGGGCGGGGATCCTCCGGAGAAAAAGGCGGCTGTGGCAGGTGCAGCGGCAGAGGATCCTGGTGCAGCAAGCACTGCCGCTCTGCAGCCAGATCAGCAGGCAGCAACAGCAACAGCAGCCATCGCAGCCCCAGCTGCTCCAGCACCCACCTGCACATCTACTGCCGCTGCCGCCCAAGCTGCACCTGCAGCAGCGGCTGCGCCTGGCGTCCGGGCGGCGGGCTGGGTGGTCAAGCGCCTGCCGGTGGACCCTCCTGAGAACCTGCCGCAGCCGCCGCAGCCGCCATCAATGCCGCCTGCTGCACAGCTGCTGGGTGAGTGCTACTGTTGCGTTGCAGGCATGAGGAGTTCAGGTTTGAAGCTGTGCTGGTTGAGGATGTGAGCTCACGCACCTGCCAAAGCACGTTTGTTCATACCTGATGCCGACTCCCATCCACTTGCATGCTGCCACAGGCCACCTGCCGCAGCTGCCTGTCTCCTCCGCCGCCCTGCTGCCGCTGGACCACCCTGCGCTCGGCGACCTGGTGGCAGTGGCAGCAGGCATCGAGGCAGCCCTCGTGCCGCAGGCGGTGGAGCTGGGCATGTGTGGCAGCCGTGCAGCGGTGGCAGCAGCCAGCAGCCACCAGGTGGGATGCAGCGTCAGCAAACCTGTGAGCACATTTTGCACTCGCAATTTTCAGAGTGTTCCAGCTCTGCAAATCGAACCAGCCATTGTGTCTGCTGACGAGCCGCCTCCTCGCCTTGCCCGCTCTGCCGCAGCTTCTGGCCGCTGCACTGGCGCAGCACCGCCTGCCTGACGGCAGCAGGGCGCTGGCAGGGCACCGCTTGCTGCAGGCGCTGGATCAGCCGCCACAAAAGATCGCTGCTGTGCCGCCGACGCATGGCCCGGCAGCGCCAGTCAAGGCAGCTGCAGGGCCTGGGTGGCAGATGGCGGCATCGGCGGCCATTGCCGCGCCAGCGCCGCAGCTGGCAGAGCCATCATCTGCTGCAGCGGTTGTTCCGCCGGTCAAGCGTGCGGCAGCGGCAGCTGTGCCTGCTGTGCCGCTAGCAGCGCCCACGCCGCCGGCAGCCGACGAGGCATCCCTGCGGCGGGCGCTGGCCGAGGACTGTGCCGTGCCGCTGTCCTACCTGCGCTCCCTCCTCTTTGCATGACTTGGGGTGTACTGTGATACGCCCTCCCTGCCCACTGCTGCTGCTGCTGCTGCTGAAGTTATGCACATGTATGTAGAGCGCACACACGCTCAGGCGCAGGTCAGCAGGCAGCACCGCCGCATGGAACACATGGGGCGGTGGCGGCAGTGAAACCTGGCTGGATCAGCCCAGCCCGGCCCCCTTAGCCCTTTGATCACTGTCTGGCGTCTGCCTGCTGACTCTGCTGCACCGAATTGGCCACGTGCGGCACCTGCAGGCGCCAATGGACAATGCTCAGGCGTTTGAGCGCGTCAACCGCGCCCTGCAGAGGCTGCCAGCGGACCAGCACACGGAGGAGATGCGGCGGCTGCAGCAGTACGAGCAGGAGCTGGGCATCACCGCCGCGCTGGCGCGAGGCGCAGCGGCGGCAGGGCGCTTGCCGCCGGAAGTAGCTTTCAAGGCAATCATTGGTGGTCTTGAGGAATGCGACTGCAGATACTTTTGGAAGCCGATCACAACGAGCTTTGAGCTGACACGGACACTGTATTTTGCTGCAGCTCCATGTGGCATACCTGCGGGCGGTGGAGCATGCCACGCTGTCGATAGGCGCCTTCCAGGCGTCGCAGGAAATCAACGCAGTGCTGATTGCTGACCTCGCGCCGATCCCAGTGGCGCACAATGGCACCCTGGAGCTGCAAGCAGCAGACGGTGAGATGCAACCGGTGTTTTCCAGCCAACCGATCTGACGTCGACCGATCTGGCGTCGACGCCATTGGCTCACGCCATGCTTTTGCCATGCAATGCGTTCACGCCGATGTGTGGCAGTGCCATGACATATAGCGCTGGCATAGCCATGGCATGGTATGGCATTGCAAAGCATTGGCACAGCAATGCAGCGCACAGCATGGCATCGGCGCCCTTGCAAGCCAACCAGGTAAGCTGGCATGCCATGGCAGACTTTGACTCGGTGCAGTCGCCTTCCCATGCCATGGCAGGTTCAGAGGAGGAGCAGGCGCAGCGCGCCCTGGCAGCACTGATCGCTGGCCTTCTGCTTAATTCTGTGCACCCAGACGCGATTGCGCAGCGGGCGCCTCAGCCAGCGCTGGCCTGCCACAATTCGTCTGGGCGAGAGCTGCTGGCCGCTGCTGTGCGCACCATCTGGCCGCCGCCGCCGCCCACGGTTGTGCAGCTGCTGGCACGCGGCTGGGTGCCTGCTCCGCCGGGCGCCGCCAGCAGCCCTGCTGCTGCTGCTGGCAGCGACCACGGGGCTCCAGCTACAGAGTTCATGCGTGGGCTGGACACGCTGCTGCAGCGCCACAGCTCGGATGTGTCGCTGACCGCGCTGCACCACTCCTGCCTGGTGGCGTGCGTCGCGCAGCGCCGGCTGAAGCTGGAAGAAGAGGACAATACATCGCCAGCCTGGCAGGCGGAGCTGAAGCATTGCCTGCTAGAGGCGCAGCTGCTGCTGGAGCTGGCACCGGACGAGCCACATCATTACCTGGCTGCCAGCCACTTTTTGGAGCATGCTGAGTTCCTGGATCGGGAGGGACGGGCGGCAGCGCTGCGCCTGACTCTGCGGGGTGCCAAGGTCGCCAAGCAGTGCAAGGGTGAGTGGCCGGACTGGGTGGGCGGTCATCAGCTGGCTTAACCGACAGCTGGTTGCGTGGCATAGAGCTGGCGATGCATGCAGCATCAATCATGCAATGTCGGTGGGGGTGCCTTTCACAGAACCAAGCCAGCCAATCGAGGCACACTTGCCTCTTCGCGCTTCACACCCCACCCATGAAGCCAACGCGGTGTGATGCAGGGTGGCAGGCGGCAATGCGGCTGCACCACATGGCTGTGATGCGCCTGCATGTGAGGGCCACACGTGTGGCCCCCAATGCTGCCAACACGCTGGTGGCGCAGGTGCGGTCGGTAGTGGTCTGGTGCCTGATGCACCCATCTGATGTCGCAAATCCAGTGCCAGTGTCCTGCTGGCCGCAAGGCCGAACAGCCGTGGTGCGCGGAATGATGTGTGCAAGCCGACTGGTTTGTGTCTGCACCGCAGATGGAGCAGCTGGTTCAAGAAATGAAGGCCTTTGAGAAGAAGCTGCAGGTGCCCTGGGCAAATATGTATGGCAGCCTCAGGCTGCAATGGCAGCAGCTTGGCTGCCCGGTTTTGCAGCCGCACCGCCTCGTGTAGCGAACTCACATGTGTGCTTGGCATTTCGTGCTGCAGCTGAACAAATCTGCTCCTTGACGGCTGTCACGCATGACTGACATGCCTGCGCAGGAGTGGATGCCATCGCGGCGCCTGCTGCAGGTGCAGCAGCGGCGCAAGCTAGCCACAGCGATTTTGGCTGAGTACCACAGCACCGGCCGGCTGTGCGAAGGCGACTTTAGCCGGAGTGAGTGGGCTGAGCAGTCGCAGCGGGTACAACCAGTTGCTGCCCATCCAACCGCACGTGCAAACGCCAGGCACTGCACTGACAGGGGTGTGCAACGTACCCACAAGTCCGGCTGCAGCTGGCCCAGCTCCCTTGAGTTGTTGTTTGATTGAAAAGCACCTGACTGCTGTGCATGCCAACTGGCCTGCAGGTCCTGCCATCGACGAGGGGCGGCTGCTCTGTGCACAGTGCAGCACCCCGGCCATGCACCTGAAGCGCTGCGCCGCCTGCAAGCAGGTGACTCGTGCAAGCCTGCGGTGATTTTACACGAGAGCTACTGCTCGCGCTAGCTAGCCATACGGGTGTGTCTGTCTGCCGGTTGCATAACAGTTGAGCCTGTGGGCCTGCTCTGCTGGCGGACAGTGACATGATTGAAAGTACGGCGAGCTGGTGCCGCAATTTTAGAGCTTATGCCCGCCTCTGCACTGCAGGTGTCCTACTGCTCTCGAGAGTGCCAGGTGAGCTGAGGGCTTGGCTGCAACTCATGGTTGCAAACAGCGGGTAGTGCGGCCTGCTCAGCAAACGGTGGTGATCGAGAGAGGGGGTGCGGCGAAGCAGCGGCTGCAGTACAGCGGCTGCAGCCGAGGCATGTGGCATTGGCAGGCTGCTTTCCCTCCAACGCTGCACACCGAGTCCAGGCAAACTCCCTGCCTCACTGCCACTGCCCATCTGTGCGCAGGTGAAGCACTGGAAGGAGGGCGGGCACAAAGATGCGTGCACGGGGCTGGCTGCGGCGGCGGCGCAGCGCCGCGGCTCCTGAGCACAGCAAGCACAGCGGGCAAAGCAGCACCCCTGCTGAATGATGCCAATTGCAGCTTTGCACATCACAATGCTGAACAAGGAACAGAAGACCAGCCATCCTGCCATGCATGCCAGCGATCCATGTGTGTTCACGTGCATTACATCTCGCTCAGAATACAGCCTTGCATGAAACAGCAGCAATGAAAAAATGTCAGTGTTAAGCACAAAGGAGGGCCGGACGCAGCACAGAGCATTATGCTCAGCGACTGCATGCAACATTGGTTGCATGGTTGAGCGCAGCTGCCCGCCGCAAGTGCCCTGGCTGGCGTGCGCCGCCAGCCTCACTTGCGTCCGCTGCCTGCCCCAGCCGGCCGCCTCAACTTGCCATGCACCAGCGCCCGCCGTCATCGTTAGATCGGGCCAGCAGCCGCCCGCCTGGGGGTTGCTGCACCAAGGCATGCTGCCTCACTTGCCCTGGGCCAGCAGCTCCTGCACCGCCTCCACATCCGCCTTGAGCTTGTTCAGCTTGCTGGCGGGCAAGGGGGCCAGCCTGCAGGGGTGGAAGGGAGAGAAAGGCTGGGTGGGGGTGGTAAGATGAAGTGGTTCGAAGAGAGCAGTGTGCCTCTGCCACTTCCACAGCAGCGGGGCCGAGCCCGGCATGCTTTTGCAGCAGCGTGACGCCAAGCCAACAAACGCCAGCTGTAGGCTGCGAGCTGCGATGCAAACATTCCTGCTGCCGCACAGTGCAGTCTCGAATGCAGCGCATGTGCGCTGCAGCAGCTCTGCTGCTAAAGCCGCTGTTGTGTGATGCAACGGCCCCACTCATGTGCTCACCCATTGGAGGCAAAGTGGCCGGAGATGGCGTCAACCACGACGTACAGCTTGCGCGCCGACACGGTGCGGGCGGAGCCGCCGCGGGCGTACTTGGACACCCAGGCCGGCATCTCCGCCTTCAGCTCCTTGATCACCTGCGAAAAAGTACAAACATTCAGATTCAGTTTGTGGCTGGTAGTGACAAGGCAGTGGTGTGCATGGACACCCAATGGCACCTCAACGTGAGAAGCGAGGAGCACCGAAGCGATTTTCATGCAGGGATTGCCATGCAGCTGCGTGCTGCCCAGGCGAAACAATTGTCGAACAAGTGTCCCATCACCTGGAAGCGGGCGGGGTCTGCAGGGTCTGCGAATGTCGCATACGCCAGGATCTGCAACCAAGAAGGGCGGGCAGCAGGGATGGTTTGCAATCAGAACGTGCGCACTTGCTTGGCGGAATCACAGGGTGATGGCTGCCGCTTCTCAGGCAAAGGCAGCAGCTGCACTGCACAACAACGGCAACAACCGAAGCAGCGAGAGGGGCAGCAGCCCCATCGCGGCAGCGCAGAAGCAGTCGCAGCAGCAGCTCGAAAGCAGCGGCAGCTGACGGCAGCGGCGTCACCAGCAGCAGTGGCAGCAACATGCAACTTGAAGCAGCCCCTCGCCTTGTCTGTGAGCTGGTTGGTGGCCTTCACGTAGGCTGCATCCAGCGTGGCCACAGGCACGCCCGACTGCATGCCGCCAACCTGCAGAACAGCAATGTGCAGGGCGTACAGCGCGAACTGTTGCGGGCCGTCTGCAGCATGTTTGCATGTGTGCAACAGCCAGGCCGGCGCAGGTCTGGGAGCCAGACAATGCAACTGCGACCATCGCCCGAGGCAAGAGCCACTGCCCGCTGTGATGCTTCGCCGTCCACTGCAGAGCCCGCACCTTGCCCGTCTCGTTGGCGGTTGCCTCATAGTTGTCCAGGTTGGCGCGGTCCTGCCTGCAGTATCGGACAGCCCAGGCAAGTACGAATAAGTTGCAGGCAAAAGGGTTGGGCCCGCCATTCCGGGAGTGCACCAGAAGTGCGGCAGGCCCAGCCAGCTGGGTGAGCAGCGCAGGCGCCGCGCCGCCCAGCAGCAGGCAGGCAAGGTGGCGCAATAGCTGTAGACCAACAGATGCCTGGTGTGCTCCGGCCTCCCATCGGCGACCCAAATGTCAGCTCCATCCATCCCTTCCCAATGGGTGCTAAGTGGCAGGCCCTTCCCTCACGCACTTGAGGATCTGGAGGCGGCAGTCGTCGCCCGCGGCACCCAGCGCGCACGAGCCGACCGCCGAGCTCTCGCCGTCCCACCGGCTGGCTACAGCTGCAGACAGGTATGATCGCGCAGGTCGCTCAGCAGTGACAGGGCATGAGGAGCGCTGCTCAGATGGCCGGCAGCGAGACCTGATCAAGGCGGGGAATCGGGCAGCAGGCAGCGGCAGCGGCGGCGGCGGCGAGACAGCAGCGCACCAAGGGATGGCGCCGATGGCGCCGCAGCTGCAAGAAGGGCCAGCCCCGCGAGCAGGCTGCGCCGCGCAAGCTCGGGTTGCTGCTCCTGGCGCGCCGCGCTGCAGGCCACCGACTGCTGGGACCGCCTGCTGCTGCCCGCTGCTGCCACATACGGCTTGGTATGGCAGATGGACGCCATCGCCGACATGTGCGCCGCGACTGTGTGGTGGGCCGGCAAGGTCGGTGGGCACAGGCGCAGGGAAGCGAGCAGCGGGCGGGCTGGAGATCAAGTTGAGTTGCAGCAGCGGTAGATGGCGCGATCATGCGGTCAGCTGAGCACATGAGCACATGGGCGGCTGGCGCGCCCGACGGGTATCGGGCGCCGACGGGCACGGCGCCTGCTGCCATCCAAAGTCGACAGTTCTGTGTGGCAGCGGCCTTTGAAATGTGCTGACCCTGAGATCTGGGCACCAGTGGTTTCATGTATGCTTCACTTCCAACAGAGCAGAAAGACAGCATCAAAGGTCGAGCATTGCATGCCATCGTTTAGCCCAGCCCAAGGCGGATCCGCTCCGGAGCAGGCAAGCAGATGGAAAACAAAATGGATCATGACGGCAGAACGAGGCAGGCCAATTATTCAGGTGTTCACTCGCACCGACCTCCGGTCATGCTGAGAGGTGACAAGCATTGCCAGCGCCACTGCATGCGGCCGCCGTACTCAGGCCTTGCCGCCGCTTTGGTGGGCGGTGCACTCGCGCTTGTGCTGCGGCCAGTGTTGACAACATCCTGCAGGGGGGCATGGGGGTGGACGATTCAAGCCGCATGTCTCTGAGGCTCGCAATGCAAGTGACAGTAATTTTCAGGCTGCGGGCAATAAGCACCAGATTTTTAGCTTGCCTGCTGTGCGTGCTGCTCTGGGCGCTCGGCATCAACCGCCGTGCCGTCATGCCGCAGCTGCGGCGCGTCCTGCGCCTGTACGGCGAAGATGTGGATTTGCTTGGTGCAAGAGGCCCCTGGGCTAGCGGCTGCATCCCCATGGTATCTGAGCAAGCACGTTCAGAAGATTCAATCCAGCAGCCTTGTTAAAAAGAAAGGTTCACTCACTGCAGCCGCAGTGAACGGCAGGCCACCAAACTGTCCACCTGCCGAGCGCCACATAAGTTCTCCAGTCTGTGCGAGCAAAAAAGACTGCAGGAAATGACGGGGAATGCGTGATTTTAAACACTGCGATGGCCTGCATAGGGGCACAGCAGTGCAGCAAAACTGCGGAAGCCCGAGCGGCGGCGAGCCGCGCCGGCAGCGGGCGGCGCCTGGCGGCAGCGGCGGCGGCGGCCCGCCTCGGCTTTGCCGGCCGCCCCGCCGAAGCCTCTGCCCCCCACCTGGATCGGTCTACCCTCCTCTCGGGGCCTTGAAGGGCCGCTCCGGGGCCCAACTCCTTCCGGCTCGCGTCTGGCGGGGCTGTGGGCAGGCTGTATCGACGGTTCAGACGCTAGAGAAGCACGGCGAATGCGCGGCGGCGGGCCAAGGCGCACCTCCCGACCCGCCGCCGCTGCCGCCACCATGCCGAGGTTGGCACGCGTAGCGGCATGGGCCGGTTGCGTGGCCGGTCATGGCAGCTGGACACGGCCCTGCATGCCACATGGGAGCACATGGGGTGCATGGCGGAGCTGCTCCATGCCCTGCCAGGCTCCAGGGCGTTGATGCTGCATGGGTGCGGCTTGCGGGGCGAGCAGGCAGTAAGCGCCGCCGCACCCAACGCCAATCCAAGCTGCCCCTGTTGAGCATCGGCATACACGACAGCACAGCTGGCTGCCTGCATGTGCATTGTCCGGTAGCGCTGCAGGCCGCCTGATGCACGCATGCCATCTCGCCAAGCTCCAGCCGGCAGCCAGAGCAGCCCGCGGGACACAGGTGCAGAGATGGTGGGCGGGAAACAAGGCATGGCACGAAAACACACCCGACTGTCCCCGCCACGCCTTGTCCAATGTGATGTACGTCGCAGTGGCGGGCAAAGCACTTGCCGTAGGCAGGCGGCTTGTGCACACTGCCATGCGGTTCGCTCCTGCAGCCCTGCATGGGAATGCAACACGTGATGGCAAACGTCGGGGCGGCGGCAATATCTCGTGAGGCCCCAAGCATGACATTGAAACGAAATTAAAGCGTTAAAGCGGCTGCTCGCATACCAGCTTGCCTGCGTGCGCAGCACAAGGAACAAGAACACCGGCATTCGTAGCCGAAACACGACAACCGCGGGTCGAGCGACGGCGGCAGCGCCAGGCGCCAGCCCAAAGGCAAGCAACCAGAGCGATCCTCGTTTCCACACACACATAGCGCTGCTGCTCACCATGAGAAGCAAGCTTGCAAGGTGAACAGAGGCTCTGGCAGGCGGTTCAGCTCTCCCCCGCCAGCAGTGGTGCACGCATCGCTCCATTCGCTGTTGCTGATCGCATGACTGGAAGTTAACACGCGTTTCATAGCTGGCGATCGCCCTGCAAGCTCGCCTTTCAGCAGCTGCACGCTCTTTCGTGCTGCCGCGGTCCTGCCAGGGCCTGTTGCACGTGTCAGTGTGTGAGGAGAGCTGTCAATAGCTTCTCAGGCCGGCGATGCAGCCCGCAGTGTGCCGCCCCGCTGCCGCCGCCGGCCGCTGCTGCGCCGCCAGCTCGCGGCTAGCGGCGGCTCACGTTGCAGTTTTGGGCCCATGTGCGTCGTCCCATGTTGCAACCCCCATGCAGGTCTGCAGGTGCTTGCTACATGGGGGTGCTTCGAGCGCCCTGCCTGCGCCAAGCGGAGTGCCCACAGTTGACTCAACGGTCCATGAGCGTCCTGACCAGGCGGGTGAGCCGCAGGCACTGCTCAGGCTGCCGCCAACCGCCTCTACGCCCGCGCTGCACCTGCTTTGCTGCTGGCGACATGGCACGCCTGCATCACGCAACCTGCAGCTCTAGCAGACAGTTCCATCTACAGCCCCCGCGCTGCTGTGCGCCGCCCTGTGGGTGCATGTGCATTTGAGGCGCTTGACACCTGCTTGGCGGCACCCCTGCCAGTTGTACGCAGCCGGATCTCCGTGACATGCAAGATACTGTCATGCCCATGTGTGCTCCTATGTGACATGCAGGGCCGTGCGCAGCTGCCACGACCAGCCAAGCCGCCGGCCCATGCCGCTGCGCATGCGCGTGCCAACCTCGGCATGGTGGCGGCGGCCGCCGCGGCGGGGTGATGAGTGCACCTTGGCCCGCCGCAGCTCATTCGCCGCGCATCTCTAGCGTCCGAACCGCCGGTCCAGCCTGCCCACAGCTCCGCCAGACGCGAGCCGGAAGGAGTTGGGCCCCGAAGAGGCCCTTCGACGGCCCGCCGGCCGCCAAGAGGAAGGGCACTCGATCCAGGTGCGGGAGATAATCTCGGCGGCGCGGCCAGCGCAGCCCAGGCGGGCCGCCGGCGGCGCCGCCGCTGCCGCCAGGCGCCGCTCGCTGGTGGCGCGGTTCGCCGCTGCGCCTTGCCCGCCGCTTTTCTGCTGCACTGCTGTGTCCCTAACACAGGCTGTTATGCGACTCGTACCACTCCATCTGCACAACAATTGCTCTTGCCTTTTCCCCACACAGTACTCCCTGGAGAGTGAGATGTGGTGGGCAGCAGGAGCGCCGCTCGGCAGCTCGCACGTCAACACGGCAGCCGCGGTGAGCATCTGGACTGGCCGTTGGACCTTGGTGGCAGACATAGTCCTATTTAACTTGATACCAAAGCCTGCATGCACTTGAATGGATGGTCAGGGGTGTAGCTGCTGGACAGATGGGTGCTCCTGCAGCCAGCAACGACACGCGCGGCTGCCTGCACGCAGGATGCGCAGCAGGAGCCGGAGAATTGCCCAGGCAACGGCAGCATGCATGACGTTGCAAGCTTGAATGGAGAGATTGCGCACCTCAAAGATGTGAGCGCGTGCTATTGGTTGTACAAGTGGTGTCTGCACCCGGGCAGCTAGCCAAAAGGTGCTGAGCATGTGGCCGTGGCATGATCACAAAATTATTTCGGCTTTCTGCCCCATTCCTCTGCAGACTCGTGCCGCACACAAGAAGACGATTCGCAAGCTGCAGGTGAATGCTGTGGCCTGCGCATTCTGTGTCTGCCGGATGTGTGGGCGGGGCAGCCAGGACGGTGGGCAGGATGGGCACACTGCTACACTGCTGCCTTGATCTGTGCGCTCAACAGATGTGCTACATGCGGCGACATGCTGATCTTGTCCCAATTTGCCAAGTGCAGCATATGGTAGAGCTGCAGGGCAAGCTGGATCTGCTGGAGGCTGAGAAGGCGGCGGTGCAGCAGCAGCTGCAGCAGGCCATGGAGGAAGACGCCATTGTGCAGCGCCAGGAGCAGGGCGCGGGTGCAGCGCACGCGCAGGTGCGGAGTCTTGAAAGGGAGAGGGTAGCAGTTGGCGAAGAGGTTTGTGTAGCGCTCTGCACATAAACGCAAGCTGGCCGCAATGGTTGGCTGCCCCACGGTGGCTGCCACATTGGTTGTCATGTGTTGCCCCAGGAGGAGCCACTGCCGCCCAAGGCTGCGAGCCAGCGGGCTGCACACAAGCAGGTGCCCCGCCTGGGCGCCGGGACCCAGGGCCACGCTTCAGCAGCAGCCTGGCGCAGCCCCCGCCTGCTGCTCATCGTCCTGCTGCTGGCGGCAGCTCTGCTGGTGGGGCCAGCGCTGCTGCTGTCTGGCGCAGGCACGGCAGGTGAGGAATGGTGGGATCTGCAGGTGGTTCAAAGGTGCCTCAAGGAGTCTTGATCCGCGACTTGCCTTCAGCCAAGTTGTCTTGCTCAATCCAGGCCCCCACTCACGTTCTATAACCACTGTGCGCGAATGCAGGCACCAACAGCAGCGAGGGTGTCGCGGTGCAGCCACCAGCCCCCAAGGTGGCACAGGGCCCGCCCAGCCGTGGCCTGCCCCCAGCTCAGACCGCAGGTGCGTGATGCAGCTCAACACGTATAGAAAACTGCAAGGTGCTTGCCACCGTGGCGTTTGCGGCAGTCACAAGCCGTAATTTTGCTCCGTATGCGTGGCAAACCTCGGTCCGCTGCGTTAAAATCACGCCTGCGCCCCCTCCACCCGCCCCTGCAGATCTGGCACTGCTCTCCACGGCTGACCCGCACGTCGAGTTTTCTGTCTGCCCGGCCAGTGCCTGCTCGCCGCCTCACCTCTGCGAGCCCGAGATTGGTGAGGCGTTAGGGAAGAGGCTCTCTTCTGAAACGTATGGCAGCCTGGTGCCATGGTCGCTGCATCGTTCCCTGCTGTTCCATTGTTGTTGATCCGCAGCACCGAGACCCGATTGCAGCCCTGCATGCATCAGCGAATCTCGAGCTTTGCATTCTCAGCGGATGGCACTTTTGTGTGAAACAAGCCTGGTCCCATTCTCCCTGGCCTCCAGGTGCAGCGGCTCCTGCCAAGCGCCCCTGGCCGCCCGGCGCGCTGTGGTCGTGGCTGGCGCGCTGCATCGGCGCTTGGCGCTGGGCGCTACGCGTGCTGCTGGCAGGTGGGTGGGCGGCAGTCGGAATGCTTCAAGCAGACTGCACTTGCCTGCAACTTCTGCTCTCAATCTCATCTACCTGCAGCCGACCCTCTTACACCTTGCCATGCAGCCCATCATATTTGGCTGGCTTGCACGGTCAGGCGGGTCTACAATGGTTGCCGGCGCAGCATACCGTACCTTGTTCGCTGTGCACTGGAGAGTTACAACCGCCCCTGGCTGATGCAGCTGCTGCTCAGCCCGGCCATCCTACTCTTTATCGTTTCGCCCTTAATTTGAAAGAGAGTGCGTGACTTTGTAGACCACAGTGTGTGCAGTGCCTTGCGTGCTGTGGCCCAGTGTACGAAACTCCGACCGCTGCTGGCCCAACCAGCCAGTCCTTTTTTTGTTGCCGTCTCACTGCAGCAGTGCGCGTGTGTGCCTCTGTACGCTTGATACCTGCCTTTCTGAAACAATGCGTGCCTCTGTAACGATTGTAGCGTCAGCAGGGATGGTGAAGTGAACGCTGGGATGGAAGCATAGCAGGGGCAATTTACGGGCGGGTACAAGCGTCGGTTGCTGACTTGGGCTGCGCCGCCCCATGTTTCGGAGGAGGCAACAGGCGGCGCGGATGCACCTATTGAAAGGTAGTGTAGCACCAGAACTGCATGCAGCCAGTTGACCAAAGCGGTCCGAGGCTTCGCTCCAGGCTGGAGCCTCCAGCAGAAAAGAGGCGGCCGACTGTGGAGCGGCAGCAGGCGGCAGCGGGCGGCAGCCGTCTGGCTCGACGCATGCGCCCAAGGGCCTTCCCCTCACTTTCGATCACCGTCGCTATCATTCTCGTCGCTCTGCTTGCAGTCGCAGCGCCGCTGGGCAGCTCAGGCGGCCAAGGCCAGGCAGCGTTTCGGCCTCGCTAGTCTTGGCGATCCGCCAGCCCTTGATCTGACAGTGGTCAGTCATGCAGATCACCGTAACAGTCGCGGAGACCGACGGCGTGGTCATGGTCGACGTGAGCGAGCCGGCCGGCGCACCTGAGGCCTCTGGGCGGCTTGAGCGCTGCAGAGTTGCTTCTTTGGGGTGATCTGCGCTTGATCCGCCACTTCCTCGCTGCCACTCTCGCCGCCGCCGCCGCCGATGGCCGCAACCGCACCTCCCGGCGCTCCTCCCCTTGCCGCCCGCAGCTGGACCCCAATGACAGCGTGGACACGTTGAGGGCGGTGCTGGAGGCAGAGACGGGCCTGCCAGCAGATCAGCAGCGTCTGCTGCTCAATGGGCGGGACGTGGCAGCAGGGTGCGCGAAGTGGAAATGGAAGGGCTCAGGGGTGGTTGATGGCGCTTGGTTGCCGGCCGACCGCACGGTTAGGGATGGCTGCGATTGCTCAGCGGGTTCCGACCGGGTCAGATATATGCAGGGGGCATGTAGCAGTGTGCCACATTTGCAGCTCACCCTAGTCCTGTGCTGCAGCTTGCACATGGCCCATCATGAGCCCCTGCGCGTGCCGAATTCAAACCTGCAGGCAGACGCTGGACGCCGCCGGCATCCAGGCCAACGATCTGCTGATGCTGCTGCGCCGCGTGCCAGCGGGTGCAGCGCGCCCGGCACAGCAGGGCGCGCCCCCTCAGCCCGCGACGCAGCAGCAGGGGGCAGCTGGCAACCCGGTGGCCCAGAACCGAGATGGCTCTGCCATCAATCCGGAGCTGATGATCCAGGCAAGCAGCAGGAGTGTGTGGGTGTTGTGAGGGACTTGCTAAGATGGGCGCTTGATCCGGCGGCGATTTTCCGGGCAAGCTGCACGGTTTTAGCTTTGGTGGTTGGGAGCGGAGCTGATTCCCGCAGGCAAGCATGCGGCGCACTTTGACCCAGACCGACATGCACATTTGCTGCGTAGCTTGCAGTACATGTGTGCCAAACCTGTCTTCCCAACCGCCCTCTCTACGTGTAGTTCCTGGGCTCGCAGCCGGGGCAGCTGGAGCAGCTGCCCAAGGACTTGCAGGCGGCGGTACGTGCCAAGGACGTCCCAGCGCTGCAGGTGGGGCCCGCCAGTGTTTTGGGTGTTTTTTTTTTTGTATGAAAGTTTTGGCACGACATTTGAAGTGCGTGCAGGCGGTTTCACGCAAGTTTAGTGAGCAGAGGCGTACAGCAGACGAGGAGCGACAGCACCGTCTGCACCTGCCCCCCCACACGGCCTGCTTTCCTCTTCCCCATTGACTTCTCCCACAGGCAGCTCTCCGTAAAATGACCGAGCACCGGCGCAAGGCGGAGGAGGAGGAGCGACGGTTCATGGAGCTGGCTGAATCGGATCCGTTCAACCCCGAAGTGCAGGTGGGGGCAGGCAGCTGTTGCATGCAAACTGTGTTGCAGGATTGGTTTGTGTGCGGTTGTTGGTGCTGGCTGAGCCAGATCTGTTCGATCCGGAAGTGCAGGCAAGATGATTCTTGCCGTTGCGTGCGCGCTGGGGGTGTTTCCGCGATGTATCCAGGCTCTTGCAAGCTCTTGCACTCAGCGCCGCCTAATGCAGGTTGTAATATGCTTTTGCTTCCCTCCATCGCAGCGCCGCCTGATGAGCAGCGCAAAATTCAGTCCATTGTTAACAGCAGCTCCAGGATGTATCGTTGCAATGTTCTATGCTCTTCTAAACCCCTTCTGATCGCAGCGCCGCCTGATGGAGGCCATTGAGCAGCGCAACGTGCACGAAAACATGGAGCTGGCGCTGGAGCACAACCCGGAGGCCTTCAGCAGCGTGTGCATGCTGTGAGTGGCTGCTGAGTCGCTGTATGATCTGCTGTCTGATTGCTGGATGTAGTGGGTTGGTTTACCGGTGGTGAGATGGCGCTGGAGCAGAACCCCTCGGCAATGCGTGCAGTGGGTGGGTGGGTTTGTTGGCAGGTGGGGCACGTGGGCCCGCAGGTTGGGGCCCTTGCATGCTCGCCCTGCTTTCTGGACCGCATCACTTTTGCTGTGAAAGCAACGTTGCAGGTATGTGAAGATGGAGGTGAACGACTTTCCGCTCAAGGCCTTCATCGACAGCGGCGCGCAGGTGGGCAGGCGGGATGGGTGGGCGGGGCGGGGATGTGAGTTTGGTGTGGCTTGCAAGTCTAAGTTGACTGTCGATAGCGGCCGTAGTATAACTAGTATAGCGCAGAAATGCCGAAGGCCGCAGATGACACCTCTCCCGCTCATGCACAGGCCGCTGCAACCTGCCCCCACATCCTCACGTCTTGAGCACCATGCCGCCGCAAATGGATCGTCCTTGCAGATGACGATCATGAGCCGCAGCTGCGCCGAGCGCTGCAACCTGCTGCGCCTCATGGACCGCCGCTTTGCCGGCATGGCGGTGGGCGTGGGCTCCGCCAAAATACTGGGTGCGTTACTAGCTTATTGCGTGCATGGTTTTGTTGGTCTGTCGTCGGTGCTGCGCGGGCATTGCAGTGGGGCACATGGTCCAGCTCACGGCTGATGCATACTAGAACGTGGGTTGTTGGTCTTCCGCCTGCCGCAGGCAAGATCCACATGGTGCAGCTCAAGGCGGGCTCCTCCTACTTCCCCTTCTCCATCACCGTGCTGGACCAGGTAGGCGGTATATAGGCAGGTTTACCAATGGTTGCATCGCTTTGTTGCCTTTGCCAAGGGCACTGCACGTCTACCGCGTTGGACAGAGCGTGTGAGTGGGCGGAGACGTTGGTTTGTCGATGTTCATGCCTGTGCATGTGGGCCTCCCACACCCTGTCCACCAGCAAAGTCTTACATGCAACTTCAATTGCACCGCCCAGCTGCAAGCAATTGCGCTGCTCCCCTGCCCCGCAGGACGGCATGGAGTTCCTGTTTGGGCTGGACAACCTGAAGCGCCACCAGGCAGGCTGTGGATTGCTGTTGTGCTCACTGCACCTGCTGCGCCTGCTGGGCCAGCTGAGCCCTCTGTGCTGTGCGTGTTGCTCTGTGGCTCTGCTCACATATGTGTATCAGCCATTGGCACCCTGTCTATAATCTCCCTTGCCTGCAGTGCTCCATCGACCTGAAGGATAATGTTCTGCGGTTTGGGTCCTCGGGCGAGGCGCTGCCCTTCCTGCCCGAGCATGAGATTCCCAAGTCGGTGAGCAATAGAGGGCAGGTCAAGTTGGGTGGTAGCGATAGGTTCAATTGGTGTGCTGAGCCTCTCCACGTCACAGTTGCCTGGTGCGCTTCACGCTCGCGGATGCATACTCAATCACCCTCGGGCATGTCTGTCTCTGACCGATGGCCTTACCAACCTCCATCCCCTCTCTCACTGCGTGTTCTGTTGGGGTCTCTGACCGATGGCCTTACCAACCTCCATACCCTTCTTCACTGCTTGTTCTGACAGGAGATGAAGCTAGCAGGTGGAGACCTGCACTCCCCCAGCCAGCCCAGCCCCTCCG
>VFQQ010002481.1_pt1 | contig 20569 bp, 19 predicted proteins | sample 3512341 | NCBI WGS metagenome assembly VFQQ01 (sample SAMN10412373, study PRJNA504923) | tailings metagenome | isolation source: Relicate 2 Philex TSF1 revegetated site | place: Philippines: Tuba, Benguet | collected 2017-08-29 | reverse complement strand
TGCCATTGTTCAAACCATTGCAAGTAACATCTGTTGATGTTGTGGCGGCAACAAGCGCTGAGTCGGGCTGAAAAATAGTATCTCCCCCAAAAACTCTACAGCCATAAGCATCAGTAACTGTATAATAATAAATACCTCCGGCTAAATTGGTTGGGTTGCTGCCTGATAGTCCCGGCTGATCCCATGCAAAAGTGTATCCGGGCGTTCCTCCTGTTACATTCACATTGAAGTTACCTATTGTATTTCCAAAGCAATCAATGTTTTGTTTGGTGTAAGTGTAAGTAAGCAAAGGAGGTGTCGAAATATTTGCAACTCCCGTAACAGTGCAATTATTGTTGTCGGTAACAGTTAATGTATAGCTACCCCCTCTTAGATTAAGATTGTTAGGATTAGTAGAGAAATCACTCCATGCGTAACTGTAAGGAGGCGTTCCTCCACTAACTGTAGCTATGGCACTTCCCTTACCGGAATTGAAACAACTGTCAATGGTAGTTGCAATATTAACGGTGAGGGATGGAACATTAGATACATTTCCGGCAGCAGTTGCAGTGCAGCCGCGCGAGTCAGTAACAGTAACCGAAACAGCACCGGGCGCAAGGTTATTCTTAACAGGGTTGTTGGGCCCACCACCGCTCCATGCATAAGTGTAGGGCGGAACTCCCCCAGATGGAACAGAGGCAATTGCCTGTCCGTTATTTGCACCCACACATGATATACCTACAGTTGCCAAAGTTGCAACCATTGCAGCTGCAGGTTGAGTAATAACTACTTGACCTGTGAATGCATTTCCCGGAACATTATCTGAATAGCTGTAGGTGTAAGTTCCTGCTGTAAGATTGGTTGCAGTTGCACCTGTTTGCCCGCCCGGATTCCATGTTATCACAGGGTTAGCAGCCCCCCCGGTAACAATTAAGGTTGCCGTACCATTATTGCCACCAAAACACGTTACATCCGTTTTAGATACAGAAGAATTGATACCGCATGGCAAATTGCCAATGTTTACACTGTACTGAAGTAAAGCGGAACAACCATTTGCATCGGTAAAATCAGCGATACGAACACCGGGAGCCAAACCGTTTACCGTGGTACCCACAAATCCACCACCCCAATTCACAGGAGAGTATGGAGGAGTTCCCCCTGAAATTGCAATAGAAGCACTTCCATTTGCTTGGTTGCAATTTGCGTCAGTTTTAGATGTGGTTGCAGTTAATGCCGTAGGTTGATTCAAAGTAAATTGTCCGGTTGTGGTGCAGATGTTATCAGTTACAGTTACCGTGTAAGTGCCAGCCCCCAAGCCTATTGCATCTTGGGTTGTAAATCCTGTACTCCAAGCATACTGGTAAGGACCAAAACCGCCTGCCGAAGAAAGGTTTATGCTGCCATTTGTTCCACCATTACATGGCGGCTGATTGAGTGTAGGAGTAAGCGTAATTTGAGGACGAACCTGCACTTGTTTTGAAGCAGTGTGTGAGCAGCCATTAAAATCAGTTACAGTTAAAGTTGCGGTGTAGTTTCCGGGTGCGTTATATCTGTGCTTAACATTGGCATTGGCAAATGTAGGAGCACTGTTCGTGAGCGTTGTCCCATCTCCAAAATTCCAAACAATACTTTGATACTGTGCAAGCGAAGCCTGAAAGCAAGGATTCACAAACTCAAAATCCATAGTGTCTCCCAAGCAGATTCTTCCATCATTGTCCAAAAAGAAATCAATAAACAAGTCATACTGAAAATTGCTGTAGAAACAGTCTTGTTGAGAGTAATTATAGAATCCAAATCTGCCAGGTTTGAAGCAGTCCGTATGGTCAAATACCAAGTTGCCATCAACATAAATAATTGCACGGGTGTATGTTAGTCTAAGCTCAAAATTATGATTGAAACCTGTCACCCATCCTGGACCTCCAAAATCATTCTGAACTACAGTAAACTCAGGAGTATTTTGGTGATTTCTGAAAGGTCCATTTCCAAGAATAGTTCCGAAAACCCTATTCAATGACATACCACGCGGAGCAACATCCTGAAACTCTTGTTTCCAATCAAACAACCAACAATCATAATTGTTTGTTGGTCCCATAGGGTCAAGAAAGCTAAAAACAAAACCCATCCAATCATCGTCAAATGCCCAAGTACTTCTAAAAGTTCCCGTAACTCTCACATTCATTAAATCGAACGGAGAAACAAAAAAAGTTGGACCATTACCATTTACAGTTTGCCTCACCGATGCTCCGCCTCCTTGCACAACCCAATTTCCAAATGAAGGAACACCAACTTGTGACCAAGTGTTAAAGTCCACATTGGTTACACATTGAGAAAAAGTGGGTGTGTTAGTCGCTAAAAGTGTAAAAATTGAAATTGCGGTGAAAAAATGCTTCATCAGTGTTGTGTTATGTATTTTTTAAAAGATGGTTTTTCAATGTTGCAAAGTTGCATACCCAAATGTTAGCAAGTCATTAACTGTGCTAAGAAACTTGCCTATCACACATAAATCATAATAACAAATGAAGCAAATTATTACTCAAATAACATCCCCCCCAACCACTAATGCAGAAACATAACTTAAAAACTTACTTAGTATCGCAGTTAAAAGAAGACAGTTGAAGCGCATTCTGAATGATGAAAACCTTTTTTTGATGCTAACCATCACTTACAGTGTTGTTGGATTAGTGATGATTAGTGCCACTCAAAAAGGAGATGAAACCTTGTGGTTTAATCAACACCACAACTTGTTTGCCGATTTTGTTTTCAGGATGCTAACCCGTTTAGGTGAAGTTTACTTTATCGCACCTATTGTTTTGTTTGTCGGCTATTTTAAAAGTAGAAAGAGCGCCATAGTTGTGGGAGTCACGATGTTGTCAGTTGGAATTTTAGTGCAAGTGCTAAAACGTGTTGTGTTTGAAATGCTGCATCGCCCGGCTGAGGTGATGGGGCAAGTGCACGAACTGCGAGCCATTGAAGGCACTGAAATGAACCATTTTTATGCCTTCCCATCCGGGCACACGGCTGCCGCTTTTGCATTGATGTTTTTACTTTCTGTAATGTTGAAGAAAAAGCCTTTCACAGTTGTATTTTTCGCACTGGCTGCGCTAACAGGGGTTTCCAGACTCTATTTACTACAGCACTTTTTAAGCGATGTAATAGCCGGGGCACTGATAGGCACCGCAATTGCATGGCTAATAAATCGCATTTTTGCGCGGCTGAAATTTTTTGAATCCAATTCTGTATCATTTTGAATTTTCTACTACAAAAATTGTTGCAGTTTCCAACACGCTTCTTCCTGCTATGTTTCGGGGCGTTGTTGTTTTTCCCCATGTTGGGCGATGTGCATTTGTTTGATTGGGATGAGATAAATTTTGCTGAGAGCGCACGCGAAATGCTTGTTTCAGGCAACTGGCGTGTGGTGCAAATTAACTTTGAACCCTTCCATGAAAAACCGCCACTTTTTATTTGGCTGCAGGCATTAAGTATGAAACAATGGGGTGTAAATGAATATGCCGCACGCTTGCCCAATGCACTTGCGGGAGTGATTACTATGCTGGTGGTGTTCCGTTTTGGCAGAACACTTTATGGCGGAAGATTCGGCACCTATTGGGCGTTATTGTTTGCTTGCTCACTTATGCCGCAGCTTTATTTCAAAAGCGGAATCATAGACCCCATCTTTAACTTGTTTACCTTTTTGGGCATCACGCACATCTACAAAATTTCCATCACCAACGAATTTGAAGACCGCAAAACCAAACGCAGAAAAAAGAATTTTTTCCTGCTGATGTCAGCTGTTTTCACAGCGCTTGCCATCCTCACCAAAGGTCCGGTGGCAATGCTGATGTTGATGCTGACAGTTGCCATAATGTTTGTTTGGAACAAAGGAAAACTGGCATTGGATGTTAAGGAGTTTGTGATTTGGATTGTTGTTATTGCTTTGATAGTTTCTGCGTGGCTTTCCTTGGCAATGGAACAAATTGGAGTAAGGTTTTTGGATGATTTTTTCAAGTACCAAATTCGCTTGCTCACAACACCCGATGCCGGACACGGAGGTCCATTTTACTATCACCTTGTTGTGCTGCTTTTTGGTTGCTTCCCGACTTCAGTGTTTGCATTGGGCGGACTAAAAAAAGACAACAGCGATGGTTTTGCACAAGACACTTTCCGCAAATGGATGATGACATTACTTGTGGTGGTGATAGTTATTTTCTCCATTGTGCAAACAAAAATCATTCACTATTCATCGCTTGCCTATTTCCCCATAACCTTTTTTGGCGCCTATTTTTTAGATAAAGTAATGGAAGGAAAATTTCGCTTTCAAGGATGGATGATCATGTTGCTTAGTGTTATTGGTTTGGCGCTGATAGCAGCAATGATTTTACTGCCGCAAATTGTGTTGCTGCTTCACAAAATTGAGCCATACGTGAAAGACCCATTCGCCTCAGAAGCTATGAAGGCAAAAGTTTATTGGTCGAAAACAGATTTTATTCCCGGCATTGTGTTTGGGGTTTTATTCATTATCAGTATCCTGATGTTTATAGGCTCAAAAACCAAGCAAGCCATTGCCACATTGCTCTTCAGCATGGCGCTGTTTACACAAATTTTCACGGTGTGGTTTGTGCCGCGCATTGAGCGTTACTCGCAAGGAGCAATGATTGATTTTATCAAAGAAAAATCGGCAGAAAAGTGCAGAATTGAACCGTTGGGCTTTAAAAGCTATGCACATCTTTTTTATGGAAAGCAACTGCCTTCAAACGAGTATGACGGCACAGAAGCTCACTATTACATTACCAAAGTACATAGGCTGGAAGAAGTGCTTACATGGGTGGATGCCGAGGAAGTTGGCAGAAAGAATGGTTTCGTTTTTCTGCGCAAGCGAACCTATTAGTGAAAAACCTTTTTGAGAATTATTTGGTTTTATTCTTGCATTTACCAATTTGATTTGAATCGAATAAAACAATCATGTCAATTCACATAGCATCCATCCGCAGCCATTTTCCAATCCTGCAGCAAAGCGTAAACGGCAAGCCATTAGTTTATTTGGATAATGCCGCCACTTCGCAAAAGCCTTTGAGCGTTATCAAAGCCATTGAAAAATACTACTCGGAATATAACAGCAACATCCACCGTGGCGCTCACCGCCTTGCACAATTAGCCACAGATGCCTATGAAAATTCGCGTGCAAAAATTGCCCGCCACTTGAATGCCGAAACCCGCGAAATCAACTTTGTGCGTGGCACCACCGAAGCCGTAAATCTGGTGGCAAACACTTATGGCAGAAAGCATGTGAATTTAGGTGATGAAATCATTGTAACGGAAATGGAGCATCACAGCAACATTGTGCCATGGCAAATGCTGTGCGAGGAGAAGGGCGCAAAACTTAAAGTTGTGCCTGTGTTAGACGATGGCACTTTGGACATTGAAGCGTTTGAAAAACTGATTAGTGAACGCACAAAAATTGTTTCTGTAGTATATGTTTCCAATTCGCTTGGCACCATAAATCCTGTGAAGCATATCATTGAAAAGGCGCACGAAAGCGGATCTGTTGTTTTTGTGGATGGCGCGCAGGCATTGCCCCACATGAGGGTGAATGTTCGCGAGTTGGATTGCGATTTCCTGGGCTTTTCCGGGCACAAAGTTTTTGGACCAACAGGAATAGGAGTTTTATTTGGAAAGCAACATTTGCTTGAAGCCATGCCTCCTTACATGGGTGGTGGCGAAATGATTAAAACAGTATCTTTTTCAGGAACCACTTTTAATGATTTGCCCTACAAGTTTGAAGCCGGAACACCAAACATTGAGGCAGGAATAGTGCTTGGCGAAGCCATTGATTACATGAATGAAATTGGTTTAGAAAACATTGCTGCCGAAGAACAGAAACTGCTGCATTATGCCACTGAAAAACTTTCAGAAATTGAAGGTTTGCGCATTGTGGGCACCGCTCCTGAAAAGTCATCGGTGGTTTCCTTTTTAGTAGGCGACATTCATCCTTTCGACATTGGTGTTTTGCTCAATGAAAGCGGCATTGCTATCCGCACCGGTCATCATTGCTGCCAGCCTTTAATGGAGCGTTTCGGCATTGAAGGAACCTGCCGTGCATCATTTGCATTCTACAACACTTTTGAAGAAGTGGATATACTAACAGAAGCCGTAAAAAAAGCTGCAAAGATTTTAGGCTAAAGGGTGTTATGCATTTAAACAAATAGGCACATAGTTTTTAAGTTGATACTTGCAAATGAAAGCATTGCATTCATTTTGAATGCTCGTGAGAGAACGTATTAAACCTCTTGCTATTTTACAGCTGTTTTATTGCCGCACATGCCTTTTCTATCATTTCGCGCGAAGCACCTAAATGCATAACAAACCTGATTTGTGTTTGCGAAAAAGGTTGTGCCTTAATGCCATGTTGAAGCAGCATAGCAAACAGGAGCATAGCATCATCGGCTTCAGCAATCACAATGTTGGTTTTCACGGGCAACACCCTATTCACCATCTTACAATCGGCTAAAGCCTCACTAATCATTTTTGCATGAAAGTGGTCATCGGCTAAACGCTCAACATTGTTTTCTAAGGCAAACAAACCTGCTGCTGCCAACACTCCCGATTGGCGCATGCCTCCTCCCAATGCCTTCCTTATTTTTCTGCACTTTTTAATGAAGTCGCGCTTGCCAACCAGCACCGAGCCTACAGGCGCACCCAAACCCTTTGACAGGCAAATAGAAATGCTGTCAAACAAACCATGTACATCGGCAGGCTTTAAATGCTCGGCAAGCAGCGCATTGAAAATCCTTGCGCCATCGCAGTGAAAAACTAACTTGCTTTTGCGGCAAAAATCACTGAGCGCTTTCATGTTTTCGAGCTTGTAAACAGCGCCTCCACCTTTGTTCACGCTGTTTTCAATACACACCATGCGCGTGTTTGGATGCCAGTCAAAATCAAGCAACACACATTGCTCAACATCGCGCACATTCATCACGCCATTTTCACCATTGGTAAACCTAACACTCACACCCGAAAGCATTGCCCATGCTCCGGTTTCATAGTTGTAAATGTGTGCCAGTTTGTCCAAAATTACTTCATCTAAGGGCTGCGTGTGCGCCTTAATGGCTGCCTGATTTGCCATTGTTCCCGATGGAAAAAACAGTCCCGCTTCCATGCCAAACATCGAAGCAAGTTTCATTTCCAACTGCTTTGTGGTTTCATCTTCTTCAAACACATCATCGTCAAAACTCGCCTTTGTCATTGCCAAAAGCATTTCGGGCGATGGCTTAGTAAGCGTGTCGCTGCGGAGGTCAATTATTTCCATCATTGTAAATTGTGCTAACTAAAACTCGAACATTTTGTGCGCAATGTTCATGCGCGCGCCAACTCCGAAGTAAATAGTTTTGTCATCGCGCGAGTTAATCGCACTGTTTTTGTTTCGGTACAAAAACTCAAAATCCACATAAACGTTGTGCCATGGTTGCCAAGTGGCAAGGAAGTTGAAATAGTTCTGCGTAACCCGCGCCCCCTGCGCCACTTTGTTTCCGTACTCGCTTGCTACCGTTTGGGAAGTTGAATTTCTTCGAATGTTACCACCAAAATGGTCGAACTGATTGGTGAGTGAATTCAGGCTGTCTTCACCATACACACTATAGTAGTATTTGGCGGTGAGCGTAACATCATTCCAAACCTGATATCTGCCTGTAAGCAAAAATTCGTAAAAATTCGCACCAAGCGGATGTGCCAAAGGTTGATTGTAATGCGTGTAGTTGGCTGTAGTGCCCAATTCTGCATTAAAGTTGTGCGCATACATGAACGGGCGTGCATAATTGAACTCGGCATGGAGGTCTAAATTGGGGAACACATCAATATACTTTGCTCCAAATTGCAAAGCATATTTGTTTGCCCACCAGCCACTGCCTTTGCGCAGTTCCGAAAAATTAAACTCATCGAAAACAACTTGCGAATACAATTGCAGGTGGTTAAAAAGATTGGCTTTGATATCGAAACCAATTAGGGCATTATCCGGTGAACCCAACGACTGCTCAACTGCACGGTAAAAAATTATTGGATTCAAGTAATGAAACTCAAAATGGTTTTTCCGATTGAAGATTACTCCTTCAAAGAAACCAATATCTAAAAAATGGGCAACATTCAAGTTCAGGTGATGGAATGTGGCATATTTTTTTGGCAACTCCCTGTCAACTCCCCGATTGTACTGATTGATAAGTTCCGCCCAAATGGTTTGATAGTTAAAACGCCAAACTTTGGTGTTCATTTTCAAAAACATAAATGGTGCGCTGAAATCACTCAGATAAAATGAACGTATTCCATTGCCAATAAAATGCCTGTCATAACCAAACTGAAGATTGATGTATTTCAACACATTCACGTCCACATAGCCGCGTGCTTCAAAAAAGTCAATTCCTGTATTTCTGTAAACTTTCCAATAGCCATTGCCCGGAATAAACTCCCTTTCATCAATCATATCACGCACATAACGCGGATTGCGCATTTGATTTTCGGTAACAAAAACATAGAAACCAATACGCTGCTTGATGTTAAAACGCAATTCTGCACCACGCGTGTTTACAAAAAGAAAATCGCGCGTTCCGGTTTGCCAACCAAAGCGAAAAGCCAAAACAGGATTTAACCGCAGGCTGAAATTCTTTTTAATATCAACGCTTCCCAAGCTTGCCGGCTCGCGATAGAAAATCCAAATTGGGCGTTCGGTTCGGCTAACCAAAGTGTCTAACCATTCGCTGTTATCATCAACCAAAAATTTTAGCTGTTGGCGCATCCGTCTGTTTATGGGCAAATTTGAAAACCACATAGTTTCACCAATTTCAGCGGCTGCCTGTCTGCTAAACGGTTTCACCGAAGTGTGTGCAATGGGAAGTATTTTTCCATAGCGGATATCTAAGCGCTCGATGGTTTGATAGGCAGGGCTGCCAAGTGGAACATAGGTTTGAGAACATACTTCGTTCAGAAGTAAAAATGAAAGCAAAACCCAACTCAAATACTTCATGCGCGCTTGATTTATTTTACGCTTTGAGTTTTATCAAAGCGCAAAACCGCTGCGAAAAAAGAAATTTTAATCTGAAATAAGCCTTGCATTAACGGAGCAGGAAACACAGCCCTGTTAAAACTGAACAAAATTTTGCACGCACAAGGTTCAACGAAACTCAAAATGCTGGCGCACTAAACCCACAAGCAGCCGAACCGCATCATTCTCAGTTTTCCAGCCTTTTGTCAAAGCGGTAGTGTTCACTGCCGACTTTGCCTCTTCAAGCGACTTGCACCTTTCCATCTGCTGAACAAAGGCATTGAAACTCTCACTATTTTCATTGAACAACTCTTTGGTAAAAAGTATGCGCTTGTTCAAATCGAGCAAACCCGAGAACGATGAAGAAGCCACCACAGCGTGTAACTCACGCACAACATTTGTTGCCATTGTGTTGATGGAAGCATCGTCTTTCCTGAAAGCCTCGTTGATGGAAGCAGTTGATGGCTCCACCTCTCCTCCAATGCCAACGCTTGCCGCAAACTTGCGTTCAGGCTCGGGTGCCTTTTCTTCTGCAACAGTAATGCTTGGCACAATCAACTCCTCTTTTTCAGGCTCAGCAACATCCGGAACTTTTGTTTCAGGTTCACGCAGCACAACTTCTGCCAACGGCACCTGTGGAGCTTCTGGTGTAACAGGCTCCGCTTCAGGTTCAGGCTGCTGAACTTCAACTTTTCTTTCGGCATTTTCTTCTGCTAACAGATTGCTGTTTTCACTTTGCACGCGTGCCATTACATTTTGAACCGATGCAGCACTCACGGAAACTTCATCACTTGTTGCATCATGTGCTTTCACAGTTTTGTAGAGTATTCTGATGTCCTCCAGCAAAATATCTTTATCAATTTCCGAAAGCGATTCCACAGCAGTAGTGGAAATTCGGATGGCTATGGATTTAGCTAATTGAATAGTTTGATTGTTCATACATTCGCAAACCTCGTGTAAGTAATTGACTAACGCAAAAATTGAGAAAAAGATATGTTCACCGAGCCGGTTTCGCAGCCGCATAACAAAGGATGGATTGAGGTGGTTTGCGGCAGCATGTTTTCGGGCAAAACCGAAGAATTGATTCGCAGGCTAAGGCGCGCCCAAATTGCAGGCAGGAAAGTTGAAATTTTCAAACCCTCCATTGATGTGCGCTACCACGAATCAGATGTGGTGAGCCACAACAACAATTCTATTCGCTCTACACCTGTGGAACATTCACAAAACATTTTACTGCTGGCATCGGGCAACGATGTGGTGGGCATTGATGAAGCGCAATTTTTAGATGCTTCGCTGCCCGATGTTTGCGAGCAACTTGCAAAAGCCGGCATTCGGGTAATTGTGGCAGGTTTGGATATGGACTTTGAGGGTAAGCCCTTCGGACCCATCCCTGCTTTGCTTGCCATTGCCGACCACATTACCAAAGTTCATGCCATTTGTGTGCACTGTGGCGACATTGCACATTTCAGTTACCGCCTGCACGAATCAGAGGCAAGAGTATTGCTTGGAGAAAAAGAAAGTTATGAACCGCGTTGCCGAAGCTGCTATTACAATTTTGAGCGATGAGATAGCGTTTTGAGTTGTGAATGATGAGTGTTTAATGTTAAAGCTGTATTTACAAATCTTGTACCTACTCAAGTTTAACTCGTCATCCGTCATCTGTCAATTATTCAGTTATACAGAGTTACGCAGAGTATATAAGCGTCAACCCGCTTCGGACTTCCGTCATCGGACATCGGACTTCCAACATCGGACTTCCGTCTTTCGTCATCCGTCTTTCATTCTCTGATTTCTGATTTCTGCTCTGAACTCTCTACTTTTCAAACTATGATTCAAAATTTCAAATTCATCAACTGGGCTGGCAACATCATTGCAAAATCAAAGTTCTTTGCACAGCCTGAAAGCGAGCAGGAAATTATTTCGCTCGTGCAACAATTCAGCAAAATCCGTTTGGTTGGCTCGGCACATTCGTGGAGCGACCATTTCACCACCGATGAATTGTTGTTGAATTTAGACAAATACAATCGTGTTTTAGAACTTAACGAAGCAGCAAAAACCATCAAAGTTCAAGCGGGCATTAAACTCTGGCAGTTGAACAATTTGCTCGATAACAAAGGTTTAGCGCTCATCAACCTTGGCTCTATTGATAAACAGTCCCTTGCGGGTGCCATTGCCACCGGCACACACGGAACCGGTATAAATTTCCAATGCCTGGCATCGCAAGTGCTGGAGTTTTCATTGATAACGGCAACCGGTGAAAAGCTGCTTTTCAAAAAGGGAGACCTCAACTTCGATGCTGCGGTAATTCATCTTGGAACACTTGGGGTAGTATCTGAAATCACTTTGCAACTAACCGATGCATTTAATCTTCACGACCAAACATTCACCTTAGATTTTGAATTGCTGATTGAGCGATTAGATGAGTTTGTAAATGAACACGACCATTTCAAAATTTGGTGGTTGCCTCCCTCAAAAAAAGCTGTGGTTTACACCTATAAGCGCACACAGGAAAAACGAAACGACTCGCGCTTCCGCCAGGTATTCAACGACCAAATCATTTCCGTGCTTGGCTACAGGCTGATGGTGATGTTGGGAAATCTGAATCCAAATTGGCGCAAGCCAATAAACGCTTTGCTCACAAGCACTTTCGATAAGCCTTTAAACCGAATTGAAAAAAGCTACAAAGTTTTCCGCGTGCCCGAACCACCCAAACACCGCGAAACCGAATGGGCTTTCGATGCAGCCAATGCAAAACAACTGCTTACCAACTACAGAAAACTTTTCACCGAAACCAACTTTACCTTCAACTTCATTCAGGAAATCCGTTTCACGAAAGCCGACAACTTTTGGCTGAGTGAATGCCACGGACGGAATACCATTTGGATTGGCGCTTACAATCATCTCGACAAACAGTGGAGTAGCATCCTGTCAGCATTTGAACAGTTTGCCATGCAGCATGGCGGCAGACCCCATTGGGGGAAAGAGTTTAACGCCACTCATGCCCAACTTGCCGAAATGTATCCGAAGTTCAATGAATTCATTGCAATGAAAAAAAGTATTGACCCATCCGGTAAATTTTCAAACCATTTCACCGAAAAAATTTTCGGCTGCTAATCAAACCGAATAGCCTTAACCGGACTGATGCCCGCAATGATGCGCGAAGGCAGCAAAAGCAACACCGTGCAAACCAACAATGCAAAAATGTTTAGCGCAATAATCCATGTAAAACTCATGTCAATTGGCGCTTGGCTGATGTAGTAAATTTCCTGCGGCAGTTTCACAAAGCCAAACTTTTGCTGCAAAACACACAACCCAATGCCCACTGCATTGCCTATCAACAACCCACCGCCAATAATGGCAAGCGCATAGTAAATAAACATGCTGCGAATGCTGGCATTGGTGCTGCCCAGCGCTTTCAAAATGCCAATCATGTTGGTGCGCTCTAAAATCAAAATCAGCAATGCTGTCATCATGTTGATGGCAGCAACCAAAATCATCAGTGTCAGGATGATTAACTCATTCATGGTTTGCAGTTCAAGCCAATCAAAAATGCCGGGGTTCTGATATTTGATGGTTTGCACATCCAACTGATTGTTGGGCAGGCGGAAGTAAATGCTGTTGGCAATTTCATCCAAAGGGTCGGCACGCAGTAATGCGGCAGTTTCCTCACTCAGCAAACCGCCAAACAGTGTAAGAAAATAAGCCTTGGCTCTGCTTTTAAACAAGTTGTTTTCTTTCAAAAACACTTCAAATCCGCCAATGGTATCTCTGCCCCAGTTGTTCAAATCCTGAATTACGGTAATGGACGAAAGCGCATACTGTCGGTCAAATTCATCCAGCCCGGTTTCATAAATGCCGCAAACATTAAATGCACGCGAGCGCACTTTGCTTCCCATAAAATTCACAATGGCTTTATCGCCAACATTCAAATGCAACCGCTTGGCAGTGGCGTTTGAAATAATAATTTGTTTTTTGCGCTCGTTGGTGTCGGGCGAAAGCATGGCACCTTGTTTCAGGTATGCGCTGAAAACATCTAAATTGAAATCATCGTCAATTCCTTTCAGCACAATCCCTTCAAAAGCATCGCGCGTTTTCAGCAATCCGCCTTTAAAAGCAACACTTTGAATGTGCGCTGCTTCGGGCAAAACCGATTTGTTGTTGTAAAACTCCTGATGCTTGTAAACACCGGCTTCTTCAAACGACTTTGTAAGGCTGAATGGCACAATGTTGATGTGTGCCCAAAAGCCAAAAACTTTGCTGCGTATTTCCTTTTGAAAACCATTCACCAGCGATGTGGTGATAATCATGGAACAAATGCTGAGCGCCACCGCAGCAGTTGCAATTTTAATGATGAAGGATGAAAAATTCTTGTGCGAGCGAAAAGCGATTTTGCGCACCAAGAAACGTTCGATATTCAAATCCTGAATTTTGCGCGAAGATAACTTTTGGATATACCCATGCAGCCTATTGCATTTATTTCTTTCAATAACTTATCTTTGAATCAATGAAAAACCGCCTTCAAATTGATGTTAGTTTTGACCAACTGCTTGACTTGGTTAAGCAACTTCCCGATGAAGAAAAAATCAAGCTGTCAATGGCATTGGAAAATGACGCTATTTATTCAAAGTTTTCAGCGCTGCTAAAGGTTTTCAAAACTGATGAAATTAGCGATGATGATATTGCAAGTGAATCTGCGCTTGTAAGAAAGAACGTTTATGAAACACGGAAGTCTTAGTGTTATCATTGATACCAACGTTTGGATTGGTTTTCTAATCGGCAAAAGGCTCTCATCTCTCCATCAATCTCTTTCCACCAATCAAATCCACTTAGTTACCTCGCCTCAACTCCTCCTCGAAATCAAGTTGGTAACACAAAGGGAAAAACTAAAAAAGTATTTCCCTCAAAAAAGTGTTGATGAATTAATTGCACTGCTTGAACTGATTGCTACCACCTACTACCCCGAACCAATACATCAAATCTGCAATGACCCTGCCGATAACTTTCTGTTAGACTTGATTGATGCTTCAAAAGCAAACTATTTGGTTACCGGAGATAAAAACCTTCTCCAATTAAATCCGTTCAAAACTGCCGAAATTGTATCGCCTGCTGAGTTTGAAACAATGCTCAGGCACATTTCAGGATAGCGTTCCTCAAAAATGCTTCCAGCCCTGTGCTTTCAGTGCAAACAAATTTCCTGCTTTGGTTTTCAACATGCAGCCGTTTTCACGCGCTGTAACCACACCCACCACTGCAAATGCACCTTCGCCTTCAATTTTGCTTTCGTCTTCAGGCGAAATGGTAAACAGCAATTCGTAGTCCTCGCCACCATTCAGCGCGCAGGTGGTTGGGTCTAAATTCAGTTTCACTGCAAGCTCATAAATTTCATCGGCAATAGGCAGGTTAGCCTCTTCAATCAGACATCCACAGTTGCTTTGCTTGCAAATGTGCATCACATCGCTTGCCAAGCCATCGCTCAAATCCATCATGGCGGTGGGTTGAACCATCAGTTCGTTCAGCAATGCAACAATGTCTTTTCGCGCCTCGGGCTTCAGCAGCCTTTGCACGGCATATTCGCTTTCAAACTCAGGCTCGGCATCGGGGTTCACCTGCCACACCTGCTTTTCGCGCTCCAAAAGTTGCAAACCCAAAAAAGCCGCACCCAAATTTCCCGAAACACAAATTAAATCACCGGGTTTTGCACCTTTTCTGTAAACCAGCTTTTCCGGCATACCCTCGCCCACTGCCGTAACTGAAAGCACTAATCCACTGTGCGAACTTGTGGTGTCGCCACCGGCCAAATCCACTCCATACACTTCACATGCAGCCTTTATGCCGGCATACAATTCATCCATCGCCTCCACCGTAAACTTGCTCGAAACTGCCACTGAAACAAAAATTTGCTTCGGCTGTGCATTCATGGCATAAATGTCTGAAAGATTCACCACCACACATTTGTAGCCCAGATGTTTCAATGGCGTGTATGCCAAATCAAAATGAATGCCTTCGGCAAGCAAATCGGTGGAAACAACCGTGTGTTTTCCACTGTTGTCAATCACTGCAGCATCATCACCCACACCCACAACAGTTGATGGATGCTTAACGGTGAATGGCTTGGTTAAGCGTTCTATCAGTCCGAATTCGCCAAGTTCGCTGATGGATGTTTTGGTTGGTTGTTCCATTGGTGTTGTTGCTCAAATTTGCGCTGCGAAAAACTGCTTTTTTGCCAATTCGTCACATCATTTTTCAATTTTCATTAAAAATCCTGCCACTCATGCCGCCCCAAACTGCCAAAAACGGCACTCCAACCCTCTGGCACGGATTTCGATAGAGGGTTCGCACAATTTTATTGTTTAACTAAAAAAACAACATACCATGGCAGACGTAAGCGTAAAGCCTTTACAAGACAGAGTGCTGGTGAAACCGGCAGAAGCAGAAACCAAAACAGCAGGCGGCATCATCATCCCCGATTCTGCTAAAGAAAAACCTCAACGCGGAACAGTGGTTGCCGCAGGTCCCGGAAAAAAAGATGAACCCACAGCAGTGAAAGCCGGAGACACCATCCTTTACGGAAAGTACAGCGGAACCGAAATCCAAATTGACGGTCAAGATTACCTCATCATGCGCGAAAGCGACATTTTCGCAATCCTTTAAACGACTGTGCGACTGACTGATTTTCGATATTCGACCTGTCGCCTATCGCAAATCGAAAAGTCGAAAATCCCAATTTTCAAATCTTCAAATTTTCAAATCAACTAATCAAAAGTTATGGCAAAGAACATTCTATTCGAAAAAGACGCACGCGACAAACTGAAAAGTGGCGTTGACAAATTGGCTAATGCCGTGAAAGTTACCCTCGGACCTAAAGGTCGCAACGTGGTAATTGACAAAAAATTCGGTGCTCCGCAAATCACCAAAGACGGTGTAACTGTGGCTAAAGAAATCGAGTTGGAAGACCCGATTGAAAACATGGGCGCACAAATGACCAAAGAAGTGGCTTCAAAAACTGCCGACCAAGCCGGTGACGGAACAACCACCGCAACCGTTTTGGCACAAGGAATCGTGGGACCCGGTTTGAAAACATTGGCAAGCGGTGCAAACCCAATGGATTTGAAGCGCGGTATTGACAAAGCCGTGAAAGTGGTGGTGGAAAACCTGAAGTCTATCAGCGAAAACGTTGGAAAAGACAACAAGAAAATTGAGCAGGTGGCTACCATTTCTGCCAACAACGACAACGAAATCGGAAAAATGATTGCCGATGCAATGGTGAAAGTTACCACCGAAGGCGTTATCACTGTGGAAGAAGCCAAAGGAACTGAAACTTATGTGGACGTTGTGGAAGGTATGCAGTTCGACCGCGGTTACCTTTCTCCTTACTTCGTAACCAATGCCGAAGCAATGGAAGCCGAGTTGGAGCATCCTTACATCCTCATCTACGACAAAAAAATCAGCAACATGCGCGAACTGTTGCCTATTCTTGAGAAAACCGCTCAGGCAGGTCGCCCATTGTTGATTGTTGCCGAAGAAGTGGAAGGCGAAGCCCTTGCAACTTTGGTGGTAAACAAACTGCGTGGCACTTTGCGCGTGGCAGCTGTTAAAGCTCCGGGCTTTGGCGACCGCAGAAAAGAAATGTTGAAAGACATTGCAGTGCTCACCGGTGGCATCGCCATCAGCGAAGAGCAAGGCTACAAATTAGAAAATGCCGACCTTTCTTACCTCGGTCAGGCAGAAAAAATCACTGTTGATAAAGACAACACCACCATCGTGAACGGCAAAGGCGACAAAGACCAAATCGTTGCCCGCGTAAACGAAATCAAAGCGCAAATCGAAAAAACAACTTCTGATTACGACCGCGAGAAATTGCAGGAGCGTTTGGCGAAGTTGAGCGGTGGCGTGGCGGTTATCTATGTTGGCGCACCAACCGAGGTGGAAATGAAAGAAAAGAAAGACCGTGTGGATGATGCACTCCACGCAACCCGCGCTGCCGTTGAAGAAGGCATCGTGCCCGGTGGCGGTGTGGCTTACATCCGCGCAACTGCCGCTTTGGAAAAACTGAAAGGCGACAACGATGACGAAAACACCGGCATCCAAATCGTGAAGCGTGCCATCGAGGAGCCATTGCGCACCATCGTTGCCAACGCAGGTTTGGAAGGCAGCATCGTGGTTCAAAAAGTGAAAGAAGGCAAAGGCGACTTCGGTTTCAACGCCCGCACAGGCGAATACGAAGATTTGAAAAAAGCAGGCGTTATTGACCCCACAAAGGTTAGCCGCGTAGCTTTAGAAAATGCCGCTTCCATCGCCTCCATGTTGCTGACCACCGAAGCAGTAATTGTGGACAAAAAAGAAGATAAACCGGCTATGCCTGCAATGCCGGGCGGTGGCATGGACGGAATGTACTAAGCAAGTCTGGATGTCCGATGTCGGAAGTCCGATGAAGCAAACCCCTTCAGCAGTAATGTTGAAGGGGTTTTTGTTTTGAGCTCAGCAACTATAAAAATGTTAAAAGGAGAAAAAGACTGGAAATAATTTAAGGACTAGTGGCAGTTATTAAAATATCGGCATAGTGTTTGATAAGAAAGTCCGTTACATAAGATAGGAGGTATCTCAGCTTACCTCAACGCCTTTATGAGGGGCACAAATATGAAGTTCAAGTGATTCGAGGTATAACGGATAAATTACCTGACGGTCATAAGAGAAGTCAACTCAAACTTTAAAGAGATTTTTCGAGATAGAGGCTGTTCGTTTTACAAGATATTAAGCAATAGAGAGCAAGTTTTTACAGTCTCGTAAATTATAGAATTTTTAGTGGCACTGTTGTTTAGTGTGCAGGATTAATGATGAGAGTAGTTTCATTGAACTATTACTTATCGGTTGAACTATTTTTAAACAAAAAGAAAAAAAATGAAAAAAAAGGAGGAATACTACCCTATTACAAGCAAGTCTATAAATGACATTGAAGAAGAATTGACAACACGTTTTAAGATTGAGAAACAAGAGGCTAAGAGGTTAATTGAATTAGTTAAAAAGAGAGATAAATCTCATCGGTTTAAATCAATAGAGAATATTACGGAAGAATTGATAAAAATACACTACAACACCCACTTTGAAGTACACTTTGTAGTTGGCAATAAATTAAGCAGCATTAAAGTAAATAAAGCCAACGTAATAATCATTGGACTGGAAAGGAATATCGAGGATTTGGGGATTGAGGATGAAGTAACTGATGATTACAAAAAGGCAGCAATTTTTGTGATGCTTTCAATGGTTTGTATTAAACTTCCACAGAGACATCCTAACTCCAAATTTTGGATAGAGTTTGAGTTTTAAAGATTTAACAAACAGATATGAAAATAGACAATCAAAAAGTAGAGGATTTATTATTTGATTTTTTTAATGACCGCATTGAGGTGTATTTTGACAAGCATCCTACAGTTGAAGAATCTGAATTGTTTTATTTCAGAGATAAAGTTGATGCCAAGGTTTTAAATGCTCAGGATTGCTTGAATATGGCAAAGAACTTTTTGGCAAAGAAGTTTGGAATTACTGATGAAAATATGAGTAACGACTTCTGCCAAAGAGTTTTGGCAAAAATTGTTTCAGATAGTTTACAGAAAGATTAAAGCTATTTGAAATCAAGTGATAGACTAAACCCCTTCAATGCGAAAGTGTTGGAGGGGTTTTTGTCAAGCCGTGGTTTGTGTTATCACAAACCACTTTTATGGAGCATATATAACGGTCGGTGATAACACCAACCGTGGCTAAATTTAGATAAAACAAAAAACAGAATGTATGACTAGAGAAGATATTACCTTAAAAAGTGACTCCCAGAGTGATTATTATTCACTAATCGCAAGTTTAGCAGAATTAAATAAATTGGAGTTACTTAAAGAGATATATAACTGCTGTTCCGTATCTCAGAATTGTCAAAAATCTCTTAGTGCCTTTTTACAATACTCCGGAAGAAAGGAAGCAGCAGATGATCTGCATGAATACATAGGTGAATCTCCTGAAATTAGATTCCTACTTATTTATGGTTTTTTGCAATCACTTTATGTACTTCAAGATAACTTATATTATCTATTCAAGAACATAGTGGGCGAAAACTGTGAAATCAACGCCAGTAAGTTCATTGAAAATAAATGTCCAAATTCAAATAGAATCCGTTCGATTAGAAATAATGTTATAGGGCATCCAGTATATAATCATTCAAGAATTCCAACTTCTCTAATCACTGATTTCATATCTCTTGAAACTATTCATTATTTCGAATCAGGAGAGATTAAACAGGTTAAATCAGAGGAGTTAGTTCAAAATACTATTGATGAGTTTGAGCCTATCTTAGGACAAATAATCCTAAAATTGAATGGGAAGAAGTAGTCTATCTGGCATTCAGCCGTGGTTTGTGATATCGCAAACCACTTTTATGGAGCATATAAAACGGTCGGTGATAACACCAACCGTGGCTAAACCAAGAAGATAGCTTGCAGCTATCATTTCACAATCAAAATCCACTTACTGATTTCAATCTCTTCACCACATTCGCAAGCAAAGTTGATTTGAGAATAATAAACCCTAATTTTGTCTAGCTATGAAAAATTCATTTTTAGAACAAAATCTCAGTGCTATTCAACACCTGATGCAGAAGCACCGCATCAGGAAGGGGTATCTGTTTGGCAGCAGCGTGAATGGAAATTTTGGCAGTCATAGCGATGTGGATGTACTGGTAGAGGTGGATGACACCATTGAACCTGTTGAGTTGGGCGAGCATTTGTGGAATTTGCAATTTGAGTTGCAAAACTTGTTGGGGCGGCAGGTAGATTTAGTAACCACCCGTTCTTTGCGCAATCCTTTTTTCAAACAAGAGTTGAATGAAACCCGCCAACTGATTTATGGATAGAGCAAGTCTGAAACTGTTGTGGGATATTTTAGAACATGCCCGCGAAATAGAAACAATGACACAAGATGTCAGTTATGAGCAATTTGTTAGAGACCGCAAACTTGTTTTAGCCGTAGAACGCTGTTTTGAAATTGTCGGCAATGCAGTTGCGCAGTTAGATAAAATCCGCACCGATGTCTCGATTACTGATAAAGCAAAAATCATAGGTTTGAGAAACAAACTTGCCCATAGTTACGATGAAATTGAACAAGTAAATATCTGGAGTACCATCAAGAAGAATTTACCGCTGTTAATTAGTGAAGTAGAAGCTATGTTGAATTTAAAAGAATAATGTTTCCCCTCTGGTCGTAAACTGTGCTTACGTCCAACCAAGAAGATAGCTTCAGCCGTGGTTGGTGTAATCACAAATCACTCAAAATATGGTTGGTAAAACCAGCAAACAGTAACCCCAAAGCCTCCTCGCTACCCCTTTGTTTTCTTTGATACTTTGTGGTCAATTGCCCCCAACTCTGCTTCAAAAAGGCAATGTCTATCCAAATGCCCCGTTCGCGCCTCCTCACTTTCCATTCGCGCCTCCTCACTTTCCATTCGCGCTTCCTCACTTTCCATTCGCGCTTCCTCACTTTCCATTCGCGCCTCCTCACTTTCCATTCGCGCCTCCTCACTTTCCA
>VFQQ010002480.1_pt1 | contig 20585 bp, 16 predicted proteins | sample 3512341 | NCBI WGS metagenome assembly VFQQ01 (sample SAMN10412373, study PRJNA504923) | tailings metagenome | isolation source: Relicate 2 Philex TSF1 revegetated site | place: Philippines: Tuba, Benguet | collected 2017-08-29 | reverse complement strand
CCGGGCCGAGATAGGCATTCACCACCGTGGTGGACATGCGCTCGTATTCGCGGAATTCCGGCGCCACGGCATGCGACGCACTACGGAACGCGCCCGGGTGCTCCTCGGCGATAATGTCGAGGATCTGCTGCTCGTGCTCAGGCGTCAGGAAGCCATAAAGACAGCAGACGGCGATCGCCTTGACGTCCGCTTGTGCCATCTTGCGAACGGCATCACGGACTGCTTCGACATCGAGCGCCGTCTCAACGCTGCCATCGGAGCGCACGCGTTCGGCAACTTCGAAGCGCATGTCGCGGCTGACCAGCGTCTGTGGCTTGTCGGCGTTCATGTCGTAGAGGCTGGGGCGCTTCTGGCGGCCGATTTCGAGCAGGTCACGGAAGCCGTCAGTGACGAGGAGGCCGGTCTTGACGCCGCGCAGCTCGATCAGCGCGTTGGTGGCAACGGTGGTGCCGTGGCCGAGGAAGGTCACCGCGTCCGGCGTCGCCTTGACGGTCGACAGCCCTTCGGACACGCCTGCCGAGATACCGCGGGACGGATCATCGGGCGTGGACGGAACTTTCCAGATGTCGAGCTGCCCGGTCTCGTTGTTGAACAGGCAGACATCGGTGAACGTGCCGCCGGAATCGACGCCAATTCGCCACACCATTTCTACTAACCCCGTGAGTCGTTGATTGCTGCCCGGGATACGGGCGTTGAGGATTTGCTGAACCGCTCCAGCCGGAACGGCGAAGGATCGACCACCGGCGTCGCGCCGGTCACGATATCCGCCATGAGCTGGCCCGAACCAGGACCGATGCCGAAGCCGTGACCGGAGAAGCCGCTGGCGAGGAAGAAGCCCGGAATCTTGTCCACCGGACCGATCACCGGCACGGCGTCGGGCGTCACGTCGATCAGCCCCGACCAGCTCTGCTGGATGCGGGCATTGGCGAAGGCCGGGAACGCCTTGATCACATTGAGCAGGCCGTTCTGGTTGAAGCGTTCGACCGGCACCGGATCGAGCACGCGCACACGCTCGAACGGCGAGATCTCGTCGAGCTTCCACTGCCGTGGCGTACGCCACTCTTCGAGGAAGCGACTGCCAATGCGCAGCTTGAGCTCATGCCACTGCTTGATGAGCGAGGGCACGAAATCGGCGAACAGGCGGAAGCTATCGGGTACGATCGGCACGACATTGGCGTTGCGCATTGCGATCGAGTAGCCGCCGTCGACGCGCTTGCGGAAGGCGAACTTGTCGCCACCCACCGGCATGTCCGGAACACCGGCCACCGGCCCTACGCGGGCGACAGTGCCGAGGATTTTGAGCTGCGGGAAGTCGATGCCGAGATTGCCGGCAAACAGGCGTGACCAGGCGCCACCCGCGAGCACGACGCTAGAGCAGCGAATGGGACCATGCTCGGTCACCACGCCGCTGACGCGACCGGCCGAGGTCTCGACGCCGCGCACGGCGCAATTGGTCATCACATGGGCGCCAGCCCTGATGGCCGCGCGTGCGATGGCCGGCGCCGCCTTGGTGGGTTCGGCGCGACCGTCGGTCGAGGTGTAGAGGCCGCTGACGAAGCCGCTCGACATACCGGGCAACAGCGGCTGCAACTCGTTAGGGCGCAGCAGGCGAGAGTCGATCTGGTAGGTGCGGGCGTGCTCCAACCACTCTTCGTAGGCGGCCGTCTCGCGCGCATTGGTGCAGAGATAGGTGATGCCGGTCTGGCGGAAGCCGGTCTCGTCGCCGATCCGCTCGTTAAGCCCGCGCCAGAGAGCCAGGCTCTGCATGGCGAGCGGCAATTCGGCGGGATCGCGGCCCATCTGGCGGACCCAGCCCCAGTTGCGGCCGGACTGCTCGGCGCCGATCAGGCCCTTCTCGCACAGGGCAACCGAGACGCCGCGCTCAGCGAGGAACAGCGCGGTCGACACGCCGATGATGCCGCCGCCGATGACGACGACGTCCACCGACTGCGGCAACTTTTCGGAAGCGATGACGGGATCTGGAATGATGGTAGACATTATTAGCCTTCAAGAGGACCGAGGCGCCGGCCCTTAGAGCGTATCCTCGAGCCTGCAGTTCACGAGCAGCTCGGCGATGGCGGCGGTGTTGGGAAGTTCGACGGTGGTGCGGATGAGATGGGCCAGCGTCTCGGGCTGGATCATCTCGTCGGGCGTCACCTTCTGTGTGTAGGAACTCATCTCCGTCCGCACGAAGCTCGGACAGACAGCGGTGGCCCGCACGCCCTTCTCCCAGCCGACATGCCGGGTGGTGTGCGTGAGGCCCATGACCGCGTACTTGGTCATGTTGTAGCCAACGAAGGGGTTGCGCACGCGCTTGCCCGACAGCGACGCGATATTGACGATGCGGCCGCGGCCGGTGGCCTCCAGATGCGGCATGCAGAGACGCGTGAGCCGCAGCGGCGCCTTGACGTTGATCGCCCAGAGACGGTCCAGCGCTTCGTCGTCGTCGTCCATCAGGCTGACGCGCTCGCCCGATCCGGCATTGTTGATGAGCGCATCGATGCGCCCGAATTTTGCGACCGCGGCTTCGATCCACTCGCTGGCCGACTTCGGCTCGAGCGCGTCAAACCGGCCATAGTGCAGACTATCGGTCTCGGGCCCGAGTGCCTCGACCAGCTGCGCGGGATCGCGCGCACCGAGGCTCAACCGGTAGCCATTGGCCTGGAATTCCTTGGCGATGGCCAGCCCGATGCCGCGATTGGCACCTGAGATCACCACCACACCAGCAGACACTGCAGTCTCCATCCCCGGCCCTCCAGCCTTGCTCGCTGCATTCACGCAACTTCACGCGAGCTATGGTCGAAATCTCTCACTTCCGACCGTCATCATTTCATTAAACTCTCTCATCTGGGAGAAAATCAAGCCCCGATCGATCATCTCTCGCATAAAAGTTTCACAAACGAGCACGCATCGTCGAAAACGATGAAAATCGATCACGGAATGTGACCGTATCTTGACAGTCTATGAAAGTTCGTGCCTGCTTTGCTCTCAACGTGAGCATTTTATCGCAGGATGGAGGCGCAATGCGGGGGTTGAAGCAGCGGAGTGAGGGCCGGGGCGACATGATCGTCCAGGCGGATCGCGCAAGCCGGTCCAGCGTTATCGCTGTCGGTTTCATGCGTGGCAGTTCGGCCTGCTGAGCTCATGCTGCAAGTCAACAACATCCAGATCGCCTTCCAGTCCCGCGACGGCCTCAAGCCGACCGTGCACGGCGTCTCGTTTCACATCGAGAAGGGCGAAATCCTTGGCCTCGTGGGCGAGAGCGGCAGCGGCAAGACGCTGATGTCGCTGGGCATTCTCGATCTGCTTCCGCCCAATGCGCAGGTCACTGCAGGCGAAGTGCTGCTTGATGGCACCGACCTGCTCAAGATGCCCAAGTCCGCCCTGCGCAAGCTGCGTGGCAGCCGGATCTCGATGATCTTCCAGGATCCGATGGCCTCGCTGGACCCGGTCTTCACCTGCGGCGAGCAGATCATGGAAGCCATCCTGCTCCATGAGAGAATTTCGAAAGCGGATGCCTATAAACGAGCAGTCGAGCTGCTTGAACGCGAGCATGTGCGTGATCCGGCTCGCATCATGCGCTCCTATCCCCATGAGCTCAGTGGCGGTCAGTGCCAGCGCGTGATGATTGCCATGGCGGTCGCATGCCGCCCGGAACTGATCATCGCCGACGAACCCACGACGGCTCTGGACGTCACGGTGCAGCGGCAGGTGCTGGAAATCCTGCGCCGGCTGAACAGCGAAGTCGGCGCTGCCATTCTTCTCATTACCCACGACCTTGGCGTCATCTACGAAGTCGCTGACCGCGTCATCGTGATGTACAATGGGAGATTGATGGAACAAGCGAGCAAGCAGGACCTGTTTGCTCGCCCCACGAGCGACTACACCAAGGCCCTGCTCGATGCGATGCCGGCCCTCGGCCAGAAGCGCGGCCGGTTGCCGACCATCGAGCGCGAGCCGTCTGGTGCCGTGCGGAGCGTCATCCCTGCCGCACCACGCGAGCCCAAGTCGCGGCCCAAAGACGACGGCAAGCCGCTGCTGGAGATCAAGAACCTCACCAAGACCTACTGGCTGAAGGACTCGCCCGCATCGCGTCCGCGTCCCATGGTGGCAGTCGACAATGTGTCGCTCACCATCCCGCGTCACACCACGCTCGGCCTCGTCGGCGAGTCCGGTTGCGGCAAGTCCACACTCTCCCGCATCGTCATGCGCCTGACCGATTGCGACAGCGGCGAGATCCTTCTTGATGGCAAGAACATCGCCGGGCTTCCCGAGAGCCAGCTGTTCGCCGTCCGCCGCAATCTTTCCATGGTGTTCCAAAACCCCTACGGCTCACTCAACCCGCGGCAGAGCGTAGGCGAGATCATCGCCGCACCGCTGATCGTGCATGGCAGGAAATCGGAAGTGGGCGCCGCAGTGCCGCGCCTGATCGAGGCTGTCGGCCTGCCCGCCGCTGCTGCCAAGAAGTTTCCGCATGAGTTCTCGGGCGGTCAGCGCCAGCGCATTGCCATCGCCCGCGCTCTGGCGCTGAACCCATCGCTGATCATCTGCGATGAAGCGGTCTCGGCGCTCGACGTCTCAGTGCAGGCCCAGGTGCTCAACCTGCTCAAGGACCTGCAGGACGAGTTCGATCTCACCTATCTGTTCATCTCGCACGATCTCTCGGTGGTCGAGCACATCAGCGACACCATCGCGGTGATGCAGTCCGGTCGCATCGTCGAAACGGGCACGGCCGGCGAGATTTTCGCCAATCCCAAAGAGGACTACACCCGCATGCTGCTCGACGCGGTGCCGCGCATTGGCATCAAGCGCGAACCCGAAGGGGTCGCATCATGAAGCAGATCCTCCTGGGACCGGTCCTCTTCGTCGGCCACAAGCTGCTGACCGCGCTGATCCAGCTGTTCGTCGTGGCGACGCTGGTCTTTTCCATCATGTATGTGATGCCGGGCGATCCGGTACTGCTGCTGCTGGGCGCGGAAACCAACCCCACGCCGGCCGCCATTGCGGCGATGCGCGCCAAGCTCGGCCTCGATCAGCCGGTACTCACTCAATACTTCACCTGGCTGGGCGACGCCGTGCAGTTCGACCTGGGCCAGTCGGTGCTCAACAGCTACCCGGTGATCAACTCGATCGCCGCCAACCTGCCACGCACGCTCGAGCTCGGCCTCGCCGCCATCATCATCGCCTCGATCATCGGCGTGCCGCTGGGCATCGCGGCGGCGCTCAATCGCGGCAAGCTGCTCGACACCGTCCTCACCTCGCTGGCCACCATCGGCATCTCGGTGCCGGTCTACATCCTGGGCGCCATGCTGATCATCCTGTTCAGCCTGCAACTGGGCTGGCTGCCGTCGAGCGGCTACATGGATATCGCCCGCAACATGCCCGAGCATTTCCGCCGGCTGATCCTGCCTGCCTTCACGCTGGGCTTCGGCCTCGCGGCATCGATCGCCCGCATGACGCGATCGTCGATGCTGGAAATTCTCAACCGCGACTTCGTCCGTGCCTTGCGCGCCAAGGGCGCCCCGGAGGGACGGGTGATCTGGCACCACGCGCTGCGCAATGCGTCGATCCCGATCGTCACCATCATCGGCCTGCAGCTGGGCAACCTGATGGGCGGCACGGTCCTGGTCGAGGCCATGTTCAACTGGCCCGGTCTCAGCACACTTCTCGTCGAGGCCGTCGCCAAGCGCGACTACCCGATGGTCCAGGGCACCGTGCTGACCATCGCGGCTCTCTTCATCTTCATCAATCTCGGCGTCGAACTGCTCTACAGCCTGCTCGATCCGCGTATTCGCCGGAGGCGCGCGTGATGTCCGGTCTGTTCCGTGGCCGCCCCATGGTGGTGGCCAGCGCCCTAGTACTGCTGCTCGTCTTCGCCGCGGCCCTGTTCGGGCCCATGCTGGCGCCCTACGATCCCTACCAGATCAACCACCTGGCGGTGAACCAGGCGAGCTCTGCCGCACACCTGCTCGGCACCGACGAGTTCGGTCGCGATATCCTGAGCCGCCTATTCTACGGCATTCGGCCCACCGTCACGGTCGCGATCGGCGCCACTATCATCGCGGCGATCTTCGGCACCATGCTGGGCATCATCGGCGCCTACGGTCCGAACTGGATCGGCACGCTGATCATGCGTGGCATCGACGTGCTGCTCGCTTTCCCGCCGATCCTGCTCGCCCTGCTGGCGGTCGGCTTCTGGCCCAGCGGTATCTTCACGCTCATGGTCGTGATCGGCATCGTCTACGTGCCGCATTTCGGCCGCGTCGCGCATTCGGCGACGCTGCAGGTGATCCGCCAGGAATTCGTGCAGGCGGAAAAGTCGATCGGCTCGCGCCCCCTGCGCGTGGTCTTCACCGCCATTCTGCCAAACATCCTGTCGCCGCTCGTTGTGCAGGCGACCCTGACCGTTGCAGCCGCGATCCTTCTGGAGTCCGGTCTCAGCTTCCTCGGCCTCGGCATCGTTCCGCCGGAGCCATCCTGGGGGCAGATGATCGGCACCGCCCGCGGCTATCTCAATCTGAACCCGATGTACGTCGTCTGGCCATCGCTGTGCCTGGCACTGACGGTGCTCGCCATCAACGTCATCGGAGACAGTCTGCGCGACCTGCTCGACCCGCGGTTGCGTCAGTAACAGGGCCCGGGAGCGGCCCGACAAGTGTGAGGGAAAGGAACTAACATGAAGAGACTGTTGACCAGCGTGGCCATCGCCACCTTGGCACTGGGGATGTCGATCGGCTCGTCGTTCGCCGCCGGCACTCTGTATTTCGGTATCTCGGGCGAACCCACGACGATGGACCCGATGATGCAGACCGGTACGACCTTCCGTACCGTCAAGCTCGGTATCCATCGCGGCCTGCTCAACTACGGCGTCGATGGCAAGCTCTCCAACGAGCTCGCCGAGAGCTACGAGATCAGCCCCGACGCGCAGGAAATCACCTTCCACCTGCGCGACGCCAAGTTCCATGACGGTACCACCGTCACCGGCAACGACGTGAAGGCCTCGCTCGAGCGCATCATCGACCCGGCAAGCCCGGCCTCGTTCCGCAACGAGCTGTCGATCATCTCGCAAATCGATGTCGTCGACGACAAGACCGTCAAGCTCAAGCTGTCCAAGCCGTCGGTTTCGATGATCCATTACCTCGCTCTGCCCGAGGCCTCGATCGTCCCCGCCAGCTGGATCGAAGCCTTCAACGCCGATCCGAATATCGCGCCGATCGGCGCCGGTCCGTTCAAGTTCGTCAGCTGGACCCGCGGCCAGGAAATCGTCACCGAGAAGTTTGCCGACTACTACAAGGAGGGCAAGCCCTACCTCGATAGCGTGCACTACGCCTTCTACGGTGATGAGAACACGCGCGTGAACGCCATCAAGTCGGGCGATGTCGATATCATCGACTACGTGCCGGCGCGCGAACTCGAAGCGCTCGATGCCGATCCCAACATCCGCAATGAACGGACCCTCGGGCCATTCATGGGTCTGCAGTTCAACACCAGCTTCGAGCCCTTCGGCAACCCGAAGGTGCGTCAGGCTATCGCCTATGCGGTCGACCGCGACGTTATCATCAACACCGCTTTCGCCGGTGTCGGCACGCCGATCTACGGCATCGCCATCCCGGACGGCTACATGGGCTATTCGGCCGAGAAGGCTAACGTGTTCAAGCCAGATCTCGAAAAGGCCAAGTCGCTGATGGCCGAGGCTGGCTATGCCGACGGCTTTACCGCCCGCATGCTCTCGTCGGCCCAGTACAGCTTCCACCAGAACACGGCCATCGCCGTGCAGTCCGAACTGGCCAAGATCGGCATCAAGCTGACCCTGGACCTGCCCGACTGGTCGAGCCGCATGGCGAAGGCCAATTCGGGCGACTACGACGTCATGGTGATGGGCAGCGTCGGCGAGATCACCGATCCCGACTGGCTCAGCAACTACTACTATGGCGGCGCCCAGCTCGTCCGGAACAACAACTCGCCCTACTTCGACGACGCGACCATGAACGAGTTGCTCGATCGCGGTCGCTCCACCGTCGACCAGGCTGAACGCGAGAAGATCTACTCCGACGTCGTCGACCGGGCCATCGAGCTGTCGCCGCTGGTGTTCTTCATGTGGCGTGACCAGAGCTACTCGGTCCGCGAAAACGTGAAGGACTTCACCAACCTACCCGCCTTCCTGAGCTTCCTCTCGGGTTACTCGGTCGAGAACGTGAAGGTCGAATAGTCAGCGACTGCCTTGGCGATCTGAAGTGGGGGTGGCTTTGTCCACCTCCACTTTGCTTTCATTACGGAGATCGCCTGCCTCGAGGGCGGACAGCCACTAGAGTCCAGACAGTCCACCACCGACGGCAACATTGAGAATGACGAAGTTCTTGGCGTACTGCTGCGTGGCGCTCGCCACCTGTGCCCGGGCGTCGAACAAGGCGCGTTCGGCGTTGAGCACGTCGAGGAGTTGCCCCTGCCCGGCCTCGTAGCTGATGCGGGCCAGTTCGAGCTGGCGCGTGGCGCTGTCCTTGACCTTGGTCGCGCCATCGATGCTTCCGCCATCGCGCCGGACAGCGGCGAGGGCATTTTCGGTCTGCTCGATGGCAGCGCGAACTGTCGACTGCCAGGCAATGTAGCTCTGCTCAAGCCGGGACAGCGCCGCCTGGTGATTTCCACGGGAACGGCCGCCGTCGAGGAACGGCAGATTGAGCGTCGGACCGAAGCTCCAACCGCTGGTGCCGCCGCTGGCGAGCTGGGTCAGGCTGATATTGCCGCTCAGGGTCAGCGATGGGTACATCTGGGCCTCCGCAATCCCCGTATTCGCCGATGCAGCGAGCACAGCGCGCTCGGCCGCCTGAATGTCCGGACGCTGACGGATCAGGTCGGCGGGAACGCCGGCGTTCGTCTTCATTCTGGGCCAAGGCTGCGGAGCGCCCTTCTGCAAGTCCGCCTGCAGCTGTGCTGCGCTTTGCGCGGTGAGCGTGGCAAGGCGATTAGTGCCGCGGATGAAACCGAGCTCCAGCGAAGGGATCTGCAGGGAGGCCGCGTCGAACGCGCTCTGCGCCTGCAACACGTCGAGCTGCGATCCGGCGCCGCTTTCGAGCAGCGTCTTGGTCAGCTGCAGGGTTTCGCGCCGGGTGGCGACACTCGACCGCGTGAGCTCCAGGGATTCCTGATAGTAGCGCAGGTCGATATAGGCATTGGTGAGCTCGGAGAGGAACGTCAGCCGCGCCGTGTCGACGGAAAGGTAGGCGCTGTCGAGATTGGCCTGCGCCGCCTTCCTGGCATTGCTGTACTGACCGAAGAGGTCGAGCATCCACGAGGCATTTCCGGCGAAGGTGATCGACGACGTTGGATCCGCGCTGCCCTGTGCGCGCTGAGTGCCGACCACACTGCCGGAAGCGGCGGGCAGCACCGTGGCGCCGGCGCTGATCATGCCGGCATTGGCCTCGTTGATGCGCTCGATGGCAGCCGCGATGGAGAGGTTCTGGTCGAGGCCACGGGCAATCAGGGCGTTCAGGCGCTTGTCGCGGAAAGCGAGCCACCATTGCGTCTGGCTGTTATCGACCGACCTGGTGGCGCCGGTTGCCGCATAGGTGGCAGGCACCGGCATGGTCGGCGGCTGGTAGGCTGCCATGGTGGAACAGCCGGCAAGCAGCGAGGCGGTGACGAGCGTCAGCACGAGGCGCGATGAACGCGCCCGGTTGAGCGAAGAGGTCGACATGAGATTATCCTTTGGAGGCGACGTTACTCGGCCGGGGTGACGACCTCGGTCGCAATCGGGTGGGCGTGGCGCTTGCCGCCGAACAGCCGCTTGAAGAAGCGGCTGGCGCTGTCGGTGTAGGTCAGCATCACCGGCACCACGACCAGCGTGAGCAAGGTCGAGGAGATGAGGCCGCCGATCACGGCGTGGGCCATTGGGGCGTTCTGGCTCGACCCGGCATGGAGGCTCAGTGCCAGCGGCAGCATGCCGAACACCATGGCGAGTGTCGTCATGATGATCGGACGGAAGCGGGTACCGCCAGCCTCGACCAGGGCATCGAACAGATGCTGGCCGTCACGCACATGCTGGTTGGCGTTGTCGACGAGCAGGATGGCGTTCTTCACCACAAGGCCCATCAGCATGATGAAGCCGATCATCGACATCATGTTGAGCGTCGAGCCGCCGATCAGCAGGCCGACCAGAACGCCGATCAGCGAGAGCGGCAACGCCATCATGATCGCGACGGGCTGCAGGAAGCTGCCGAACTGGCTGGCCAGCACGAGGTAGATGAAGATGATGGCGAGCAGCAAAGCCGAGCCGGCCGACGAGCCGATCTCGCCGAGCTGTTCGGCATCGCCACCCATGCCCATGCGATAGCCGGCCGGGATTTCGATCGAGTCGATCGCGGCCTGCACCTGGCCCATCACCTCGCCGATATTGGCGCCGGAGATGTTCGCCTCTACCGTCACGCCACGCGAGCGGTCCTGGCGGTTGATCTCGGCAGGGCCGGTGGTCATCTGGATATCGGCAATGTCTCTCAGGCGGATCACCGAGGTGTCGGTTCGGCTGATCGGCAAGTTGGCGAGCGACTCCACATTCGAGCGTTCACCCTCGGGCAGGCGGACGACCAGCTTGTAGGTCTGCTCCTGGGGCGAGGTCCATTCGCTGACCTCCTGGCCGCTGAGCATGGGCTGCAGCACCGAGCCGATCTGCTGCAACGAAATGCCGGCCTCGCTGGCGAGCTCGCGGTTGACACGGATGCCGACCACCGGCTGTGCAGCCTGCATCGACGTCTCGATGTCGGTGAGCACCGGGATCTCGCCGAGCTTGGCGGCGAGCTGGTCGGTGATATCGGTCAGCACGGCGAGACTGTCGCCGTAGGCGGTGATCTGCACCGGCTTGCTCAGCCCGCCAAAGCCGCTCGAGACGCCCACCATGGTCTGCACGCCCGGGATCTGCGCCAGCAGTTCGCGAACCTGCCCGGTCATTTCATGCGGCATCAGCGGACGCTGGTCCGGTGGCACCAGCGAAACGAGAATGGTGCCGGCGTTCGCCGCCGACGAACCGGTGCTGCCGCCGATAGTCGCATAGGTGCGGACCACTTCGGGCATGGTGCGCAGCAGCGCTTCGACCTGGCGGATCTTCTCGCCGGTGTACTCGAGCGACGAACCCTGCGGGGTTTCGATCTCCACCGAGAACTCGCTGTCATCGGTGGGCGGCGTGACTTCGAAGCCGACCATGGGGACGAGCATGAAGCTGCCTACAAAGAGCAGGAAAGCGACCGCCAGCGTGGTCACGCGATGGCGCAGCGACCAGCGCAGGAGGCGCGTATAGCCTTTGGCGCACCACTCGAAGAAATGGTCGAACCTGGCCACTGCGCGACCGATGAAGCCACGTTTGGCGCCGGGCTCGCTGTCCGGGTCGTGCCAGACCGAGCTCATCATCGGGTCGAGGGTAAAGGCGACGAACAGCGAGATCAGCACTGCCACCGAGACTGTGACGCCGAACTGCAGGAAGAACCGGCCCATGATGCCTTCCATGAAGGCGACGGGCAGGAATACCGCGACGATCGAGAGCGTCGTCGCCAGCACTGCAAGACCGATCTCGTTGGTGCCATCGAGCGCGGCCTGCACGTGGTTCTTGCCCATGTGCAGGTGGCGCATGATGTTCTCGCGCACCACGATGGCATCGTCGATGAGGATGCCCACCGACAGCGACAGCGCCATCAGCGTCATCATGTTGAGGGTGAAGCCGAGGGCGAACAGCACCGTCATGGTGCCGATGATCGAGATCGGCAGCGTCAGCGCGGTAATGACGGTCGAGCGCCAGGAATTGAGGAACAGGAAGACGATCAGCACGGCGAGCGCAGCGCCTTCGATGATCATGTTCTGGACGGTGTGGAACGACTGCTCCACCGGCACGGCATTGTCGGCGACCGTCTCGATGGTCACACTGGCCAGCAGGCCGCTCTCCTGCAGCCTGGCCAGTTCATGATGCACGGCTTCCGCCACGCCGACGGTGTTGGCGCCTTGCACCTTGATGATGTTGATGGCCAGGGCGCGCTCGCCATTGATGAAGGCGAGGCTCTCCTCGTCGCCCTGCCCCTGCGTGATCGTCGCGACATCGCCGAGACGCACCGCTTGGCCGCCGGTACGAGAGACGATGATGTTGCGGAAGTCCTCGACGTCCTCGATCTTGCCTTCGACCTGGATGGCGCGGGACACCGACCCGTCGGTGATGGTGCCCGCCGGGAGGTTGATGTTGTTCTGGCCGATCGCCGACATCACTTCGCTCATGGACACGCCAAAGCCATCGAGGCGATCGGGGTCGACAAGCACGTCGAGCTGGGCCGGCAGACCGCCCACGAGATCGGCACTGCCGACGCCCGGGATGTTGCGCAGGCGGTCGATGACGACATCTTCAGTGAGCTGGGTCAGTTCGCGCGCCGACATGGTGTCGGAGCGCACTGCCAGCGACATGATCGGCAGGGCGTTTGGATCGAAACGCAGGATGCGCGGCTTTTCCGCATTGGCCGGCAGGTTGGCCTCGATCGCCGCCACCTTGTCCCGCACTTCCTGCACAGCGTCGACCGAGTTCACCTCGAGGTCGAACATCATGATGATCATGGCGGCGTTCTGCTGCGCCACCGATTGCAGCGTATCGATGCCGCTGATGGACGCCACCGCATCCTCGATCGGCACGATGATGTCGTTCTCGACCGATTGCGCCGAAGCGCCCGGGTAGCTCACCACGACGGCGGCGACCGGAATGTCGATGTTCGGCATCTGCTCGATGGGCAGTCTGGAATACGAGTAGACGCCGAACACCAGCAACGCCACCATGACCATGGTGGCGAAGACGGGATGCCGGACGCTGATCTTGGTGAGGAACATGGATCAGTTCTCCACCACGATGACGCTCATGCCGGCCTGCAGATCGTCGAGGCGGCCCGACACCAGGGTTTCGCCGGCGGTGAGGCCGGACGACAGCTGAGTCTTGTTGGCGCTGCTCCAGGTACGCACCGGATCGACGGCGCGACGCTCGAGCTTGCCGTCGGCGATAACCAGCACATGCTCGCCTTCCGCATCCCGGCGGATCGCCGTGGCGGGCACGGCGAGGGCGTCGCTGACCTCGTCGGTGACGATCTGGCCGGTGGCGAACATGCCACCCCGGAGCGCACCGTCGGCATTCTGCACGCTGACCAGCACCGGCACGGTACGTGTGCCCTGCGCAGCCACGGGGCTGATGCCCTCGACGGCACCCTCGAAGCGACGACCGGGCAGGCCTTCGACAGCGAGCGTCACCTTCTGGCCGGCCTGGATCGACGGGCTGGCGCTGACCGGGACGTAGGCGGTCAGCTCCATGACGGAGAGATCGACCACCGTCACCAGCGCGGCACCGGCCGCGACGATCTGGCCAGGTTCGACGCCGCGGCTGGCCACCACCCCGTCGAAGGGCGCGGTGACGGTGGCATTGCGGATGACGACTTCGGCGGCCGCGACGCCGGCTTCCAGCGCTTCGAGATTGGCCTTGAGAGCCTCGATACTGGCGCGCTCGGATTCGAGCGTCGCGTTGGGAGTCAGGCCACGTTCGGCCAGACCGGTGGTACGGGTCAGCTGGCTTTCTGCCTGGGCAAGCTGCGCACGGGTGGCGGCCGCGGTAGCCCGCTGCTGCCGGAGCTGGATCTGGGAGTTCTCGACATCGACCTGTACCAGCAGGTCGCCGGCCTTCACGGTATCGCCGACGCGGACGGGGACGGCCTCCACGGTGCCGTTCACCTGCGAGGTGAGGCCCAGCGCCCGGCGTGGCGCCAGCGAGCCGGTGGCCTTGAGGGTGTCGGTCAGCGTCTGCATCTGAGCCGAGGCGACATCAATGCTGAGGATCTGCTTGGTCACTGGCGTCGCCGGGGCATCGGCGACTTCGGCCGGGGTCGAGGCCTGCGAATTGGACAGCTGCGGGATGGCGAAGGCCGCAGCGCCGCCAATCACCACCACACCGACCGCGATGGCCCATGGGAAGCGGAACGGCTTGATTCCAGCCGCCAGCAGTGCCTGCCGCTTGCGTTCGCGACGGGAGAGCGCCCATTCGGGCTTGGACGGCGACGCAGGCTGCTCGATGTGCTGATCCATCTGGGTGTCCTCGGGACAAAACTTGGATTGAGCAGCCTTTTGCGGAGCCAACATTGCGCGAACATTGCGGCCAGCCATGCATTGGCGCCGACCGGGGCATGCGGTTGCGCCGGGCCGCGCCAACGTGCCATGGGTGGCACATGAGGATCCTTCTGGTCGAAGACGAGCCCGAACTGGCGCTGATGCTCCGCACGACGCTGGAAAAGCGCGACTATGTGGTCGACCATGCGTCGAGCGTCGCGGTCGCCGAAGAGGCAATCGAACTGATCGAGCACGACGTCGCCCTGCTCGACCGGCAATTGACCGATGGCGACGGCATCACCCTGCTCAAGCTTATCCGCAAGCGTCGACCCAACCTGCCGGTGATCATCATCTCCGCGCTGGGCAAGCCGAGCGATCGGGTGCAGGGGCTCGATCTCGGCGCCGACGACTATCTCGCCAAGCCGTTCCTGATCGAAGAACTGATCGCCCGCATGCGTGCCGTGCTGCGCCGGCCAGCGGCGGTCCAGTCGGAGGCGGTGAAGGTCGGCAATGTCGAGTTCGACATCACCCGCGGCATTATCGAGGTGGCCGGCCGCCAGTTCGACTTGCCGCGCCGGGAATATCTCGCGCTGGAAACGCTGTTGCGGCGGGCTGGCCAAACAGTGAGGCGAACCACGCTCGAGGAAAGCGTCTACGGAGCGGACGATGAAATCCAGTCCAACTCACTCGACGCCAACATTTCGCGGCTGAGACGGAAGCTGGTGGATGCCGGCGCAAGCGTCGAAATCCACCCGGTGCGTGGCGTCGGCTATCTGCTGCGAGTGGTGGAGTGAGCAAGTTCCCGCCTCAACGGCCGCTTTCACGCCGGCTGACGCGCCGCATGATCTTCGTACAGATGATCACGCTAGCCAGCTTCTTCGGGCTGATCCTCATCCCGGTCTTCATCGTACCGCTGCTCTCGGGGGTCAAGAACGTCCATCCGCCCGATCCGCGGCTCGTGGACATCATCCAGCGGTCGATCGACTATCCGGAGGGCGGCAAGCTGGTCGTGCAACCGCAGCCCGAACTGCAGCGCCTGTCGGAGGCCTATCCGGACTTCTGGTACCAGGCGGCGACGGCCGATGGACAGGTCGTTCGCTTCGGACCGGTACCCAAGGAAATCGTCTCGTCCGGCTCCAACCTCGATGGCATTGTCTCGCTGCAGGTGATCATCGAGACCGAGGCCGGGGGCCCGCCGGCGTTCATGATGCGCACGGTGCCGAAACCCGGCGGACCAGTGCAGGTGTCGCTCGGCGGCGGCCCGACGCTGGGGCTTTCCGCGATCATCCAGAGCATCACCATCTTTCTGATGGTCGCAACGTTCGTGGTGCTGGCACTGGCCAGCGGCTTCACCATCCCCAGGCTGATCCGCCGCGAGCTGCGCGGCCTCAGCGCCGCCGCCAGCGCAGCCGAAACCATCGACGTAGATCAGCGCGGAATTCGCATTCCGGAAGCGGGCCTGCCGTCTGAAGTGCTGACATTGGTTCATGCGGTCAACGAGGCCCTCGAGCGGCTCGACGACGCCCACTCCCGGCGGGAACGCTTCCTCGCCGATGCGGCACATGAGCTGCGCACACCGATCGCCATCATGTCGGCCAGGATCGAAACCGCAGAGCCATTTGCCGAGAAGCAAAAGCTGCTCGCCGATGTGACCCGGCTGGCAGAACTCACCAATCAACTCCTCGATGTGCAGCGGCTGACCCTGAGCGCGCCCCAGTTCGCACCGGTCGACCTCGTTGACCTCGCCACTGACGTAGTGGCCGATATGGCGCCCTTGGCCATCGCCGCCGAGTATGAGCTGGAACTGGATGCACCAGACGATCCGGTCGTGGTGAGTGGCGACCTTGGCAGCCTTACCCGTGGGCTCACCAATGTGGTGCGCAATGCCATCAATCATGGAGGCAACCGTGGGCGTATCCTGATCGCCATCACCCCGCCGGCTACCATCGCCGTCTCCGACGACGGCCCCGGAATCCCGCAGGGCGAACGAGATCTGGTGTTCGAGCCATTCCACCGCTCCAAACCTTCGTCGGACGGGGCCGGTCTGGGGCTGAGTCTCGTCCAGAACATCGTGCGCAGCCATGGCGGCGAGATCACCGTCGGCAGTTCCTCCACCGGCGGCGCACGCTTCGAGATCACGTTGCCGCCAGCCGCCTAGCCTCGCAATGTTGAGGCAATGTTGGCTGTCTAGGTCCTGATGCACAGACAATAGCAGAAGGGACCTTTGAGATGACCGAAGCGTTCACACTCCTCCTCGAAACCACGTTGGGCGGCCGGATCGTCAAGGGAGCCGGCGCGATGCGCATTGCCGACGGCCTGGCCGAGATCAACGGCCGGACGGTCGAGACTCGTCGCGTGTCGCTCGAACTGCTGGTAGCGCTCGCGCCGGTATCTGCGGGTGAAACGGCGGAGCCGCTGTTGATCGAGGGGCGTGTCTGATGTCGCCATCGATCGAACATGTCCGCGAACTCTTCGGCCTTACCGGCGAACGCTGGACCTTGCCGGTGCTCAGCAGCTTGCAAGACGGCAGGATGCGGTTTGGCGCGGTGCGCCGTTCACTGCCGGGCGTCTCGCAGAAGCAGCTGACGCATACGCTGCGCAATCTGGAGCGCGAGGGTTTCGTCGAGCGCACCGCCTATATGACTATTCCGCCGCGGGTGGAGTACGAACTGACCGAACTGGGCAATGACCTCGCCACCAGCCTGACGATGGTCGGACGCTTCGCTGTCGAGCGGCGCGGCGAAATCGAAAACGCCCGGCAGCGCTTCGACGAAGCGACCACCGGGCGGAGCCAGCCGGCCTAGAGGGGTAAGGTGGCTGGGTTGGAGCGTGCATTGCTGCACGCTCCCGGGGGCCCTTAGAAGCGGAAGTTCACGCCGAGCTTGACGGCGTGGTTGACCAGATCGTCGGTCCGGGCGACACCACCGGCAGTGCTGTTGACGCCGTCATAGCGCGACTGCAGGTATTCTACGCGGGCCGAGATGGTATCCGTGAATGCCTGTTCGATACCGGCGCCGAACACCACGCCACCCTTGATCTCGTCGGCAGTCATGCCGTCACCATAAGTGCCGAAATCGGTAATGCCGTAGCCGAGTGTACCGTAGAGCAGCGTGTGGTCGAGGGCGACACCGGCCCTAGCCTTGGCGGCCAGCGACCAGGTCTGGGTGAGGCCGCCGGTCGGGGCGAGCTGGTACTGCAGGTCGTTGAGATACATTGCCTCGGCTTCGGCGCCGATCACGAAGGCGCCGAACTGCTGGAGATAGCCGATCTGGGCGCCGGCCGTGGCACGATTGCTGTCGCCATTGAAATCGTTCGAGGTGACGACGCCGATCGAGCCGCCGATATAGGCGCCCGTGAACGGGTCGGCAGCCGAATAGGCGGCAACCGGTTCCGACTGGTAGGCGGGGGAAATGATCAGGTCGGCGGCCTGGGCGCAAAACGTGAACGAGCCGAACAGAACGGTACCGGCAAGCACCGCGACTGACTTTTGCATGGGATACTCCGTAGTCGTGTACGCGGGACCGAGGTCACGATGCCCGCACCGAGGAAACCTCGACGCGACGACGGTTATGCGCTGGACATTGCGTGAGCATTACGTGGGCCAGATCGTCCCACCGCGAGCCCTGCCTGGTCCTCCTCCACAAGCCCAGCTAGGGGAGAACCGCCGTGGCCGTGATCTCTATCCGTAGCCCCTTGGCCAGAAGTTCCTTCACGACCACCGTCGCGCGGATCGGATAGGGCTGGGTGTCGAAGAACTGAGCATAGACGCGGTTCATGCCGGGCGCGTCGGCGCTATCGACCAGAAAGATCTGAACCTGGACGATGTCGGTCAGCGCGCCTCCGGCAGCGCCAACCGCCTGCCGCAGGTTCGACAATGCCTGATGGGTCTGGGCCTCGATGTCGCCATCGGTGATGATTCCGGTTTTCGGATCCTCCGCGAGCACCACCATCCAGACATGCTTGCCGGCACGGATGCAGTCGTTGATCGGACCGTTCGCTGGCGCAATTCCTGTGTCGATGACTTCGGCCATGGCGCTCCTCCCTTACGTCTCTAACGCGAACGCGACCATGGCATCAGGAGGCCTCCCGCAGTCAGGCGGCCCGACTGTCGGTGTCCAGATTGACCGTCGATCGCTGACCATTGGGGAATGACGTCCCGTCGCGCTGGACCTGTCGGCGATTGAGCTTGAACAGATCGACCAGTTGGGCAAGGGCATCGGCACCCTGCTGAAGCGTTGCGCTGATCTCGGTGGTGCGGTCGCTCATCATGGCGTTTTCCTGCGTCATCTGGCCAAGCTCGCCAATGGAACTGTTGATCTCGCGAAGCCCCAGGGACTGCTCCTGAGCGGCACTGGCGATGGCGTCGACATTCTGGTCGATCGCCTTCACCAGTTCCTCGATCTCCTTGATGGTTTCGCCGGTCCTACCGACGAGGCGGACCCCGTCCAGCACCTTGGCGCCGGAATTGCTGATCAGCGTCTTGATGTCCTTTGCCGCAGTGGCCGAGCGCTGGGCGAGTTCGCGAACTTCCCGGGCAACGACGGCGAAGCCTTTACCCGCGTCCCCCGCACGCGCTGCCTCGACACTGGCGTTCAACGCCAGAAGGTTGGTCTGGAAGGCAATATCGTCGATGACCCCGATGATCTTGTTGATCTCGACCGAGGCCACCTCGATGTCCTCCATCGCGGTGACCGTCTCGGCCACGACCTGCGTCGAGGCCTTCGTCGATTCACGTGCGGTCTGCACGAGCTTCCGTGTTTCCTGCGTGTTGGTGGTCGAGGAGCGAACCGTCGTCATGATCTGGTCCAGCGCCGTCGAGGTCTGTTCAAGCGCGGTCTGCTGCTGCTGTGAGCGATCGGACAGTTGCACCGCAGCCTCATACATTTCCTGGCTGCTTTTCCGGAGATCCCCGGTCTGGCCGAGGACACTGACCAGGGTTTTCTGGAATTCCCCGATCGCCATGTTGTAGTCCGCCCGCAGGCGCTCGAACTCGCCGACAAACGGATAATCGAGGGTGACGCGGATATTGCATTGCGACAGCCGGTTGAGCGCCGCGCCAAGTTCCTCGACCGCGAACATGCGCTCGGTCACATCGGTGGCGAACTTCACGACCTTGAACACGTTGCCCCTGTCGTCGAAGATCGGATTGTACGACGCCTGAATGAAGACGCGCTTGCCGCCCTTGCCGAACCGCAGGAACTGGTCGGTGAAGAATTGCCCCGCCGCGAGCCGCTTCCAGAATTCCTTGTACTCAGCGGACTTTGCATAGTCCGGCGCGCAGAACATAGAATGGTGGCGGCCGACGATTTCGTCGGCGGTGTAGCCCAGGGCCGAAAGGAAGTTCTCATTCGCCCCGAGGATCTTGCCCTCGGGGGTGAATTCGATCACCGCCTGCGCCCGCGACAGCGCCAGCAGCTTTCCGTCGTCCTCGGCACTCTTCTTTTTGGCGGTGGTGATGTCGGTGGCAATCTTGACCACCTTGTAGGGTTTGCCGCGCCGGAATACCGGGTTGTAGGACGCCTCGATCCAGACTTCATCGCCGGTCTTCGTGATCCGCTTGTACTGCCCCTGATCGTACGTCCCCTGGGCCAGGTTTGGCCAGAATGCCTTGTAGGCCGGCGTCACGACATCGTCGGGCAGGACGAAGATGCTGTGGTGCTTGCCGACGATCTCGGCGCGCTCGTAGCCCAACGCAGTGCAGAAATTCGCGTTGGCATCGAGAATTATGCCCGTCAGGTCAAACTCGATGATCGCCTGCGATCGGCCGATTGCAGTGAGGACAGCTTCTGAATCGGAATCCCGAGGAGGAAAGATCGGCATCAACGTCATCCCGTATTGCAATAGAGGGGCGCAGAACGCCTCGATCTGGTGCACCAAGCTAACGCTAAGATCTTCAAATATCGGTTAATTCGGACTTAATCGCCGGAGATGCGGCATCGCAGTCCGACAAGAAATCCGATCAAGCGGGGCGAGGGATGTCGTTTACCCGCTGCGGCAGGTGGTAGCCGCGAATGACCGCGGGCCGTTCCATCAGATGCAGGTACCAGCGCCGGACATTTAGATAGTCGGCCAGATCGATCTGCTGCCATTCGAAGCGCGACGCCCAGGGCCAGATCGCCATGTCGGCAATCGAATAGCCCGCGGCAAGGAACTCGCGGTCGGCCAACCGCCGATCGAGGACGCCGTATAGCCGTTTCGCTTCGTTGCGATATCGATCCTCGGCGTAGGGCGCCTTGCCAGGATTGTACTTGAGGAACTGGTGAGCCTGGCCCAGCATCGGACCGAAGCCGGCTACCTGCCACATCAGCCACTGCAGGACGTCGAGGCGATCGCGCTCGTCCTCGCCGCGAAACCGACCATACTTCTCGGCGAGGTAAAGCATGATAGCGCCGGATTCCATCAGCGCCTGCCCATTGTCCTGATCGACGATCGCCGGGATCTTGTTGTTGGGGCTGATGGCGAGGAAGTCGGGCGCGAACTGC
>VFQQ010002478.1_pt1 | contig 20602 bp, 37 predicted proteins | sample 3512341 | NCBI WGS metagenome assembly VFQQ01 (sample SAMN10412373, study PRJNA504923) | tailings metagenome | isolation source: Relicate 2 Philex TSF1 revegetated site | place: Philippines: Tuba, Benguet | collected 2017-08-29 | reverse complement strand
GCTTGGCGGCTGCTATCACCTGCAGAGCAGGCAGCAGGGGGAATCACTGGGTGACCCGCTGCTAGCAGATGCTGCATCTAGCAAATGCAGGCGTGGACACCATTGGCACGACGCAGCATTGGCAACCATGTGTGAGCAATCGGGCGCCCAAGCATGCCCATGCCCAGCTGTGAACCTCAAAGGCTCACCTCAGCGGACGACAGCTGCATTTCATCCACAGCCAGCAGGACCGCAGGCCCCGAGCGCCTGCGCAGCCAAATCGGCTAGGTTCTTGCTGGGCCACTGTGCAAGCCAGGTCAAGCACATCTGCTGCGGCGCACTGGACCGGCTGGTGCGGCGCTGCACTGAACATCATCAGGCTGGTGCGGCGCTGCACTGAACATCATGAGCGCAGCACAAAGTTGACAGGCAGCACAGCGCCGACGCTCACTTACTTGATTCGCCGCATCAGAGCCTCCATTGTGGGCTTCTCAGATGGCGATGGCGGCAGGGTCACATTTGCCACGATGAAGCAGGCCAGCAGGCTGTTCACACCAAGCATGTGAAAGGCAGTGGGGAGCGGCCCTGCCGTGCCCTCGCGCAGCACTTTCACCAGGCTGCCACAGCAGGGCATGTGATGTGGGCAGTAGCATCAACAGCGAGTGGATGCCACGACAGGCTGGAATTTGCGGGAGCACACAGTCGCGGCAGGCTGGGCACCAGGCAAAGCTGTGGCCGCACCAGATAAGTTGAACGAGTGCCACCTTGCAAGCGCCAAAACCGCACCTGCGAGCTGTGCGCTGCACCTCCCGCAGCACAGCGCCGCTGTGGCGCTCAGGCAGCAGGCCGTGCTGCATGCCTTCCGCCAAGCATACCAGCAGTGTGACCAGCAGTCGCTGCGAATAGTCAAAAAACACCAGCGGGAGAGGTTGGCGGTGCTGTGCTGCAGCCGCTGACCTGCTGAGGTAATCGATGCTGTTGTACGGCGCCGCGGATGGGATGTCTGCAGGGGAGCGCACATGTGCCGATTTCAGGAACGCAGTGCCATGAGCAGGAGCACAGGCACGACAAAATACGCTTACTGGTGGCACTGCAATGCCGTCTATGCACGTCTGGCCAGCACGAGGGTCGTTCCAGATGGCTGTGACCAGCACAGCATCCTTTCCTCATCATGAAGCCAGCTGCCACACACAAGGCAATGTCCTAGGTGCTGGGCCTCTCACCTGCCATCCACATCTCAGGTGCTGCCTTGGCCTGGGGCAGTGTGCGCATGAGCGCTTCGACCGTGCCCAGCACCGCGACAGCGTGTGCTGCCGGGCAGAAGCGGGCCGGCGGGCCGGGAGCGTAGCAGCGCAGCGGGTTGGGGTTGGCTCTGCGGTCTGCTTGGCTTGGCGGGAACAGGACATGCGGCTGCGGCCACTGCCCTGGCAGGACGACTGCGTCGCGCACAAGCACCCAGTTGAAGTCGGCTGAAATAGATACACTGTGACAGAAGCTGTCCATGAGTCCGGTCAGGCCTCGCCTGCATGGAATTGACAGATGTGCGCTTTAACAGCCGGCGGCAGGCTTGTGTATGAGCCTGCGGTTGCCAGAGGCAGGCGGCAGCAGCGGGCAGCAGCTGAAGTGGCAAGCATGTTCACCAACGGTTTCCGCCACTGCCCAGCATGCTCACCACAAGCTCTCGCTCTCCTGTATGTTGTACTGGCTGGCTCCCTCCGGCGTGGTGCCCCGCATGAGCCAGCCTAGGCAGTGGCAGGTCAGCTGCACCGCCTGCAGCCGGTCCAGCACAGACTGCTCCGCCCCACCCGCTACAAAGCTGCCCAGCTGGTCGTTGCCAAAAGCCGCGCACAGTAGGTTGGCCAGGCGGACCAGCTTGTGCAGCTGAGGCGGCGACAGGAGGTGCACGTTTTGGGCCAGCGAAGCTAAAGTATCCAGCAGCGTGCGCTGCAGCTGCGCCACCAGCTGCGGCTGGTCGGCCGTCAGCTGCAGCAGCTGCCGCTCCAGACACAGGGTGAGGGTCACGCTGCATGCGCTGGTCAAGCCGCCCAAATACTCGGCGTGTGCTTCTTTGAACCTGGAGCAGAGGTCCCCAGCGTGCACACCAGTTGGTCCCAGCGGTTGCTCGGCTCCCAGCAGCGCCTGCAAGCACAGGGCGCCAGCGCGGCGTCAATGCGGCAGCTGGTTAGCGTCATGCTCAGCTGCACCCCAGGTCATCCGCATGCTGGGAGTGCTGCCATGCATCGGCTGCCGCCAGCCTGGCTGGGGGCAAGAGGCCGCTCTAGCTGAGGCCGTTAGGCTGAGAGACAGCTACCCGGGTGCAGCTTCACAAAGTCTGGGTGTTAGCTCTCCTAACAATCGTAGTCAAAGGGTTACGATTGGATGGGAATGGTGCATAATGCACCAGCCCCACTGCATAACAAGCCCCGCCGACTGGAGCTCATGCGTGTTTGCACCTGTAGGCTAGTCTGCACATCTTTTGGTTTCACAGCATCATGCAGCCTGCCCCCAGCCCGCCACCCTCACCGGGCCGGTGGCAATGACGCCTTGACCGGCGGTGCGCATGAGGAAGGAGCATGTCTTGGGGTGCCTGGCCGTCAGCCGATCCACCTCTGGGTCCATGCGCACTTGCTCCGCGGCGAAGAGCACGACCAGATGGGCGGGCGCAGCGTGCATGCCTGCAGCATGGGCAGGCTTGGGCAACCTTGGACGGCAACCATTGTTGGATCGCGGCAGCCAGCAATTGTAGCTGGAGTTGCACCGCATGCGGCTGCGCAGCTGGCGCATGCATGCATGCACATGCGCATTGCACGCGGCAAGTTGCACTCCTGCACTCGTGCACTTTACTGCCGTGCATCTCATACCTGCAATCACCCCGGAAGGGCAGTCTGACAGCTCCTGGAGCAGCAGTGCCAGCTGGCGCCAGCGGTCCAGACCCTGCCACAGCTGTGCTGCGCTGATGTGGTGCTGCCATTCAGCCGCGGCACGGCTGACTGTCGCGCAGACCCTAAAAGACAGGTCCCGGCAGGCCTCCCTCAGCAGCGCCTGCTTCAAGGCCTCCGGCCAGGCGCAACTGTGCAGCGTGCGCAGCATGCGCATGCCAAACAGCGGTACCGTCAGCAGGAGGTGTTCGGCATGCGTATGCTGCGCGCGCTGCGCAGCTGCTCCTGGCCAGACAGCTTGAAGCAGTCTCTCCTGCAGGAGGCCTGCCGGGACCTGTCTTTTAGGGTCTGCGCGACAGTCAGCCGTGCCGCGGCTGAATGGCAGCACCACATCAGCGCAGCACAGCTGTGGCAGGGTCTGGACCGCTGGCGCCAGCTGGCACTGCTGCTCCAGGAGCTGTCAGACTGCCCTTCTGGCAACATCGCAGGTGCAGTATGCCGTGTACCGATTGTGGCTTGTAACATGAAGTCTGCACAGGATGCTTGCCTGTTGGCGGTTATGATGGATGCTGCCGTCACACAACCTCGCGTCCAATGTTGCCCATGATGTCTGCCAATGCAGGCATGCACGCCGCCCCCGCCCACCTCGTCACTCTCTTTTTCGCTGAGGAAGTGCGCATGAACCGCGAAGTGGCACAGCTGGCGGCCAACCACCAGCACACCTGTGCGTTCCTGGTCCGCACCGCTGTTCAGGGCGTCATTGCCTCCGGACCGGTGAGTGGCAGGCTAGCACAAGGCTTAACGTAGGCTGCTGATGCGGTGTGCCTAGCAGGCATGTACAGCTGCAGCTCGCAGCGCATACTCATGCTGAGAGCAGGAGGGCCTCCTGGGCTGGCCGTAGAACGGGCACGGTTGCAGCGGACAACCGGAAAAGAGGTCAGCAGGCTCAACTTGCATCCCTCCTGTGCATGCAGGCGCTGCTGGAAGTTGAGGAGCCTCTTGGGCCGGCCGCGCCCAGTGCGGCGGCCCTCGATGCGCGTTTCAATGAAGCACGTGGGGAGTGCTGGGATGGCTTCACAAGCGCCTGCAGCGTGGCCCTCACCCTGTGCCTGGAGAGGCAGCTGCTGCAGCTGACGGCCGACGAGCCGCAGCTGGTGGCGCAGCTGCAGCGCACGCTACTGGATACTTTAGCTTCGCTGGCCCAAAATGTGCACCTCCTGTCGCCGCCTCAGCTGCACAAGCTGGTCCGCCTGGCCAACCTACTGTGCGCGGCTTTTGGCAACGACCAGCTGGGCAGCTTTGTGGCGGTTGGTGCGGAGCAGTCTGTGCTGGATCGCCTGCAGGCGGTGCAGCTGACCTGCCACTGCCTGGGCTGGCTTATGCGGGACCTGGAGACACAAGGCACAAGCCAGCACTACGCGGAACAGTGTGAAAGCTTGTGGTAAGGCTGCCAGGCAGTGGGCTTTACAGCCGGAGCACCGCCTGCATGGTCCTGCTGCACCTGCGTCGCCGCTGCCTGCATTGCTTGCCGTCGCCACTGCCGCTGGCTGCCGCAGGCGGCCGTGCTGCAGCAGCTAATTGTATGGACCTGTTCCTTGCCGTGCAGGCGCGGCCTGTACTTACTTGTGGACAGTTTCTGCCACAGCCTGAGCATTTCAGACAACCACGCCTGGGTGCTTGTGGAGGACACCTTCGTCCTGCCAGGGCAACGGCCGCAGCCTCACCCAGATTTCCCCCACTCTGACTGCTGAGCGGCGCCAAATCCGCTGCACTGCTATGTTCCAGGGGCCGCTTCTGCCCCGAAGCACATGCTGTGGTGGTGCTGGCCACCCTTGCAGCGCTCATGCGCACACTGCCCCAGGCCAAGGCAGCACCAGAGATGTGGGTGTCAGGTGAGACGCACAAATGCCCACAAGACTGCCCTGCACCTACGCCAGCGTGTGGGCTCACACCCTGCCACTGGCAGGCAGTGCATGAGGCAGATGTGTGGGGTCTGCCATGCTTTGCAATGGATGGCGTCGCTTCCGCTCCATCAATTGCACTTCATGTGTGCCCAAACGCAGACATGCCATCTGCGGCACCAGTGCCCTACAGCCACATTGCTGACATTGGGAGGGCTGCAGCGGCAGCTGAGCAGCGCCGCCCCCTTCCGCCCGTGCTGTTTGACTATTCACAACGCCTATTGGTCATCCTGCTGGGGAGCCTACTGGACGGCGTGCAGCAGGGCCTGCTGCCTGAGTACCACAGCGGCGCAGTGCTGCGGGAGGTGCAGCGCACGACCCGCAGGTGCGATTTGCAGGTTACAACGTATTGCAGGATCGACTTGCTGCAGCAGCTGCTCAGCTAGGTGTCCAGCCTGCCATGGCATTCACTGCCTGTTCATGTGCCCTGCCACCCATCCTGCTGTCGCAGCCTGGTGAAAGTGCTGCATGAGTGTGCGGCAGGGGTGCTGCCCAGAGCCTTCCACCCGCTTTGCGTGGAAAGCCTGCTGGTGTGTCTCGCGGTGGCAAACATGACAATGCCGCCATCTCCCTCAGACAGCCCTGCTCCCACAATGGAGGCTTTGATGCGGCGCATCAAGTGAGCGTCGGTGCTGCTCGCATGCAATAACAGCGCGATGTGCAGTTGGCTGTGCAGCATGCATTCCACTATGCTAGTGCAGAACTGTGATAGGTGTGCACACACTGTGGCAGGAAGTCATGCACCTACATGACAACCTGGCCTGCTGTGCAGGCGCGCAGGGCCTGCCATGCTGCTTGCTGTGAGCGAAATGCAGCGGCAGCTGTCCGACACTGAGGTGAGCGCTTTGCGAACAGTCGTGTTTGAGCGGGTTGCTTCGGTTCAGCATGGATGTAAAGCGCGAAAGCGGTGGCAGGATTAATGCATGCAATTGCACGCCTGCATGTGAATGCCAAGTCATGATGCTGCACCTCTCTGGTGACACATGGCATCTCCTGCTGCCTGCCCTGCAGGTGATAGCAGCCGCCAAGCAGGCCGGGCGGCTGGAGTGGCTGCTTCACAACATACTCGTGTCTTGCGGGAATGTGACTGATACGGATGCTGAGCTGGCGCTGGCGATGGGGGCGCCTGCCCTGTTCACCACCGCTGCATCGCTTGCACTGCAGGCAAGGCAGGGGGACGGCACAACTTCAGGGGCATTGCGTGCTGCCTGCTTGCTCATGTATGCTGTGCTGCGCGTGGCTCTGCAAATGCTGCTGGGTGCCCACTGTTATAGTATGGCGGCTGACCAACTCACTGCCACCTGCCTGCCGTTTCAGAGCCCGGCGGACAGCACGCAGGACAGCTTGGAGCGTTTCATTGATGTAACGGCTGCCATGCCTTCCCACATTGATAGCTGCCCCGGCCTGGCAGTTGGCTTCGCAGTTGGCGCAGGCAGCCTTTTAGAGCTGCTGCTGCGGCTGGGCTGCATTGAGGCAGGCTGCCTGGCTGAGGAGGGAGAGGAGCAGGTAGGGAGTTGGAAATGCATGTACGATGCATGCACCGCATATAGCCTTGCATGCAGCAGCTGCAGTCTGTGACGGCATATGGTAGGTGTGCAAAGCACTCAGGCTGTGCTCCTGTGCTCACTGCCTGCAGGCCCCCTTCATTCTGGACCCTCGCCTGCCGGCGCAGGATACCTGCCTCTATCTGTGTGCACATCGTGATCTCCATCTGTGTGGCCCTGGATTCTGTGGCTCCCAGCCACAACACGCCCGCCGCTTTGGCGGTTGTCAGGTCATGCGCTGCCGGCCCTGGAGGCGAAGAGGATGCAGCAGCTAAGTGGGCACGCCTGAGGGCAGAGCTGCTGCCGGCGGCTCGGCAGCAGGCGGAGCGAGCGGCGCAGCGGTCCCCACTGGCCGGCATCAGCAGCGGCGCTCTGACCTGCCTGGCGCTGCGCCAGGCGGGCTGCACCAACCTGGCCTGCACCAACCTGGTGGGCAGCAGCGAGCGCGGGCTGCAGCTCAAGCTGTGCAGCCGCTGCAAGGTGGGAGGAGGGGCAGAGTGCTGGGGGCATTTGCAATGCACGTGCACGTGCTTGCTTGCAACTTGCAGTGGTCTGCTGCACAGGCTGCGCATGCGTGCTTTGGGGGTGCTCAGCTCCTGACTTGCTATCAATCACAATGCCCTCCAACCCAAAGCAGGTGGCGCGCTACTGCTGCCGCGAGTGCCAGGTCAGAGGGTAGGGGGCGTGCACTGTGTGTCTTTTGGCTGATTCGTGTTTGTTGGCCTGATGTAGCAAGTGCCCCCCATGTGCCCTCCGCCATCACTCATAGTGCAGTGCAAGTGGGTCAAATTGCATGCGTCATGGAACCCTGCCTGATGGCCGCCGCTCCGCCTTCTCTGACCCCAGACTGAGGACTGGAAGGCGGTGCACCGGATGGTGTGCGAGGAGGTGGCAGGCCTCAAGCTGTCCGCCAGCGCCCTGCAAAGCTAAGCATGCACTGCCAGCTGAGCGTGCACTGCAGTGTGCGAGGAGGTGGCGGGCGTCAGCCTGTCGGCTTCAGACTGCGTCCTGCCCCACGCTGAGCAGCGGGCGCAAGTGAAATCAGCCAGCAAGACAACTAGCGATAGTTTCAATGTGTCTGGATTGTGAAAATGAGCGACACTTTTTCCTTGTGCCGTTTGTATGTACATAAGCAGGACTTAGCATGGGAATGAACGACACTGGGGCGCTGCCGTGGCGGTTTGCACGTCGCAGCTGTGGCGGCAGCAGCAGGCGGCAGCAGCGGCGGCGGCACCAACCCTGCTCTCGCCGAGGCCACCGCTTTCCAAGTGTGTTGGCGACATTTCTAAAGCACATTCCTGCCACAGCCAGCGGCGCCCGTCGCTTCTGCAGCTGATGGCGCTGTCGGCGAGCCGCGCTAGCAGGCTTTTGCCGCCTGTTCTGCCAGCTTGGATCCGCGCAACCTGTCAGATCAACGCTGGAGCGGTCAGCTGGCCGCCAAACGCGAGACCTGCCAGTGGCGGCAGCGGCGGCGGCGGCGGCAGGGCAGGCGATGCCAAGCAGCGGGCAGCGCAGTATGCAAGGGAGAAAGAGCGTGCGCAGCAGGCAGAGCAGCAAGCAAACCCTCCCAGCAGCGGTGGCGGCAGCAGCGATGGCCCGCGCAGCCGGTTGGCAGAGGCGGCGGCAGAGTGGAGCGAGGGGCAGCAGGCGCTCTTCCTGTCCTCCCCCAGTGGGCTGGGGATGGGGGCAGAGGCGGCCATTGCCCAGGCAATCCAAGACGGAGCATTCGACAACTTGAAGGGCAAAGGTGGGCAGGATGATGATGGATTGCACCTGGTGGGTGGGGCGGGGCTGCTTGAGCAACCCAGTGAAACCACCCCTGGCTTAGCTCTGGGCCCTGCTGTGCTGCGCATGCTTTGATGACAGCTTCATGTAAACAAGCTTTCATGCCCATGTTGAACTGGCCTTCTCGAGCCGTGGGGATTCCATGCTGACCTGCCTGCAGGCCAGCCGCTGCCGGCTGAAGACCACAGCGCACAGCTCGGCTGCCGCCTCTTCTTGACAACATGGCTCGGCAAATCCTCTCAATGCTTGTTTGCTTTTCCTTGCACAGGCCAGCCGCTGCCGGATGAGGACCACAGCGCGCAGTTCGAGCGCGTGGACCCGCTTGTGACGGCCTTCAAAGTTCAGTATCCGCTCGCCCTGCCCTTGCCTGCAGGCCAGCCGCTGCCGGCTGAGGACCACAGCGCGCAGTTCGGGCGTGTGGACCCGCTGGTGGCCGCCATCACTCGCACCATGGGCGCCCAGGGCGTCAAGCCACTATCGCTGGAGCTCAGGGATGAGGTGAGCAGTTTCCACCTGTGATTGTTATCTGGTGGACAGTAGAGCTTAGGGTGGGGTGGGCGCCCAGGGCGTCAAGCCGCTGTCGCTGGAGCTGAGGGATGAGGTGAGCAGTTTCCACCTGTAATCGATATCTAGTGCACGGCAGAACTGAGGGTGGGGTGGGAGCCCAGATGGTGAGCAGAAGTTGAGGAGACGTGCAAGGTGCTGTGGTGACGTGCAAAACATTGAGAGCAGGGATGAAGGCAGGGGGCATGGCACACCGTACTCTGTTTGGCCCACCCGATAGCTGCCGCTCTTCCCCCGTTTGCCGCAGGTGCACCGCGAGTTGGCTGCTTTGCGGCTCCAGCTGGACAGAGAGCTAAGGGCAGCCCTTGAAACAGCTGACAACTCTGCAGGGCCAGCCAGTAGCAGCAGCAGCAGCAGCGAAAGCAGTAGCGGCAGTAGCAGCACTGGTGGTGGCACTGGCTGGTTCAGCGGCTGGTTTGGCGGCAGGGGCAGCGGGAGCACAGCACCCTCTTCCGCCGGCCGGCGGCACAGTGTGACGAGCATCCAAGCGGGGCAGCACCCCGCCCTGCAGCATGCAGCTGAGGAGCTGCGGAGGCTGATACAGCAGTACAACAATGCGTGCCTGGCTGATAAGGAAGCATTTGGGGCCTTTTGGCCGCTGGACCGAATGAAGCAGCTGGACTGGCAGGCGGAAGTCGAAACGGCGCTGGACAGGATCAGCAGCAGCAGAAGTAGCAGCAGCAGTGGCGGTGGCGGCAGCGACAGCAGCGGCGGCAGCAAGCAACCATAACAGCAGACCATCCAGTGAGCGGAGCAACCGAGCTGCATGTTCTGTGTTTCTCAACCGCCATCATGGTGCCCAGCCCACCCCTGTCTTGCCCACACTGCTTCACTTGCTCGCTATTTAGTTTTACATGTGCGCATGCATGCCGGCAACCACAAAAGCAACTCGAATCGCGGGCTAGTCTTGGGCTGACGCTCGCTAGCAGGCAACTCTGGAGCGAAACAACTACGGCTTTCTCAGGCAGTGATCAAATCGAGCAATACCGCTAATACGGCGCTACACGTGGGAGCAGGGTGCAATATGCAGGGATGCACGGAAGCTAGACGGCAAAGCAAGAGTGAGCAAGAGTGTGTCCTGGGGGTACAGCACGAGCGACAAAGCGAGGATGAACTGCCATGCGGGCTCGCCAGGAAAGCATGAGGCGCCTAAGCACCCTAGCTACTGGCCAGCAAAGAGTTGTGGCCATCAATGGTGCCTCACATAACTCTTCCGCTGCTCAGGCTGGCTTACGGCATGCCGTTGCGCCCGCGGCGCCTGCTACCCGGCTTGGTCGCAGCCGTGGCGCTGGCCGGAGGTGCCGCCGCCGGTGCCGCCACAGGCTCAGCAGGGATGGCGGGCTCAGCAGGCGCAGCAGGCACCGTGGTGGTGCTGCTCTGGATGACCACAGGGATGGCCGTAGTGGTTGTGGTGGTGGTGACGGGTGCTGCTGTGCCCGCTGTGCCCACTGTGCCCGCAGCGGGCGCCTCGGCGGACAGGATGGGGCGGGTGCTGGGCCCGCGGCCGCCGCTCACGGCAGTGGCGTAGGTTGGGGCAGGGGCGGGGCTGGACGCGGGGGCGGGGGTTGGAGCAGCCGCCTGCATGGCGGAGGACGCCAGGCCTGCGGCGGTGTCGGCGGCTGCATCGAACAGGACAGCAGGGCAGATGAAGTGAGACAACACGTGGTATCCGCAATACCGCACGCAGCTCGCCAGGCAGGGCAGTTGCTTGTGCACAACTTCTCAGGCCACAGGTTCGCCGAAACGACCAAGCAGGGCCAGCGAGCGGCAACACATGCCCGCTGTAGGACACGTGCCACAGCTGGCCCTTGCAGGGCAAGTAGGCCCGTCACAGGAGGGTCCAAAAGTGCGCACCCGTGCCGGCTGCGGCACCAGCGGTCTCCAGGCCGCGCTCGGTGGCGGCGGCGCCCTCGCGCTTGCCTTGCTCGTAGGCACCGCCTGCAGGGAATAATGCCACACCGATGAGTCTGAATTGAGGGGGCTAGAGTTGCAAGCTGCGGCGCTATGCAGCTGGACAATCAGCCACAGCTATTCAGCAGGCTGGTCTCTCACACTCAGCTGTCCAGCACAACCGCCAGAGTTCCAGGTCCTATTGTGCCATGCAAGTTGTGGCAACCCTTCCAAACCGGCAACCCTCCCAAATGTCAGCAACTTGCCGCAGAACTGTTGCAGCTCACCCAGGTCGGGCGCGGCCTGAGCCGCCACCTCCACAGCGCCCTCAGCAGCCCGGCGCCCGCCCTCCACAGCGCCCTCAGCAGCCCGGCGCCCGCCCTCCACAGCGGCGGCGCCCTTGTCCTGAGCGCTCTGCAGTGCGGCAGAGGCGCGGTCCTTGGCGGCTGAGGCGGCGGCGCCTGCGTGGGTGAAGGTGGCTGCAGAAAGGCATCAGTTAGGCTGTCAGGAGGAAGCTGATGTTCACAAGAATGCATCATGCTTTTTGCGGACAGGCGCACAATCTCCCTCGGTACCCTACTATACCAGCCTGACCGCCCGGATCCATCCCACCCACCCGCTAGCCCCAACCCACCAACGGTGCCGGCCACGCCAGCAGCGGTGTCGATGGCGGCGCCGGCCGCCTGTGCAGCAGCCTCCTCAGCCGCCTGCTTGGCCTCGGCGGCGGTGCGCTTGGCGGAATCGATGGCAGAGTCCAGGGCTGGGCCGGCCTCGCGGCGACCCTCCTCAAAGCCCTGGGCAGCGCCCGCCAGGGCAGCCTGGGATGGGTTCAACCGAAACAGAATCAGATTAGAATCATGTAAGGTGCATAGTGTGTGTGTGTGTGCGGTGCGGCGGTTGGCCATGGGGGAGCAGGCGGTCCATCGGTTGGAATACTGTGCAATGCATCTGATCGGCTGCAAGCGTGGCCGCCCAACCAATATGAAGCAGCAAAGTACCCACCTCAGCAGCCTCCCTGCCCGCCTCTGCCGCCTGAGCAGCCGCTTTTTCAGCGGCAGTCAGTGCGCGCTGGGCACCCGCCTGCACCCCAGCGGCTGTGGTGGCAGCGGCTTCCGGCGCCTTTTCGGCGGCGCCCAGGGCGGCGCCGGCGGCAAACTCGGCGCGGTGCTCCAGACCTGCAGGGTGAAGATGAACAGGCACAATGAGGAAATGTGAGGCGTCAAGGTCATGCAGAGGAATGCGATGCGGCGGGCTACCACACAGCAACCAGCGGAGCATGGGCAGCCTGCCTGCAGTCCAGGGGGCAGTGCCCCGCAGCAGCTGCCGCCATACAACACCCGCTACACCGCGAAAGAGTGTCCATGCACGCATTTGTACGCATATGAGGCTGAGCATATGCATGGGCTCACCCTCAATCGTCTCCTCGGTGGCCGCCTTGCGCTCGGCATAGGCGGAGGCGTACGCCTGCTGGGCGGGCGCCACCACGCGCTGCGCATGGGGAAGGAAGGCGGAGCTCAGTTGTAAAACGTTATCGAGTGTGTGCATACACTTGCGGGCACCGCTGCTGGGCGGGCGCCATCACGTGCGTGGTGGGGGCTCGGCTTCAATGCGCTAAGTAGGCGCCACATGAGCTGCTTTCAGGCAGAGCAGGCAGGCGCAGGCGCCTGTGAGTGCGACGTGCACCCACCTCGATCACCGCCTCCTTGGCGGCGCCAGCGGTCCCCTTCACGCGCTCCACAGCCGCCTGTGACGGGGCAACAGACTGTGATCTTGACACAAATGCAGATCGTTTGAGTTGTTCAAACCCTCCAGCACAAGTGGCCTACCACCGCCTCCTCACATGCATGAAGGCCTTAGCTGCAGCCAGATTGTGTCACAGGGCATGGCTCCTTTGCATCGCACACCCAAGCAGCGCAGTCCTCTCCGCACAGCCTGCTAACCTCCTGCTCTCTTGCAACCCACACTACAACTTGCGTCTCACACCACTGCTCCCTTGACACCCACCTGAGCGGTTGCCAGCGCGCTGCCCACCAGGCCGGCAGCCTTGTGCTGCACACACCCGCATTTCACAACACCCACCTGGGCGGTTGCCAGGGCGCTGCCCACCAGCCCGGCAGCCTTGTGCTGCACCGCCTCTGCGGTCTCCTGAGCAGCCTGGGTCAGGCCCGCCGCCTGCTGCTGGGCAGTGGAGGCCACAGCGGCCGCCTCTCCTTCCACACGCTCTGCAGGCAGGTTGGGGGGAGGTGACAAGGGGTGCAGCCTCTTATCTGCTTGTATGACTTGCTGCCCGCAACTTGCTTAAAGCAGGAGCACAGCTGTGGAAGGGAGATGCGATCAGGCTGTGCACACGCAGTTTGGACCAGTTGCAAGCGGGGCCGGTGCTACTGCCATCACTAAGCTCCACCCTCACCCCACCCCACCCCCAAAGCCCGCACCCGTGCCGGCGCGCGCAGCGCCCGCCGCCTCCTGGCCCACCCCTGCCGCCGTACCCAGCGCCTGCTGTGCTGCGCTGGCGGCGGTACCGTACAGCTCATGTGCACTGTCTGCTCCCTTCTGAGCGGAAGCACCCACCAAGCCTGCCCCCATGCCAGCGGGGCGGGCGGCGCGGGCCGCCAGCGCCTGCGCAAGTGGGGAGAGTGGGGAGGGCGGTGAGTAGGGAGGGCGGTGAGCAGGGCGGGCGGTGAGTGGGGAGGGCGGTGAGTGGGGACAGCGGCCTGCTGTGCAAGATACTTGCGGGTGGAAGGCAGCGAGTATGGTTTCAGGTGCAGGCTGCCGCTGGGGGGCGAATTGAGCAGCTTCCCAGGCACGTGGGATGCGTGCCAGGAAGTGCAACCAGCTTGCACATGCCAGCGGCGACAGCCTGCAACCCCGGCAGTATCCTTGCACAACTTGCCTGCACCGTGTCTGGGCTGGGCAGGGGGGCGCCCTGCTCGGCAGCGCCTGCCACGCGCTCGCCTGCGGCAGCAGGGTCAGGAAAACAAAGCGGTGTGGTTAACAGCATGGCACGTGCTGCGAGTGCGCCTTCAGTGCGGAAGGGAGGTGCTTCAGCCCACAGGTAGGGACCGGGCAGCGCAGGGCTGGTGCTTGAGCAAGCAGGAAGTGCAGACAGACTGGGGCAGCTGGAGCAGAGGAGCTCGAGTTCAGCTTGCCTGCTTCGGCAGCCAGCTTGGCGCCAGCGGTGCCCGCCTGCTCAGCGCGCGCAGCGCCCGCCCGCTTGCCGCGCCGGAACGCCTCGCTGCCCGTCACCTCCTGCATGGGGAATCGATAGTGGGAAGGAAAGGTGCAGTTAAGTGGTGGCCAGCATTCAGGGCAGCGGTGCCGCGCCTCGCTGCCCATCATTTCCTGCCCGAAAGGAAGGAGACAACAGCTGTGCAAGGGGCTGTGATAGTGGCGCCCTGACGCAAACCTGGTGGCCTTCAACTTGGAGAGCCCGGCACCAACCTCACACCGCTCCACCCCCAGGCTCGCCTCCAGAGTCGCTTGGAAGTGGTGGCGCGCCTCGCCCTCCACCTCGCTCGATGCGCGCTGGGCGCCCAGGGCGATGCCGCTCACCGCTCCGCTGACCTGCATCCGGAGTTGCAAAATCATGTGACATTATGCTACTGCTGGTGCAGGGCTGTTAAGTGAAGCCCCGACCCAGTTTCCAGCGCAGCTGGAATACTGAGCGGTCACCCGGCTGCTGCCCACCCTCAGGGGCTACTGACCGACAGGGTGGCACGCTCAGCCAGCAGGGCGGTGTGGATGGCAAAGGAGACCAGGGGCAGTCCGGCGGAGAAGGCGGTGGTGATGAGGGAGGACGCCACGTCGGCGGCAGACTGCAGGGGTGCAGGAACGGTGCAGGACAGGTGACCGCCATGTGATGAACGGAAATGCAGGATGAGGGAGGACGCCATATTGGCGGCAGACTGCAACAAAACTTTGTGGAAGGGACAGATAAAAAAACAAATCTGTGTGCGTTGCACACCAACCGGGGACTTTTGGTACGTTAGGTTTACCATGTCAAAATCTGTCCAGCCACCATGCCATGGCGGTCAGGCGGCAGGTGCCGCCCCGCCACGTCAGCCCGCCCCTGGCAAAAAGCAAAACGCAAAAGGCCGCTGGCGCGGCTGCGCCCAGCTTGCAATTGCTGCACGACTTATAGAGAACGAAATTGAATCCAGTGCGGAGGCAGCGGCGTCGCACACGCGCTTGCAAACGTTCGTGCGTGCAGTCCGAAGCAGTCCCGTCTCCGCTCGCCAGCCTAATAATTCCCTGGCAAAATATAGTTTTCAACGCTCACGACAGCTGGAGAAATGAAGCGCGCAGGAAGCAACGGAGCTGTAATAGTAGCCGTCAACCCGCGTCATTCCCAAACTCCCTTTTTAAATGCCAGCTGCTGACACGACCTGTCAGCACCTGCCATTTACAAAGTCCCGTAAAAAAGAGGGAATCAGCATAGCAGGTGAGCAGGAACTGATATCTGCATCGATGCAGGGCTCGGGGTTGTTGGGTGGAGCAATCGTGGGGGAGTATGTAAGCCAGCCCAGCACAGACACTGCTGTGCACAGCAGGCACGGCATGCGCAGCAGGCAGAGCGCACTGATCACCCCTCAGCCCACCTGCACGGCGTAGGCGCCTGCCCGCACGGGCAGCGTTGCCGCCACGATGCCGGCGCTCAGTCCCAGGCTGGCAGCCAGGCTGCCCGCTTCCAGCGCCTTTGCGGCCAGGCCGGCCAGCGCGCCCATGGCTGCAAGGCGAATGGGCCAAAGCAGCAGGCATTGAGTCATGCACAAATGCATTAGGTTGTGGCTCGGTGGCGGCAAATCAGCAGTAATCACAGCACAAGTTGGGAACTGGCTACAACTGCCTGCCGCATGTGGGATGCTCTGGGTTCACTACATGCATACAGGAAGGAGTCAGCTGAATCTTTTGACTGCCTGTGCAACAAACAAATTTGAAAGCCTCGCACCAGAGCCCAGGGATGAGGCGGTGGCGGTGGTAGCCGTGGGCACCAGGTGCTCGGTCAGCCCGCTAGCCAGCCCGCTCACCGCGCCCACCGCCTGCGAAGAACAGATTGCAGCGATGTAAACTGCAGTATGAAACATGATGGCTGGGCAGCCTGCCGAGCAGCTGCAGTGCTCACCGGCAGACAGGGGGACCAGTGCAGATGTTTTCTTGCTGCAGATGTAAAGATCAAGAGCCCATTTTGGCTGGACTGCAACACCAGCCCCTCACCGTGTATGCCACCTCATTGGCCGCCTTGGTCAGCGGCGGCAGCGGGGGCAGCCCCACCGCCTGCTTTGCGGCCTGGCAGGAAGGAACGCATGGAACGCTGGCGCTTGGCAATCCTGCAAGCCTCACAGCTACCGCAATGAACGGCGCATGGCTGCATGCTCAGGCCGACCTCTAACAGCTGTACAGCTCTACCTGTACAACACTGCCCATCCCTCCAGGCACCAACCCTTGCCCGCACCTTGAACGCCTGGGAGGCCTTCTGCTTCTGCTCCTCCACAGTGCCCCAGGCGGCCTCGCTGGCCGCCTGGTAGGCCTGCCCAAAAGCAGAGGGCGCGGGGCCGCCAGTGGTGCTGGTGGGCAGGGAGGCCAGGGCTTCGGGCTTGACTTGGCTGACGGGCACACACACCATCTCCTCGCCTGCAGGAGGCAAGGGAGGGTGCGCAGAAACTAGTGATGGGAATGCACGGAAGCCAGGGCCTTGGCTTGACTTGGCTGACATTTCGCCTGCAGGCGGCATGGGGCGGCTGGGTGTGTTCGGATGGCGAGCGAGTTGCACAATGCCCCTTGCATTGCTGCAGGAGCAGCTGCCAGCCACAGTTGCCCCGGTCTGCACATGCTTCTCACCCACTTACCCCACCATGCACTCCTCCCTCATGATGCACCCTCTTCCCGCCCCAACCGCAACCAAGTGGCACCACTCACCCTTGGCGCCGGCGGCGGCGCCACGAGCGGCCTGCTCAGCGGCGTTCAGCGCACGAGCGCCCGCCTCCTTCACGCCTCCTGCCAGGGTCTGCAAGGATGGGTGGAGGAGTTGGGGAGAGCCTGCTGGTTGGGGCCAGCTGGTCGGATTGCACTTTGCGCTGGTTGTGCAAGCAGGTGGCAAGTGCGGTCGCTGTGCTACCACTTCCCAAGTTGCACTGAAGCAGTGCACTACTCGAATGCAGTGCATCACACCTGCGTAGCGCCCACAGCGGTGCCCGCAGCGTATGCAGCACCCTCTCCGGCGCTGCGAGCGGTGTCGCCGGCGGCGGTGGCGGTGCGGGCGGCAGTGTCGCGCGCAGCAGCGGTGGCGCCACGGGCGGTGGCGTGAGCAGCGGCGGCGGTGTCACGAGCGGCAATGGCGGCGCCGCCGGCCATGTCGCCGGCCGTGGCAGCCGCAGATTCCGCCATGCCACCTGCATGAAGGGATGTGAGTTGTGCAGAAGCGCTGTAAGTAGAAGCCTGCACCGCACTGCAGCCTCAAGCCTGCTTGCGGCCCATCCATGCTCAGCATTGTTGCTGTGCCCTCCATGGAAGCCAAGCCTGGTTTTGGCCCTGCTGGCCCATCTGAGCATGCGATTGTCACATGCAGTGGCAGCTCAACCAATCGCAGGAACTCGTTGAGGCGTACAAGGAGCAGCTTGCCTGCAGTGGCGCGCGTCGCCTCCATGCGCTTAGCAGCCTCGTCACTCAGGTCGTGCGCAGCGCCCTGGGCGGCCTCAGCGGTGGCCTGCGCCTGCGGCAAAGATGACCAGATTAGAGAGGATCAGCTTATTATTTGAGGGCAGACAGGTCGTGCGCAGCGCCCTGGGCAGCCTCAGCGGTGGCCTGCGCCTGCGAGGAAGGGAAGGAGCAGTAGTGGGTATTGTGGTAAGGTAAGGAGGGCCTTGGACAGCTGGCACGGCATGGCATCGCGCATGAATGGCACCAGTGCTGCCTTGCGCGACGGAGCAAGGCACATTCTGGGTCGCAAGCCAAGGGTCGGGGCGTGAGCGGCACAGGATGCTTCAAGGGAGCTGCTGCGCTCGCTCATGAGCAGATCGGCATTACCACCACCCTGGATAACCTCACCTTGTCAGCGCCGACACGCAGCGTCTGGCGGGCGGTGTCCTTCAGGCCCTCCACCCGGTCGGCTGCGAATGAGAAACAGAAGCAGCATGATGGGTGGATTTAGTCGGCTGGCGGCAGGCAAAGCGGCAGAGCTGTGAAATGGTCCAAACTGTGACCCTTCCTTTCAGTCCCCGCCCAAATCAATTGCGGGCACGCCACACCACCCTGCTTCAAGAAGGCCTTCACATGCCCCACCGCAGCCAAAGAGGCGTACCGGTGGCGGCGTGGGGGCCGCGGAGCGCCGGCGCGGGCAGCGTTGGCGGTGCCTCGCGTGCAGGAGAGCCCTCCCGCCCGAACACCGGCTCGCGCACGTGCTCGGCTACTGGGCTCTTGCGCGTCTTCCCCACCTATGACTCAACGGGTTAGGGTTGGGATGCCGAGCAGGGTTAGGTCGCTTGGTAGCCGATGGACCGAGGCTGCCGAGGGAAGCTCATAAGGCATGGCCAGCAGGAAGAAGTTGAAAAGCGGCACACTGTCGATGCTGAGCCGCCCAACGCAATGGAGGCAGACCCTCCAGCAACCGATTGGCTTCAATCTGGCAGGCAGCTGCGGCTGCGTCGCACGAGCGGCGCAGGCGCCAGCGGCGGCGGCAGTTTACTCAGCGGCAGCGGCGGCAGTGCTGCCTGCACAGGCGGGCCTGCACGACCCTTGGACGCCTGTCCAGCGCACCTCTGTGCGGTTGGCTCCAGGCACGGCAGGTTCTACGCCCTGCAGAGGCACCTGGTGGCCCGCCATAGATTCCTGCTGAACGGTCTGGCTGTGTGGGCGGCTGACTCTGCTGCTCTGCTTGTAGGCTGTTTCAGAACGCAGAGAAAAGGGCAGGAGCAGCCTGGCGCAGCCACCATATGCATGCAAGTCCTGCCCGATCAGCGGATGCGCTGGCTGACAAGGCAGGGCAGGCAGGTCCAACATTCTCTCCTCCCCAGGTAGCCTGCTCGTTCCTCACATCGCTTTCACAAGCACTGGAGGACAGTGGGGCAGCGAGAACCTTCCTCTGCGCCACAACAGCGTCTCAAGAGCAGGCAGCATGGCGTCTGTGAGTGTGGCGAGCTGTGCTGCTGCTCCGAGGCTTGATCAGCAGCGAGCTGGCCGCAGCGAGCACTCCGCGTGCACCGCCGCCGCCGCCGCTCGCCGTCGCTCACGCCCAACTCCGCTCGCCCGCTCCAATTGTCCCTGCAGAAGCACAACCCCATGCCCGGCCGGGAAATTGGGCCTGACACGCTCGCGCAGGTGCGGTTGAACATGGCATGCTGCTTGCTGCACTGCTCATCGCCAAGAGGGCTCATCTGCCGGTCGGCGGTGCGGGCCGGAGCAAGGCATGGGCTGCCGCCAGCGTTCGCAAACCCCTGTCTGAGACCGACCCCGCCTCCTTCATTTTAGGCTGCTTTCTACGATTACGAAGGGAAGGATGCTGCGGTGAGTGCACAGCATCATGGGTGGCAGCGCCGGCTTAGGGTCTGCGTTGGGCGGGCGACGGCCAGGCGGCGGCAGCGTGCCACCTGCTGGCTTGCACATGGGAGCCATGGCATGGCTCGCCATGCCTCCCACATGCGTTACATGTTGCATGGGACCGACATTCTGTCCTGACAGACCCATCCATGTCCCACCATTCATTCTGAGCAGGACTCGTCGGCAGCTGCAGACGCCGCCGCCCGCGCTGCTCAGGAGAAGGCGGCCGAGGCGGTCGGCGGCCTTCGCTCCACAGGTGGGCTTGGCTGGGGCTCGGATGGAGCTGGTTGCATGCTTTGGATCTGAATGATGTGGATGGACTTGCACAACGCAGATCTATTGCACTGCACATGTCTGCTCCATGTAGAAAGCCTGTCCATGTCGCTGGCTGCACACCCCATGCACAACAGCCCAACCTAACCACCCGGCTGTCGCTTTGCACTCGCAGCCCTCCATGGCTGCATGGCATCACCAAAAGAGCAGCCCTTCTACACTCCGGCCCCTCCTATCTTCCCCGCAGGCGCTGCACTGGAGGACACGGCAGCGGCGGCGGCGGACCGCGCATCGGCGGCTGGTACCACAGTGGCACAGACTGCCTCCGACCTGACGTGCGCTTGCCTGCTTTGTTGCCTTGTGGCTGCATATCACCGCATGTGCACCAGTATAGGATGCCCAGCTGCCCTGTCTGCATGGGGGTGCATGTGGCTGCGACCTGAATTGTGGTGCGAGGCGGGGTGGGAAACCTTGGGTGCAGTGCCCGCTCAACTTCTGCCGCCCACGCCGCCGCTATGTGCACCCTGCCTGCTGCCTGCCATTGACCTACTGCCTGGCCTACCGAGCTACATTGCATTTCACATCTCACTTGTGCATTAATCCCTCATCTGCCTGCTTGCAGGGCCACCACCAAGGGCGCCGCCACCGATTTTGGGCAGCGCCTCGGCGCCGTGGCGGAGGGAGTGGCGGAGCGGGCTTCGGCAGCCGCCGCCACCGCAGATGAGAAGGCGCACGAGGCGCAGGTGACTGGCTTCATTGTGCAACATGGGGTGTTGCTTGATCTACAGTAACTTTTTTCCTAACTGAAGGGGCATGACGGGCGGATGAGAAAGAGCACAAGGCGCAGGGGATCTGCTGTTTGAAAATTTCCGGGTTTTGACACAGGCCGATCCCTCGTTGCTTTCATCGCACATCGGCGGAACTGGTAGCAAGCGGCTGGCGCAGCACTGGACCATGGGTCGCAGCCAGCCTGTGCCCAATGACTTGGGCACTGGCTGGCGGCTTCACCTGTGCGATGTGCTGTCCCCAGCTTCACCTGTCCGGTGCAAAGCACTGTCCAGCTGTACCCATCCTGCCCAAATGCATGGTCAGGCTCAGCCTCTGAATCAGCAAGGGCTGCGTGCCAGCAGGCAGGCTTTGCCCACAGCGCGCCAGCAAAACCCATAAGCACACATGTCCAGCCTGATGGCTGGCT
>VFQQ010002476.1_pt1 | contig 20627 bp, 12 predicted proteins | sample 3512341 | NCBI WGS metagenome assembly VFQQ01 (sample SAMN10412373, study PRJNA504923) | tailings metagenome | isolation source: Relicate 2 Philex TSF1 revegetated site | place: Philippines: Tuba, Benguet | collected 2017-08-29 | reverse complement strand
CGGCGCCACGGCTTCCGCAGCCGGCGTCGCCAAGGCGGGAGGCGGAGAGGCAAGCGAGGGTTCGCCATTGACCGCCGTCGACGTCGCGGACGCAGACGCAACCGCGGAAGCCGAAGCGGCCGAGGTCGCGGCCGCCTGCGGAAGCGCAGCGGCCCCGTTCTTCAGCGGTTCAGCCGGATGCGCGTTCGGAGCGGCCGGCTCCGAGGCATCCGAGGGTTTCGCCGCCGCTTCGGCCGTGGAGGCGGGCGGCGCCGTCGGCGTCTTGTTCGCCATGGCGCTCTGGATGCCGGAGCGCACGTCTGCCGCCGCCTTCTCGAACGGGTTCAGGGCCTTCTTGACCTGCGAGGCGGGGTTCATGTCGCGGAGCGAGTCGACCGACTTCTTGACCTCGTCCAGCTCGGCTTCCTTGAGGGCCTCGTTGAACTGTTTCTGGAAGTCGCCCGCCATGCCGCGCATCTTCGCCGTCATCTTGCCGAAGGTGCGCAGCATCTTCGGCAAGTCCTTTGGCCCCACGACCACGATCATGACGACCGCGATCACCAGCATCTCGGTCCAGCCGATATCGAACATGGCTTCTCAGCTCCGGCGCGGCCGAAGAATTGCGATCAGGTCTTGCTCGCCTTCTCGCGTGGTGCGCGCACGGTCTCGTCGGCACGGTGCTCCACGGTCCGGGCTTCCTCGGCCTTCGCCTCGGCGTCCTCGTCGGACATGCCCTTCTTGAAGCTCTTGATGCCCTTGGCCATGTCGCCCATCAGCTCGGGGATCTTGCCGCGGCCGAACAGCAGCAGGACCACAACCAGCACGATCAGCCAGTGCCATATCGAAAAGGAACCCATCTCAAACTCTCTCGCGAACGATCGTCGTGTATGTGATCTATGCGTTTTCCGCCGAGGATTCAAACAGAAGTACGTCGTCTCCGCGCAATGTGAGCCATATATCGCGCGCGCCGGGCGGAAGCCTGCCTGCCCGCACCCTCGCGCGCACCGGTGCGTCCAGTCCGGCGACCGCAAGCTCGATAAGTTCCACCACGCCGAGATATCTGCGAGAAAGAATGCGCGCCTCGGCGCTTCCTGCCTCCACGCTCACCTCGAAGCCGTTGGTGCGCACCGCGATGGTGACGTCGCGGCCGGCCGGGATGGTCCCCGCATCCAGCGTTCCCAGCGGCGTTTCGACGCGGCCGCCGGTGCACCTCCCGGTCAGGATGTTGAGCTCGGAGAAGAAGCCGGCCACGAACAGGTCCGCCGGGCGCAGATAAAGGTCCTCGGCGGTGCCCACCTGAACGAGCCGGCCGTGGCGCAGGATCGCGATGCGGTCGCCCAGCCGCATCGCCTCCTCGGCGTCGTGCGTGACGATGATGGCGGTCGCCCGGCTCTGCCGGAGGATCGCGAGCGTCTCGGACCGGACCGAATCCTTCAGACGCGAATCGAGGCCGGAAAAGGGCTCATCCATGAGCAGCACCGCAGGCCGCGGCGCCAGCGCACGGGCGAGCGCAACCCGCTGTTGCTGTCCCCCGGAGAGCGCGTGGGGATAGGTGGCGGCATGGTCTTCCAGCCCGACGCTGGTGAGCGCGGCGAGCGCTTCCGCCCTGCCCTCCCCACGCGACAGCGCGGTCAGGCCGAAGCGCACGTTCTCCAGGATGCTCATATGGGGGAAGAGGGCGAAATCCTGGAAGACGAGGCCGATCGACCGCTTCTCGGGTGGCAGGAACACCGCCGGGCCAGCGATCTCGCGGTTGTTGAGAAGGACGCGACCGGCGGTCTGGGGCTCGATCCCGGCGGCGATGCGCAGCAGCGTCGTCTTGCCGGATCCAGACGGACCCAGGAGGCACAGCACCTCGCCCGGTTCGGCCACGAGGCTCACGCCCCGCAGGGTCGGGCCTCCGGGCGAATAGGCGTGGCTGATGCCCTCGAACGCCAGCCGCGCGGCGAAGGTTACACCGGCCGTCGTCCTGCCGGACCTCGTTTTCTCCTCAACCGCCAACGGCGCCTTCCAACCGATCCGGGATCTGTGAACTGGAAGGCTGATACAGGCGGATGCAGCGGATTTCCACCCGCTGCGTCAGCCTTCCGCGACACGTGGCGTGAGCAGGCCGAGTTCCTCGAGGTCGATGTCGGTCAGCGGATCCTCGTCGTCGGCCAGCACGTCGGTGTCCGACGGCGGTACGGGCACGGAAAAATTCGTCGGCATGCGCGCCGCAAGCAGGCCAGCCCCCTTCAGCTCCTCCATGCCCGGCAGGTCGCGTATTTCCTCGAGCCCGAAATGGTCGAGGAAGGCATCGGTGGTGCCGTAGGTCACGGGCCGTCCGGGTGTGCGGCGACGTCCGCGCAGCCGCACCCATTGCGTTTCGAGAAGCAGGTCGAGCGTGCCCTTCGAGGTCTCCACGCCGCGGATGTCCTCGATCTCGGCACGCGTGACGGGCTGGTGGTAGGCGATGATGGCGAGCACTTCCAGGGCGGCGCGCGACAGCTTCTTCTGCTGCACGGCGTCGCGGGTCATGACGAAGGCGAGGTCGGGCGCGGTGCGGAATGCCCAGGCATCGCCCACGCGCACGAGGTTGACGCCGCGCTTCTCGTAGATCGCCTTGAGTTCGGCCATCACCGCAGCCACCGGGATCGCGGTCCCGATGCGGTCGGCAATCGCCTTGTCGGTCACCGGCGAGGCGCTGGCAAAGACGAGGGCCTCCGCGATCCGCGCGGCTTCGGCGAGATGCAGCCGCTGGGCGGCATTGAAGCCTTCGCGTCGCGAGGGATCGACGGGAAACAGGCGGGCCTGAGCGCTCTCGGTCATGCGGATGCTCCGGCCTTCGCCCCCGCCGGGGCCGCACGGCGAAGATAGAGCGGGGCGAACGCGCCGTCCTGGCGGATCTGCAGTTCGCCCTCCCGCACGAGCTCGAGCGTGGCGGCGAACGTGCTGGCAACGGCCGTGGACCGCTGCTGGCGGTCGCCAAGATACTCCACCAGGAAACGGTCCAGGGCCGTCCACTCCGGCAGGCTGCCGACCAGGCGCATCAGGATTTCGCGCGCCTCCTTCAGCGACCAGACGCCGCGCGCGGCTATGCTGACATTGGTGATGGCGCGCTTCTGCCGCTGGACCGCATAGGCCGTCAGAAGGTCGAACAGGCTCGCGGTATAGCGATGGGTGGTGTCCACCACTTCGATCTCGGGCGCGCCGCGGGCGAAGACGTCGCGGCCGAGTCGGTTGCGGTTGACCAGCCGGCTCGCGGCCTCGCGCATCGCCTCGAGACGCTTCAGCCGGAACTGCAGCACGGCAGCCAGTTCCTCGCCGGATTCGTCCGGATCGTCGGGCTGCTTCGGGATGAGCAGACGCGACTTCAGGTAGGCCAGCCACGCCGCCATCACCAGATAGTCGGCCGCGAGTTCCAGCCGGATCGCGCGTGCGCGCTCGACAAAGGAGAGATACTGCTCGACCAGCGCCAGGACGGATATGCGCGACAGGTCGACCCGCTGGGTGCGCGCCAGATGCAGCAGCAGATCGAGCGGACCCTCGAAGCCATCGACGTCCACCACCAGGGCGGGGTCGGAAGATGCCCGCTTCTCGCTCTCTCCTGACCAGAGTTCTTCCGGCGGCACTGCCGCCGATGCCTGGCCGCCTTGGAACGAGCCCGCCATCGACCTTCAGGCCGCGAGTTCGAAATGGCGAGCGAATTCGGCGCGCACCTCCGCCTCGACCGTCTGGTCGCGGGACGGGAGCATGGACCTTATGCGCCCAGCCCGTTCGAGCGACCGGCCCGCCAGCGGACGGGTTCGCGAGGCGATGCCGGCCATTTCCGCCATGTCGCCGTTGCAATGCAGCACGATGTCGACCCCTGCGTCGAGGATCGCCTCCGCCTTCTCGGCGAACGTGCCCGACAGCGCCTTCATCGAGGTGTCGTCGCTCATCAGCAGGCCGTCGAAGCCGATCTCGCCGCGAATGATCTCCTGCACCACCCTGGCGGAGGTGGTCGCCGGCGCGGTCGGATCGATCGCACTGTAGACGACATGGGCGGTCATGCCCATCGGCAGGTGCGCGAGCGCCTGGAAGGGCGCGAAGTCGTGGCTGCGGAGTTGCTCGATCGGCGTGTCGACGGTCGGCAGTTCGAAGTGCGTGTCGGCAAATGCCCGGCCGTGCCCCGGCATGTGCTTCATGACGGGCAGAACGCCGCCGGCCATGAGGCCCTGCGCCGCTGCCAGACCCAGCGCCGCGACAGCCTGCGGGTCTGTTCCGTAGGCGCGCGAGCCGATCACATCGCTCGCTCCCTCGATCGGAACGTCGAGGACCGGCAGGCAATCGGCGTCGATGCCGAATCTCAGCAGATCGAAGGCGTGCAGCCGCGCCAGCAGCCAGGCGGCGCGCAGCCCCGCCTCGCGGTCCGAGCGGTAGAGCGCGCCGATCGCGGCGCCGGCTGGATAGTTCGGCGCGATCGGCGGCCGGAGCCGCTGCACCCGCCCACCTTCCTGATCGATGAACACCGGCGCGTCGTCCCGGCCTACCGTGTCGCGCATCGACCCGACAAGGTCCGCGATCTCAGACGGTTCGCCGATGTTGCGGGCGAACAGGATGAAGCCCCAAGGACGCTCGTCCCTGTAGAACAGCACCTCGTCGGCGGTCAGCCGCTTGCCGGTGCACCCAAGAATCATCGCTTTCGATTCGCGCATGACGGATTCCTAATCCAGTTTCGCCGAGACACGAACGAAAACCGGCGCGGGGAGACCCGCGCCGGCCGGAAATCCAATGGTTTGCGACGTCTACCTCGAAACGAAGCAGCTTCCGCCGGCTGACTTGTAGGTCTCGCACAGCTTGACTGCCTCGGCGCGGGTGTTCGCGCCGACGCGCACGCGCCAGAACGTTCCCTTGCCGGGGATATCCGCCTTGACGATGTTCGTCGGGCGTCCGTCGAGAACCGAGGCGTGCTTGCGCTGCAGATCGCGAAGGCTGGCCTGGGCCGCGGCCTCGCTGGGCTGACTGGCGATCTGCACCGACCATGCGCCGGCAGCCGGAGCCAGAGCCGCGACCTCGGTCGGCTGGACCTCGCCGACGATGTCGACGGGCTGGTCGGAAGGCCGGCTGGGTGCGATCGGCGCTGCGCTCGGCGTCGAGGCGGTCGTCGTCGCGGACGGAGCCGCCGCGGCGGGAGCCGGCTGGTCGGCGATCGGCTCCTCGGCGATCCCGGCCGCCGCTTCGGGCAGAACGGGCTCCTCGGCTTCGGCCGTCGCGGCCGCCACAGGGTCGAACTCGGCCGCCTCCTCGTCCGCCTGCAGCGCCGCTTCCTCGACCGGAACCTCGCGGGCGACCAGCGAACCGTCCGCCTTGACGATCATGGTGCGGACCTTGCGCGGCGGGACGGCAGCGACTTCCATCGTCGTATCGACGCCCTGATCGCCGGCGGACTGGGCGATCCTGTCCTCGCCCTTGACCGCGGCCTCGGCAGTGGCGTCGCCCTCGACATCGCCTGGGAATGGCGAAAACTCGGCCATGTCGTCGTCGCGAAGCATCGGGAGATCGACCGGCTCCTCCGCGCTCTGCAGCAGCTTCTCCTGGGTCGGCGATTCGTTGCCGCCGGCGCCGGAGACGCGGTCGTAGACCTTGTTGTGCTGGTTCGGGATCTCGACCCCGCCCGGATTCTCCGGCCGCACCTTGTTGGGCGACGGATCGGCCTTCACGAGCGCGATCTCGTCGCCGCCGCCCGAGCCACCGAAGGGCAAGACATAGGCCGCGACGCCCCCGAGAACCGCGACGCCGGCAACAGCGGCGGCGATGATGTAGCCGCGACGCGGCTTGCGCGGCGACGCCGGGGTGGGCGCCATGTCTTCCGGCGCATCAGGATCGAACGCGAACTCCATGTCCGCCAGTTCGGCCTCGCTAGCCTGCGCATTCGCCAGATAGTCGGCATCGACGGCGTAGCGACGGCCGGTCTCGGCGGTCGCCATTGCGGCCGGGATGACGATGGGAGCGATCGGAGCAGCAGATTCGGAGGGCTGCCAGGCGGGCTGCGCCGGCTGCTCCGAGGTGCGGTCCATCGCGTTCATCTCGTTGAGGAGGTTCGCGAACTCGGCATCGATGTCGTCGTACCCCGAAGCGTTCGCGGCATGCTCCTCGAAGTGGATCTCCGGGATGTCCAGCTCTTCCGCGACCGGAACGGACTGTTCCGGAACCTCGACCGTTTCGATGTCGGGCGCATCGGCGTGCCCTGCGACGGCCGGCGAATGAGCCTGGACGGCGTCGGCGTGGGACCGCGCGTGGAGGCCGGTGGACAGTGCCGCCAGTGCCGCATACGGATCGTGTCCGTCGGCAAGGTTCCCGGCATTCGGCTCCTCGGCTGCCTCGACGTGAGCATGGTCGAAGTCGTTGCCGGCGACAGGCGCAGGAGAAGCGGGCCCGTCGAAATCCTCAGCCGCAGCCCGGTCCCAGTCGTCCTCCAACGGAGACGCGAGCGCGCCGCCGAGTTCCTGCTCGAGAGCGAGGTTGAAATCGTGGTCCAGCGCGTCGTCGTGCGCGACCGGCTCGGGCGGATGGATCACGGCCTCGGCCGGCCGGCCCAGCGGAATCGGAGGCAGTTCGACGTTCGAGGCGAAGTTCTCGCGCGATGCCATCACCGGATGAACGGCGCCACGAACCTGCGTAACGGGCTCAGCCGCATGAGCGGCCCAGGCCGCCACGGGAGCGCTCATCGCCGCCGGATGCGCGGCAGGCGCGGCCTCGGCCGCGAGTTCCGCGCCGGACAGCAGTTCGTCGGCGAGGTCGATCTCCCAGTCATCGCCCTGCGCGTCGACATGCGCGTCACCGACATAGCTGGCGCCCTGATGGCCATCGTCGGGGGCACCATGCTCGGGCGCCTCGAAATGAACGGGCTCGTGGGACATGCGCACCGGATCGGCCACGGGCTCGAATTCATGATGCTCGACCACCGGGTCGGGATGCGCGGCCTGCGGCTCCCAGACCTCCAGCTCGTCGGGCGCGCCGGAGAACTCCCCCATCAGCTCGCGCTCGAGATCGATTTCGAGGTCGTTGGCGTCCACGACGGGCGCCTGGTGCCGGGGCGCCGGCGGCGCGGCGGCCATCTCCGGCGGAGCGGCCGCGGCCGGCTCGTCGCGACGGATCGGCTGTCGCGGATCGAACCCCATGATCCGGGTCAGTTCCGCAAAAGGATCGTCGTCGATCTCGGGAGTGACCCTGCCCTGCGATGTGTCCGCCATGCCAATTTCCCGCGATCCACGCAACACCCGACGCATACGCGCCCCACAGGGCCGCCCCTAGTCGTCCAATGTGGGCAAATGGTGACGACCCTATCTCATCTCAATTGGTGCCTCCGCACCAATCAGACCCAGTCCGGAGGTGACGACCGCCAAGACGGCATTCACCAGGCCAAGCCGGGCATTGGTCAATTGTGGTTCGTTTACCTTAACAAAGCGTAAGTGCTCGTTATCGGTACCGCGATTCCATTGGGCGTGGAATGCCGAGGCCAAGTCATACAGATAAAAAGCCAGCCGATGAGGCTCCAGCGACTGGGCGGCCTGCTCGACCAGACGTGGATATTCGGCGAGCTTGCGAATGAGCGCGGTCTCGCTTTCGTCCGTGAGTAGCGCCAGATCGGCAGCCAGGGCCTCGCGGTCGAGCCGCAGCCCGTGCTCGCCGGCCTGGCGGACGATGGAGTGGCAGCGCGCCGAGGCGTACTGCACGTAGAAGACCGGGTTGTCCTTCGACTGTTCGGTGACTTTCGCGAAGTCGAAGTCGAGCGGCGCGTCGCTCTTGCGATAGAGCATCATGAAGCGGATCGCATCCCTGCCGACTTCCTCGACGACTTCGCGCAGCGTGACGAAATCTCCGGACCGCTTCGACATGCGGACCGGTTCGCCGTTCCGGTAGAGCTTGACGAGTTGGCAGAGCAGCACCGTCAGCTTGAGCCGGTCGCCGCCGATGGCGCGCGCCAGCGCCTCCAGGCGCTTCACGTAGCCGCCGTGATCGGCGCCCAGCACATAGATGGTGCGGGTGAAGCCCCGGTCGAACTTGTCCTTCAGGTAGGCGACATCTGCGGCGAAGTAGGTGAAGGAGCCGTCCGACTTCACCAGGGGGCGGTCCATGTCGTCCCCCACCTCGGTGGACCGGAACAGGGTCTGTTCCCTGTCCTCCCAATCCTCCGGCACCTCGCCCTTGGGCGGAGGCAGGGTGCCCTTGTAGATGTGGCCTTTCAGGGTCAGGTCGGCGATGGCCGACCGGATCGCCGTGGCATTGTCGGCATGCAGCGTCCGCTCGGAGAAGAACACGTCGTGATGGACGTTGAGCAGCGCCAGGTCCGCACGGATGAGCTCCATCATGGCGTCGACGGCGCGATCCTTGGCGATGGCGAGCGCCTCGTCTTCCGGCTTCTGCAGGAGCGACCGGCCGAATTCGGTCGCCAGCGCCTGGCCGACGGGTACCAGATAGTCGCCCGGATAGAGACCCGACGGGATCTCGCCGATGTCGTCTCCGAGGGCCTCGCGATAGCGCAACAGCACGGAACGGCCCAGCACGTCGATCTGGGCGCCGGCGTCGTTGATGATGTACTCCTTGGTGACGTCGTAGCCGCAGAAGTCGAGGAGGTTGGCAAGCGCGTCACCGACGACCGCGCCCCGGCAATGGCCCACATGCATCGGACCGGTCGGGTTGGCGGAGACGTATTCGACGTTGACCTTCTCGCCGCCGCCGAGAGCCGACCTGCCGAAATCTGCACCCATTTCCAGGATCCGGCGCAGGCAGGACTGCCAGTATCCGTCGTGAAGACGCAGGTTGACGAAGCCCGGCCCCGCGAGCGTCACCTCGGCTATGTCCGGGTCGCCGCGCAGCACGGTCGCGATCGCCTCGCCGAGCGCGCGGGGGTTCTGGCCGGTCGGCTTCGCGAGCACCATCGCGGCGTTGGTCGCGAGATCGCCGTGGCTGGCGTCTCGCGGCGGCTCGACGGCAATACGCGAGAGGTCCAGCGAGGCTCCATCACGGCCTTTCAGATCAAGCGCTTGTACGGCATTCCTGATCCGCTCGTTGAAATCGGCGAACACGTTCATGCTGATTGATCCCGGGAAAGCAGGGGCGGCACGGCGGGCCAGCCCGAAAACGCGCTCGCCCTAGCGCAAATCCGGCACTCGGTCAAACAGGCGGGTGTATTCGCGGATCGCATAGGGATCGGTCATGCCGGCGATGAAATCGGCGACGTGCCGGGCCTTCACGCGATCGGATGCGCGGTCCAGGCCCTCACGCCACCCCTCGGGCATCGCGCGAGGGTCGTCGAAGTACCGATCGAAGAGTTCCCGGACGATCCGGTCGGCCTCGGCGCGAACCCGCATTACCCGCTCCTCGCGGTAGATGGTTCGGAACAGGAAGGCCTTCAACTCCTTTTCCATCGCCGCCATGGCCGGAGAGAATGCGACCATCGTCCGGCCGGCGGCACGCACGGCCTCGGCGCTTTCGGGCATCGTCTCTGCAAGGCGGTCGTTGGTGCTTGCGATGACGTCTTCCACCATCACCGTGATCTGCCTGCGGAGCAGTTCGTGACCGGTACGCACCGGGTCCAGAACCGGATAGCGCGCCCGAACCTCATGGAGCAGCCCGGCCGGGAGACCCACCTCCTCCAGCATCGGCAGGGTCAGAAGACCGGCGCGCAGGCCATCGTCGATGTCGTGGGTGTTGTAGGCAATGTCGTCGGCGATGGCGGCGCATTGCGCCTCGAGCCCGGCATGGCGGTCGAGTTCGAGATCGTGCAACTCGTTGTAGTCGAGGATGAACTGCGGCACCGGGGCTTTCAGCGCCCTGCCCTCGCCGTCGACCAGCGGGCCATTGTGCTTGACCAGGCCCTCGAGCGTCTCCCAGGTCAGGTTCAGGCCGTCGAACTCGGCATAGCGCCGTTCGAGGCGGGTGACGATGCGCAACGACTGGCAGTTGTGTTCGAAGCCGCCCCATTCCCTCATCCGGGCGTCGAGCGCATCCTCGCCGGTGTGCCCGAAAGGCGTGTGGCCGAAATCGTGCACGAGCGCCAGCGCCTCGGCGAGGTCCTCGTCGCAGCGCAGCGCCCGGGCCAGCGCACGGGCGATCTGCGCAACCTCGATCGTGTGGGTCAGCCGCGTGCGAAAGTGGTCGCCCTCGTGAGCCAGGAAGACCTGAGTCTTGTGCTTCAGGCGACGGAAGGCGGTCGAGTGGACGATGCGGTCGCGGTCGCGCTGGAACGGTGTTCGCGTAGGGCTCTCCACCTCGTCGAAGAATCGGCCGCGCGACCGGGCAGGATCGGACGCCCAGCGCGCACGCGGCCGGTATCCGAATCCGATGTCGCCGAGGTCGCGCCCCTCGCTCATGCCGCTGCCGTGGTTGACTTGCCCCGATGCGCTTCATACCTATCAAGGAAATCCGAAGGCAAGGCAGAGTGATGGGCGCGGACGCCAAGACCTCGATGAAAGTCGAAATGACCGACGCGGCCGCGAAACGCATCGCGGCCATCGTGGCAAATCAACCCGGAAAGACGGCCCTGCGCATCGCCGTCGAAGGCGGTGGCTGTTCCGGCTTCTCCTACACGTTCGATCTGACGGACACGCGCAACGACGACGACGTCGCCATCGAACACAATGGCGCGACCGTCCTCATCGACGACCTGTCTCTGGTCTACATGGGCGGCTCGGTGGTCGACTTCGTCGACGACCTCATGGGCCAGTCGTTCCAGGTGCGCAACCCGAACGCGGTGGCCTCCTGCGGATGCGGGACCAGCTTCTCCATCTGAGGCAACCGGTTGGGCGCTTGCCGCCAACCCCTTCCGTCAGGCCGGCTGCGCCCGAAGCAGGTTCACATAACTTTCAAGACTGACAGCGTGGTCCGTGTCGGCGCGCAGGCCCACATGACCGTCTGCCCTCACCAGCAGCAGCGTGAGCCCGCCGACACCGAGTCTGCTGGTCGTCAGCGGTTCGATGTAGCCATCCGCCTCCGCAACATCGGGCCCAGAGGCGAACGCGACCGTCGATTCGACTATTGTACCGTCGCAGAGCGGCTCGAGTTCGCGCCGCGCCCGGGCGATGGCCTCACCATTGGCCGAAGTGCCGGCGAGAAGGATCGCCGTGTGGCCATTGCACCCGGCGTGTTGGTGCAGCATGCGTCTCCCGGCCGGATGGGACACCTCGATCCAGTCCGGGAGTCTCTGGCCCGGCCACAGCACGTCGTTCCGATCGCCGAGGACTATGGGCGAGCCGTTGTAGTCAATGTCCAGTTCTGCCTCCGCAACGGCTTCGTGATGCCGTGCCTCCGGATCCGCGAGCACGCCACGTATCGCCTCGTCGCGCGCGCGTCGGTCAGTTTCGCCCCTCAACAACTGTGCGCTGTCGGCGTTGTCGCCCGACTTGGTGATCATCTCGGCGACCGGCTTCCTCTCCGCCTCGTAGCTGTCGAGCAGAGCCTCGTTGCAGTGATCGCCACAGACAAGCGCCAGCTTCCACGCGAGGTTGAACGCGTCCTGCAGGCCGCTGTTCATTCCGTGACCCTGTGCAGGACTGCAGGTGTGAGCGGCATCCCCTGCAAGCAGGATGCGCCCAAGGCGGAACTTCTGCGCCACCTTGGTGTGGCAATGGAACCGCGTCGGGTTCGCGACCGCCGTGAAGCGCAAGGAGGGGAGGTAGCGCGCGATCGTGGAGGCTGCGTCGGCGACGAGGTCCGATTCTGCGGATGCTGGCCTGAGGTAAACCCGCCAACGTCGTCCCGGCAGCGCCGTAAGGATGACCGGCACATCTTCCAGATAGCAATAATTTGCCTCGAACGAATGCGGCCACCCTTCTATCGCCGCGTCGAAGACCGCCCATGGTTCGACGATATCGTGGCCATTCTGCCCGATGCCGGCCAAGGTGCGGACCGTGCTGTGGTGACCGTCGCAACCGACGACCCATCGAGCGATGACCTCCGTCTCCGCGCCCGCACGTTCGAGGGTGGCAACGATGCCGTCATCGACCTCTCTCATCGACACCAGCCGGGTCGCGCGCGTCACGTCGCCGCCGGCGCCGCGTAGATAGTCGGTCAGGATCGCCTCGGTGGCTTCTTCCGAAATGCCGATGTTGAAGGGGTAGCGACTGCCGCATTGGGCGAGATCGATCTCGCCGAGCATCTCTCCGCCAGCGTAGAGCCGAGCACCCTTCTGCCTGACACCCGCAGAAAGCAGCGGCTCGACGATCCCCAGCGAGTCCAGAATCTCCAGCGAGCGGGGATGGACGACCGTTGCGCGGTCCCACTCCAGTGGACGCTCATGGGCGTCGATCAACAGGCACTCGACGCCGCGCCTTGACAGTTCCGCCGCCGCCAGCAGGCCCGTCGGACCCGCCCCCACCACGAGTACTTCCACAGCGCGCACCTGACGTCCCCCGACCAATCCTGTCATCTTGCATTGGCTCAACGAGCGCGCAAGCGCTCAGCAAGTCCGCAGGATGCCCGCATCGAAGGGTTACGGGGCAGCCGCCTCCGCACGAAGAACCGCGTATAACGATCAGGCGGCGGCGCCGTTGGCCGGCACGAGGCTGAGGCGCCGGACCGATTCCTCCGGCACGGCGAGGCCACCGGCTCTCAGCAAGGCCGCGAACCTGCCGTTCCTTGCTGCGAGCTCGTCGAACGTACCCATCTCGACGATGCGGCCGCGATCCATGAAGATCACAAGATCGGCATCGCGCACGGTCGTCAGGCGGTGCGCGATGATGAAGGTGGTGCGGCCCTTGCGCAGATTGTCGATGGCGTCCTTGACGCGGGCTTCCGTTTCCACGTCCAGCGCGCTCGTCGCCTCGTCGAGTACCAGGATCGGCGCGTTCTTCAGGACCGCCCGGGCGATGGCGATGCGCTGGCGCTCGCCGCCCGACAACTGGCTTCCGCGCTCGCCGGCAATCGTGTCATAGCCCTCGGACTTGGACAGGATGAACTCCTGCGCCGCCGCGGCTTCGGCCGCCGCATGCACGTCCGCGTTCGGCGCGCCGTCGCGGCCGAGCCGGATGTTCTCCTCGATGGAGCGGTTGAGCATTCCGGCATCCTGGAACACCGAGGCAATCGACTGGCGCAGCGAGTGGCGGGTCACCGTCTGGATGTCGACGCCATCGATGAGGATGCGCCCGCGATCCGGTTCGTGCACGCGTTGCAGAAGGTTGATCAGCGTGGTCTTGCCGGCGCCCGTCGGGCCGACGATGGCCACCGTCCTGCCGGCGGGAACCTCGAAACTGATGTCCTGCGCTCCCTCGCCCGAATCGGGGAACGTGAAATCGACATTGTCGAAGCGTACGTCGCCCGAGACGACCGGTCCGAGCTCCCTCATGCCGGCCGGTTCGACCGTCTTCGACGCGGCGTCCTCCATCTCGTAGAAGGCTTCGAGCTTTGCACGCGCCTCGAAGATCTGGTTGACGAAGGCAGACATCTGGTCGAGCCGGCTGATGAGCAGCGTGGCGTAACCGGTGAAGGCGACGATGTCGCCGATGCGAAGCTCGCCTCGCGAGACGAGAAGCGCTCCGATGATGAGCACGACCATCATCGAGATGGTGGAGGCCAGGCGGTTCAGCGCGCTCGCCAGCGCCCACCAGTCGAGCACGGGGAACTGGGCGTCGAGCAGCTTGCGTGACAGATCCTTCAGTTCGCCGACTTCCTTGCCGACGCGGTTGTAGCTCTGGAGCACCGTCACGTTGCTCACGGAATCAGTCACGTGGGCGAAGACCTTGTGATGGTGCGCCTCGACCTGGGCCTGCCCCTCCTTGGTCTTGCGCATGACCAGGCGCCCGATGATGACGTAGGCAACGCCGAGGCCGAGCAGCACCAGGGACATCCGGACGTCCATCGAGACGGCGGTTGGGATCAGGACCAGCAGAGCCACGACCATTGCGAGATGGGTACGCATGAACTCGAGCCAGAGCGAGAACAGCGTCTCGACGGCGCGAAGCATCGTGTGCAGCGCGTTGGACGTGCCGCGTCGCTGATGCCAGGAAAGCGGCATGGCGATCGCCTTGGCAAAGGCCTCGCACAGCACCTCCGTCCGGCGGGCATGGGCCAGCCGGTCAGCGCCTCGCGCGACCAGAATGAACGCGACGATGTTGAACGCGCCAAGTCCGGCCCACGCCGCGACGGACATGGCCATGTCACCCTTGTCGGTAATTGCCTGAATGATGTGGCCAAACAGTACAGGCTCGGCAATGGCGAAGAAGCCAAGGGCAACATTCGCGGCGCAGATCAGCGCGACGCGCCGTTTCTCCACCGCGAGGTACCCCAGCGCCCTCATATAGACTTGAACAAGAGACAACCGGCAAACCCTCGGCGCGACATTGTGCGGCGCAGCAATGTGAAGTCGTAGCCGGTGCCGCTCGGGAGTCAATTCCTCCTCGCACGCAGGGTTCCCTCGTTTGCTACAAAAGTTTGTAACACGAAGAAATATTTCGTGATCAGATAACGGTTTGAGTTTTCAGGGAAAATGGCGGGCCTGCGGCCAAAGGATGGCGGACGCCGTGAACTTATGACGCCGCCTTCTTCATTCGTGACCCCGACTGAGACTGAAACATGACGAAGCCGTCCTCCGGCATCGGTTTGCCGTTCACGGAAACCGTCGGTGCTCCGCCTTCCGCGTGCCGCGCCACGGTGACGTGGAACTGCTTGCCGTCGAGCGTGAGCGTTGCCTCGAAGCCCGACCATTCGTCCGGCAACGCCGGACGGACGAGGAGACGGTCGCCTTCGCGAAGTATGCCGAGGATGCCCTCGACGGCGGCGCGGTAGAGCCAGCCGGCCGACCCCGTGTACCAGGTCCATCCGCCCCTGCCCGCCATGGGTCCCTCGGAATAGACGTCGGCCGCCACCACGTAGGGTTCGACCCGGTAGCGTTCGGCCGCCGCCTCGTCGAGCGCGTGGCTGATCGGGTTGAGCATGCGGAAGCACGACCACGCATCGTTTCCCCGACCGAGGCGTGCCAAAGCGATCACGAACCATGTCGCCGCATGGGTGTACTGGCCACCGTTCTCGCGAACGCCGGGTGGATAGGACTTGATGTAGCCGGGTTCCTTCTCTGTGCGCGAGAAGGGCGGCTTGAACAGTCGGACGATGGAGAGGTCCCGGTCCACCAGTTCCCTCATAGCGGAATCCATGGCCTGGGAGGCGCGGGCGGCGTCGCCGCCGGCAAGCACGCTCCACGACTGCGCGATCGAATCGATGTGGCACTCGTCGGAGGTGCGCGATCCCAGCGGGGTCCCGTCGTCATAGCTGGCACGGCGATACCATTCGCCATCCCAGCCATTGGCCTCGATCGACCGGGCAAGTGCCTCGGCGTGACGCTCCCACGCACCGGCACGCGTCGCGTCGCCGCGATCACGCGCAATCGGGGCGAAAGACCTGAGCGTGGCCAGCAGGAACCAGCCCAGCCAGACGCTGTCGCCCCTGCCCTCCTCGCCGACCCGGTTCATTCCATCGTTCCAGTCGCCGCCGAGGATCAGCGGGATGCCCGACTCCGCGATGCGGGCGATGGCCAGATCCAGCGCGCGGGCCGCATGCTCGTAAACCGGAGCCGTCTCGCGGGTGGCCTCAGGCGTGAAGAAGGCGTCGTGCTCGCCCGGCTTCAAAGCGGGGCCCGTCAGGAACGGCACCTTCTCCTGCAGCAGCGTGTCGTCGCCGGTTGCCGATACGAAAGTGGCGACGGCATGGGCCAGCCACACCACGTCGTCCGAGATCATCGTGCGAACGCCGGCGCCGGAGCGCGGCAGCCACCAGTGCTGCACGTCGCCCTCGACGAACTGCCGCGACGCCGCATTCAGGATCTGCTCCCGGGCCAGTTGCGGATCGTGGAGAAGCAGTGAGAGCGTATCCTGCAACTGGTCGCGGAAACCAAACGCGCCGCTTGCCTGATAGAAGGCCGAGCGCGCACGGATCCGGCAGACGAGCGCCTGATAGGGCAGCCAGCGGTTCACCAGAAGGTTCATCGCCTCGTCGGGCGTGTCGATTCTGAGGGTCCCGAGAAACGCGTCCCAATCTTCCCGCGTGCGGTGAAGGCGCTCGTCGAAATCGCGCGGAAGATGACGCTCGACCAGCGTGCGGACCTCCTCGTCGCTTCCGGCGTCTCCGAGCAGGAAGAGCACGGAAGCCTCGCCGCCGGCGGGAATCTCGATCTGCCGGCAGAGCGCCGCGCAGGGGTCGACCCCCGCCTCGACCCGGCCGCTGAGCGGAAGGCCCCGCTCCACCGCGTCCGGTCGTTCCACGCTCCCACCCGAGCCGAGAAATTCGGAACGATCGGTCGTCACGGAATGGGTCTTGCCGTCGGTAGCGAAGAAGGCGGCACGGTCTCCGAAATCGAGATGATAGGGGTTCCTGGCGATCAGCGCCCCGGTGGCGCCCTCGCGCGACGGCACGATCATCGGGCCGCTCCGCGAGCGGTTGTTGCCGAGAACCCACTCGACGTAGCCATAGACGGTGAGGCGGGCGGCAAGCGATCCGGTGTTGCGCAGACGCAGTCGCGTGACCCTCACGGGATCCTCGGCATCCACGACATGCGTCGCCTCGGCGACGATGGATCCGCGCCGTGCGGTGAAGGTGCTGAATCCCTGGCCGTGCCGCGCCTCGTAGGTGACGGCGGGGTCGCGGGCAACCGCAGCGCAGGGCGAGAATGCGCGGCGGCTGGAATGGTCGTAGATGTAGATCGCCTCGCCCGGACGGTTCGAGACCGGATCGTTGCTCCACGGCGTCAGCTGAAAATCGCGGCTGTTGCGGCTCCATGTGAAGCCCGCGCCCTCCGCCGAGATGTGGAAGCCGAAGAGCGGGTTGCTGATCACGTTGATCCAGGGCTGCGGCGTGACCCGCGTTCCCGGAAGCCGGGCGACATACTCCCTGCCGTCCTCGGTGAAGCCGCCGAAACCGTTCCAGAAGCGAAGGTCGGACCCGTCCGCGACACGGTCGCTGCGCCCGATGCGTCGCTGCGCAAGCACGACGGCCGAAGACGTCTCGGCCGCATGCTCGGCCGAATGCGGACGTGCCTGCTCTCGCGTCTGGATGGCGTGCGCCTCGGCCCGCTCGATCTGGTCGAGGATGGTGCCGTTGCGGGTGTGCAGGACGATGCGCGCCGCCGCGAGCAGCGTGCGGTAGGAGGCCTCGTCCATCAGGTCGCGGCGCACCGCGAAGATGTGCTGGCGCGGGCCGAGTTCGTGGCCGCGGCGCCTGCTGTTCTCGCACAAGGATTCGATCGCCTGCTGCAGGTCCTGCACGTAGGAGGCTGCCTGCTCGTTGACGATCACGAGGTCGACCAGCAGGCCCCGCCCGCGGAGGTATTCCTGGTAGCGCAGGGCCTGGCCGACGATCTCGAGGTCGGCAACGTCGCCGATGCGGACCGCGAAGATCGGGAAGTCGCCAGAGATCGCCATCGGCCAAAGATGGGACTGTCGACCGAGGCCGCTCGCCACGACGTCGGCGGGCGCACGCAGCGCCGGGTTCGGGTAGATCAGGTAGCGCGCGAGCCGCTGGACGTTGGCCGCCTCGGCCAGGCTGAGGCCCATGTGGCGCGTCTGAACCTGCGAGCGCGTCCACGACAGCATCGCCTGCCGGCCGAAACTGTCCGCGTGGTTGAGCAGCGAGACCGCCTCGTCCACTTCCTCACGCGACTGCCCCGCCACGGTCCAGAAGGTGAGCTGGATCTTCTTGTTCGCCGGCACGCGGACCTTGCGGCGCAGGGCCGCGATCGGATCGAGCGTGAAGCCCGAGGTTCCGGAAAGGACGACGTCTGGATCGAAGGCGGCTGCTTCGGCGATGGTGCGGCCCCGGCCGATGAACGACCTGCGGTCCGTCTCGACCTCCGTGTCGCGCGCGCTGCCAGTGGGTTCCGTGACGAAATGGGCCGCGACGATGTCGGGCTCGCCGGAAGAGCGCTTGCGCCGCCGGGCAAAGACCATGCCGCCCCCTTCGGCGACCTCGGTCTCCACGAACATCTTGGAGAATGCCGGATGGGCACTGTCCGCGGCTTCGGGAGCAAGGGCGAACTCGACATAGGACGTCAGTTCGATCTGGCGATCCGCGTCGGACTCGTTGTGGATGGTGATGCGCCGCCCCTCGCCATTGGCCTCGGCAGCCACGATCACCTCGACCTCGGTGCGGAGCGACCCGACCTGCTTGGTGAAGGTCGCCTTGTCGTCGGCGAAATGCGTGAAGCACTTTTCGTCCGGCGCGGAGCGCGGACCGGGAGTGGCCGACCACCAGGTTCCCGAAGCAACGTCGCGCACGAACAGGAAGGTGCCATCGCGATCCTCGCTGGGATCGGCCTTCCAGCGGGTGACCGCGAAATCCTGCCACTTGCTGTAGCCGGTGCCGGTCGCCGTCAGCATCACCGAGTAGCGTGCATTGGACATCAGGGACGTCGCCGGCAGGGACCGCGCAGGGTCCAGAACGAGACGCGTATCGGCCGTCGTCGGGATCTCCTCGGCGATGCTCCGGTCGTCGGCCTCGGTCCGCGTGGTGGCGACCGGTATGTCGCGCGGCGCCTTCTCCTGCAGGAGGAGCTCCGCCGCCTCGATCACGGGATCGGCGTGGAAGCGATCGCGCATCCGGCCTTCGAAGATGGCGTTGGCGACAGCCACGATTGTCATGCCCTGGTGATGGGCCATGTAGTTCTGCACGACGACATGCCCGGCGCCTTCCGGCACCCGCTGCGGCGTAAAGTCGATGGCATCGTGATAGCCGTAGCGGCCGAGCCCGCCGATCGCGGTCAGGCGCTTGAGGTTGCGGACGGCCTCGTGGGGCATGAACTGGGCGGCCAGCACCGTCGCATAGGGTGCGATGACGGCGTTCTGGGCGAGACCGCGCTTCAGGCCGAGCCCGGGGACGCCGAAGTTGGTGTACTGGTAGGTCATTTAGCGGTCGCGCGCGTTATAGGCGGCCTCCGATATCCCCCAGGGAATGCCCTTCTCCCGGCCGTACTGGATCTGGCGACGGATGATCAGGTTGTTGGTCTGGTTCAGGATGCCGCCCTGCGGCTCCTTCATCACCAGCGGCGGCATCAGATATTCGAACATCGAGCCGGACCAGGAAAGCAGCGCGCCCTTGAAGCCGATCTCGACGATCGGGCGGCCGAGCCGGAACCAGTGTTCGGTCGGCAGGTCGCCTTTGGCGACGCCGAACAGGCTGGTGAGGCGCGCTTCGGAAGCCAGAAGATCGTAGCAGGCCTCGTCGAGCTGATGCTCGGAGACCCGATAGCCGATCGACAGGAGCTTGCGGTCGAGGCGGAGCAGGAAGGAGAAGTCCATCTCGAAGGCGAAGCGCCGGGTGCGTTCGCGCAACTCCAAGAGCCGGGTGCGGAGCGATTCGACCGCGCGCTCGTCGCTGTGCGCGTCCTCGACATGGGCTTCGCAGGTCGCCTGCAGCTTTGAGGCCCAATCAACGAGGATCTCGCTGCGCGTGGTGCGCGCCTCGGCATGGATGGCGGCCGCGAGCTTGCGGATCTCGCCCGAAAGGACAGTCAGGTTCAACGTGCGTATCGACGCCATCTCGGGCTGGCCCTGGATGGTCTCCACGGCGCGGCGCATGCCCTCGATGCGATCCGTGAGCCGCTGGCGCAGCGGCCGGAGCTGGCGACGGTCGTCCGGCAGGTCGCGCAGGCTTTCCTCGAGGATCGTGACCGTGTCGAGCACGCCGTCGAATTCGCCCTGGAGGTGCACGGAGGGCGCCTCCGCCCATTCGGCGCAGGCTGCGGCGGTGGCCACGAGATGGCCGGCAAGGTTGCCGCTGTCGACCGCCGAAACGTAGAGCGGCAGCAGGGGCTTGAGCGTCGGCGTCTCGTACCAGTTGTAGAGGTGGCCGCGGAAGCGCTCCATGCGCTCCAGCGTGGCCATCGTCTGCTCGATGCGGCGCGCCGCCTCGTGCAGGCTGATCCAGCCGAAATCGCGGGCCGACACGACCGAGAGGAAGTAGACCCCGATGTTGGTCGGCGACGTGCGCGGCGCCACGACCGGGCTCGGCGTTTCCTGGAAATTGTCGGGCGGGAGCATGTTGTGCTCCTGCGTGACATGCGCCTCGAAATAGGCCCAGGTGCGACGGGCCACGGCGCGAAGCGCCAGCCGGTCGTCGTCGGCGACGCGCAACCGGTCTTCCGTCTCCGCCGACCGGCTGATGAGCCAGGCGAAAGCCGGCGAGCCGCTCCAGAAGAGGAAGAAGAAGAAACCCACGAACGCGCCGGTGGAATCGGCGAGCACCGGGATGGCGACGGCGGCGGCTGCGATGACAACGGCGCCGTACATCAGGCGATAATAGGACAGGATGTCGTTGCCGGTGCGCTTGTGTGCCTGCGAGGCGGCCGTCCACTCGAGCAGATGCCTGCGACTGACGAAGAGCCTGTAGAGCGTGGTGGCGATCGCGTTGCCCATCATCCAGGCGAGGTGGGCCATCAGCACGATCTTGAGCGCCACCATGGCGGTGCCGAAGGCGACGTCGCGCCAGAGCGCGCTGAAATGGCCACGAGCCGTCACGTCGCCGCCCTTGGGCAGGATCGCATGGACGATGTCGAAGGTCGGGGACATGAACAGCGACAGGATCAGCAGGGCCTGCCACTGCGCCGCCTGCGTGAAGGGAAGCAGGGACCAGCCGGCCACCGAGGCGAGCACCCAGAAGATGGGCGTGAGCGAGCGGCGGAGGTTGTCCACCATCTTCCAGCGGGA
>VFQQ010002475.1_pt1 | contig 20627 bp, 30 predicted proteins | sample 3512341 | NCBI WGS metagenome assembly VFQQ01 (sample SAMN10412373, study PRJNA504923) | tailings metagenome | isolation source: Relicate 2 Philex TSF1 revegetated site | place: Philippines: Tuba, Benguet | collected 2017-08-29 | reverse complement strand
AGCAGCAGCAGCAGCAGCAGCAGCAGCAGCAGCAGCAGCAGCCGCCGCCGCCGCCGCAGCAGCAGCAAGCAGCAGTGGATGGGGAGGGGGCTGTGGGCGATGACGCGGGCGAGCGGACAGACGAGGGCGGTGGCGAGCAGGAGCGGGCTGAGCGCCGCTACATCGGCGTGCGCTACGATGCCAGGAGGCAAAACCGCTTCTCCTTCGATCCCCCGGCTGCCTTTGGCATGGGCAATGCGGTTATGCTTCGCTGTGCGACCGAAGACGGGCCTGCAGCAGCGCGCGACCTGGCCCTGCTGTGGTTAGACCTGCGCGAACGTGCTGAGGGTGAGCGGTGTTGCACGCGGTTTGTTTGGGTGCGGTGCCCTCTGCTTGTGGCTTGCCAACGTGCTGCTGCATACCAGTATTCTGCAGCGGTGCAGGGCAGCATCAGCATCAGGTACTGCGAGGCCCTGCACCTGTCCAGTGTGCATGCTGGCAGTGTGCCCCTTGGCGCTCCGCTGTGCCTGGTGGCAGTGTGCCCAATCGTACCCCCATCCCCCAACACACCACTCTCCCCTCCCCTGCTGCAGGCCGCCAGCCGGAGCCGCCCTTCTACAATTTCCCCCAGCTGTGGGAGGATGCGGCACTGAGGGACAGGCTGGAGCAGCTGCAGAGCTATGCTGAGCTCAAGGCCTTTGTGGAGGGCTGGGTGGAGGGCGAGCTGCCGGACCGGCTTGCGGCGCTGGAGCAGGGGCGCTGGGCAGCGCTGGGCAGGTGAAACAGCCCTGCTGATTCAAAGGCAGCTGCTGTCCCCATGCGCTGCCTGCACATTTCAAAAACTGCCACAATGCCGGCTGCAGCGCATTCAGCAAGACTGAGGATTGTTTGCGCGTGCAAACCCTCCTGCTTTTCCGTGGCGGTTGCACTCAGCAGGATCTTCCTTTTGTCCCCCTCCCCGCTGTGTTGCAGGTATGCCACGCATGTCAGCGAGCAAGGGGGCGTGCCGCAACCCAAGCAGCACTCAAACGGCGGGCAGTGGAGAGCCAAGATCAGGCTCTCCCGGGAATGGGGCCTGGGCCTGTTTCCCAGCAAGCCGGCGGCGGCAATCGTGATGGATGTCGCCACTCTGTACCGCCTGGTGCACCGCATAGGTGCGCGGGCCAGGTTGCACCGCACAAGGCATGCTGCGCTGCCCGCGCCCCAGCCATGCCCGTGCAGGCATGCTGTGGTGCTTTGTTGCTGCCAGCTGCACTGCCTGCAAGCAAGTGATTTATGGCCACGTTATGTTGGGCCCCTTGCATCTCTGCGCCCGACTTGCTGCAGGCGTCCATGCGAGCTGGCTCAGGTTCAACTACCCGCAACTGCGGCTGTGGGACGACGAAAGCCTGGTGGAGGGCCTGCGCGGCTTGACTCCGGATGGCATTGCCGCGCTGCGGGCGTTCCTGCAGCGCTGGATGCAGCAACACCTGATCAGCCTGATGCAGCAGGTGCAGACCCCCGCAGACGAGGTGCAGCGTGTGCAGGAAGCGCTGCCAGCTGTAAGCGAGGCCGATTTGGAGGGCGGTGGCAGCGACGATGACGGGCTGCAGGGAGAGCAGCAGCAGGGGTCGCCAGTGCAGCGGCAGCAGGCACAGCAGGCGGCGCAGCAGGAGCACGTGCCGCCACGTGCGCCGCAGGAGCAGTGGCCACCGCAGCACGGGGTGTGGCAGGGGGACGGGCCTGCCACCTACAGCTGGGCCTACATGCCTGCCCTCCTCCAGGCGCTAGGGGTGAGCAACATGGGGGCTGCTTGGTGTGTGGTGGAGATGGCACTGAGAGCCCAACCTAGTGCGTCGGCTTGGTATGTCCAGGCTGCGCAGCCCTTGTGTGGGTTTGTGATGGCGACGGATCAGCGGGACCCTGTGCAGAAAACAGGTGCAAATCCCTGCCCCCGACGCAGGTGGACCCTCCGTTTGACCGCCCCGCGGGCTGGGGCAGGCTGGTGCAGCAGCTGGCAGACGCGTTCAGGCAGGAGGGCATCACAGCGGCCCAGGTGCCTGGCGCGGTGCGGGGCGGCTACATCCAGGCCGCCGACCAGGAGTGGCTCCTGTCGTTGGCGCCGTTGCCAGGTGCAGCGCTCACCCAGTGGGCGGCCGCCTGGGCCCGGCAGGTGCAGCAGGCGGAGCAGCAGGGGCAGCCCTCACCTGGCGCAGTGCTGCCGCTGGAGATGCTGCACCCCAGCAGCCCAGACGCAGCAAGCATCATAGCGGCCCACCGCCGCATCCCGCCCCCCGCCTGGGCAGCTCAGCAGCAGCAGCAGCAGCAGCAGCAGCAGCAGCAGGCTGGTGAAAGTTTGGATGGCGCAGGCCCGCGAGACAGCGGGCGTTTGCCTGCAGCACCGCCAGCCGCTGATTGTCACTCTCAGGTGTGCTTGCTGCGCCCAGCTGGGCATGCCAAGTCTCGGCTGTGCCAGGGAAGCAGCAGCGTTGCGCTGGTCTAGTAGTGCAAACTTGCAGCAGCCAATGCACTGCCATCGTTCCCTCACCAGCCCCCTTGCTGCGTCCCACTGCAGGCTCCTGGCGGCAGCCGGCACGGCACCCAACAGCATGCCGGTGCAGGTGGGCAGCAGCGTGGCCCAGTTGCACCAGTGCAGGTGCGAGTTGCTGACCGCTCCTCCCTGCTGTGGCCACACAAACAGGATGTGCTTCCGCAGCAGCGGGATTTTTACCCTCAACTGCTGGCCCTCCATCCCTGCCTTGGTACCCTCCGCAGCAGGACAGCGTGGCTGGGCACACTGCCACCCGCAGCTGCACATCTGGAGGCGATCAGGCGATGGCCAGTCTGCTGCTCAACTTGCAGGCTCCGCGCCCGCAACAGATGGCATGTCCTCCCGCTGTGGCGGGCGGTGCAGCCGCCGGGGCTGCATATGCGGCAGAGCCTCGCCGCCCCGATGGTGCGTGAAAGCGCGGAGGACAGGGCACAGGCCTAAGCATGCTGATGTTTTGGGTGGCATGTCACTGCACCATGTGCTGGCTGCTCTGCCCCCCGTCCTGTCATTCTGCTGCATCGCAACCTGCTGCACCTATGCACGCCTGTGAATGCAGGTGAGCAGGCGGCTCCCACACAGCAGCATGCCGAGGCACCAGCTGAGGAGGCAGCAAGGGAGGCGGAGCAGGCGCCGGAGGCCCCCCTGCCGCAGTGTTTGCCCGCCGGATACGCTGCACAGAGCCAGGCAAGTGGGAGACAGAGGTGTGGGCGCAGGCAGCAAGTGCAGCACGGCTGGACAGCTAGTGCAGATTGTGTGCAGAGTCTCAAACACACTCTTGTGGAGGCCTGCTGACCGCACTGCACTGTGCATCCGCCTCCCGCTTTCACCAGGCTGCCCCTGCCACAGACCCTGCGGCAGCCGGCACTCTCAGGAGTCAGTCGCAGCAGCGGCGGCAGCGGCGGCGGCGGCAACCAGAGAAGGCTGAGCAACCCGAGGAGCCTGAGCGGCAGCGGCAGCGGCGGGAGGAGGTGCCCGAGGAGGCCAGGCTGCAGAGCGAGCCGCCCCCTACACCAGCTCCTGCGGCGCCGCCCGGAGCCGCTGCACTGGGGCAGCCGCCAGCTATGCAGACGGGTGCATGCGACGTGCCAGCAGCCCCGGCGCCGGCACCGCGGTACGCGCAGATGCGGCAGTTGAGCCCACTGCTGCAGCAGCTGGAGCAGGAAGGGCACCTGTCGGGTGACCAGCGCACAAGTGAGGCTGCCGCGCTTTGCTGGGCTGCCGCTGACTGCATGGGTGGCAACTGTATATGGTTGGTGCTGATGTGGCATTGCCGTGCTGGGCCAGCTGTGCTTAGCGGCTTCATCTTCGTCACTGCCACATTGTCACACACACGGCCGTCGCTTGCACTGGTCCCCTGCAGAGTTCCACTTCCAATTTGTGGTTCGCATGAGCCAGGAGCAGTGCAATGCCCACAGCGAGGTGCTGCAGCTGCTGGAGCCGCACCTGCCCGCCTGCGGCCCGGGTGTGGCAGCCCTGATCCAGCTGCAGCTGGCGGAGGGAATGCAGCTGGCCCCAGATGAGCTCATGTGGCCCCAGCTGCACAGCGCGGTGGAGGCGCTGGCGCTGGCACTGAGCACCCATCAGATCAGCGCCGTCGACGCAGCAGGTGGGTGGAGGGGCGGCAGGCTGCTGCCAGGAAGCCAGGGCTGCGGCCCCGCCTGCCAGCTTGTGGCGCATCAGGTGCAGCGGCCTGTGATGTGATTGCGGAGCAGGGCCCACAGTATGCAGTGCCCCCTGCCAATACTCGACGCACTCACTTGCCAACCGCCCACCCCCCACCGCAGACTTTGCGGCGGCTTTCCTGTACTGCATGACCCCGGACCAGCGCTACGTCATCGCAGAGCTGCTGGCTGACCTCCTGGGCGACGGGCATGCAGACATGGTGGCTGAGGTTGTGCAGAGCGAGCTGCAGCAGATGGGTCCTCACCTGCAGCAGCTGGCGCAGCATGTTGGCGGCAAGCCGGCAGCTGGCGAGCTGCGGCGCTGGCACAGCGCCAGGGGGGCAGCCGCCGAGGCGGGCCAGCCCGCGGCTGGCATGCAGTCGCACCGCAGCGGCGAGCGCAACGTGCCGCTGGGCGGGCGGCAGGAGGCTGCACTGCCGCAGCCTGCTGCCTCTGTGTCTGAGTCGGGCGTGGACACCCGCGGCACCAAGCGCGCACGGCTGTCCGGCAACGAGTGATGCGCAAGCGGTGCGCCGCTGCTTGGGTTGACACGGCTGGGCAGTGCTGGGGCTGTCAGCTTGGGGGCATGCATGCAGACCTGCCAGCACCACTAAGCTGTGCTCTGCCTGCCCTGGTCTCTGCGCATTGGCAACATATGGGACTGCCAATGCCGCGGCCGTGTGTTATTGCACCTCACCATCACATCGGCAAGGCTCTGCCTGCCCAATCCCGCTATGCCATCCTGCCCATGAAGGGCCTTCCCCCTGGCTGCTCCCCACCGGGCACAGGTGCAGGTGGTGCCGCCACAATGTTGGGCCGTGAGGTGCACGCTGCAGCGGCAGTTGCGGCCCCAGGTGCACCCCCGCTCTCCTACCCCCTGGCTGCTTGCGCCTTCCAGCGGTTTCCAGCGCAGCTCGGCGGCTGCCTGGCCGGAAGCTGTGCAGCCACGGCACGCTCACAAGCAGCTGCCAACGACGAGCGCGGCGTCAGCATAGGCTGAAAACCTTTGCTGGCCCCCACCTCGTCCCTCTCTGCCATCCACCCAAGTGTCCACTTCATTGAATTTGTCTTGCGGTTTGCTAGCCGCCGTGCAGTGCAGCAGTGGGGTCCTGATTTGTAAATGGGTTGTGGTAGAGGGCGTCGCTTAACAGTTTTCCACATGATGCAGCGTGTTGTGTTGTGTGTATGTGCTTGAGCCTGGGAGCCACTCTGCAAAACAGTCGGCGGAGGCCGCCGGACCGGCAGCGGCGGCAGTAGTGGCGATGGTGCGTCCACTGCCAGCAGACCTCAGCAGCTATCGATGGACACTTGCAAGGCTCTTGAACGGTCTTGCAATATGGTTACAAGGCCTCAGCCCGACTGCCCGATTATCAGGCCGAGCTGGCAACTGGCAAGCGTAAGTCCCCTCTCACAGCGATCCGACGCTGCGCTGGTATCGCAAATAGGTTGACCAAGCGCGATGGCCTCTCTCTGCGTGACGGCTGAGGTGCCGGACCCAAAGCTCGCTCGGGCGGGCCTGGCGCCCTTCTCCCACGCCCCTCGGGACGGTGTCACATCCACCTCGGCATCAGGCGAGCCGCAGGGCCGTTGGCAGCTGCTGCTGGGCGGCGCGGCGCGGCCGTCCTCGTCACAGCCGCCGCTCGCCGTACAGAGTCACTCGAGCGCCTTTGCACACTGCACTGTGCTTTACTACTACCGCTGCCTTGCCCTGCAGGCTTCGTAGTGCTGCATGGTGGCCAGCCAATGGTGCTGGCATCGGCAGCTGCCGTGTACCCGCTGCTGCCGCCACACCGCCGGCAGCTGGGCAGCCTGGCGGGCACTTGCCATGCAGACTTGGTGCACGGAGCGCAGCTGACCGCCGTTCTGCCTGACAGCTGCAGCCTGAACAGCAGCCCTGCAAGAAGCAGCAGCAGCAGCGGCGGCCAGGGAGCAGGCAGCAGCATCGAGTTGCGGCTGGCAGGGGTAGCCGAGCTGCCCGGCGTGCGAGCAGCGCTGGCCCGCCTGCTGGCTGCGCCCTCCAGCGCAGGCCCCGGCGGCTGGCAGCTGGGCTGGCTGCTGCACCAGCATGGACGGGCGCAACCTGCACAGCTGTCGCAAATGCCGGCAGAGCGGCTGACGCAGCAGCAGTCGTTGCTATCGCAACCGCAGCAGCTCCAGCAGCAGCAGCCGCCGCCGCAGCAGCCGGCCAGCCACCCCCCGTCGCTTGCACCCGACATGCTAGCAGTGGGTAGCCACGTGGCAGTGCTGCAGGCCACCTCACCAGCGGGCGCCCAAGTCCTGCGTCAGGCAGCGCTGCCGTGGCACTTTGATGGAGCTGCGGCCGCAGCGGCAGCACAGCCGGGGCAGGCAGTGTATGCCGCAGGTGCACCCTTTGGCGCATTGGCCCCACAGCACTTTACTGGCTTTCTTACAACTGGCATTGTATCAGCAGTTCTCCCCGGCAGCTGCAGCAGTGGAGGAGAAAACAACAGCGATGGCGGCGGCAGCGGGCAGCCAGCGCTGCTGTTGGCAGACTTGCGGTGCAGCCCTGGAATGGAGGGCGGGCCGGTCTTTGCAGGAAAGCCGAACGGAACAGCTTACGCCAGCACAGCTGTTGGCATGGCGGCGGACGGTGCAGCTGGTGCGGCAGCTGAGCAGCCGGCAGCTGGGCAGCCGCACCTGCTGGGCATGCTGCTGCCGCCACTCAAGGCGCCTGCGGTGCATGTGGAGTGGGCAGCCGTGGCGCCTGCCGCAGCCGCCGCTGCCGCTGCAAAGGCGGTGCTTGGGCCGGCTGCCTCTGCAACAGGCGGCGGTGGTGGCAGCCCAGGCAGCAGTCGCAGCACTTGCCAGGCGGGCAGCGAACCGCCCACTGCAGGCGCAGCTGCAGCGCTGCGGGGAGTGGTGGCCGTGGCAGCTGGCGGCAGCTGGGCCAGTGGAGTGCTGGTCAGTGAGGCAGGGCACGTCCTCACCAACGCACACCTGCTGCAGCCAACAGCAGCCGCAGCAAGCAGCAGCAGAAGCGGCGGCAGTGAAGGCAGCTGGCCGGGGCGGCCGCAAATGCAGGCATGGCCTACAGCAGCAGCGAGGGCGCACCCGCCTGTGCAGGTGCTGCTGCCGGGTGCAGCAGGCGGCGGCGAGGAAGATGGCTTGAGTGGCTGCAGCTGGGCTGCAGCAGATGTGCTGTATGTCTTCCAAGGCCCCCTCGACTTGGCTGTCCTGAAGCTGCGGCAGGCAGCAAGGGCACAGCAGCAGCAGCAGCAGCAGCAGCAGCAGGCGCAGCAGCCTCCGCAGCAGGCGCAGCAGGCGCAGCAGGCAGGGTGGCGCCCGCTGCGGCTCAGCAGGCGGCCCCCTCAGCCAGGCCAGCTAGTGCTCGTGGCTGGCTTTCCAGCTTACAGCCCCCGCAGCAGCCCCCTGGGCGGCCCAGTGCTGACGGCGGGCACCCTGGCAAAGGTGGGGGCTGCCCCATCCTTCCCTACTTCCAGCACATGCCCTTTGCAAAGCAGCAGCCTGCTTGCCTGCCAGCTGCACTGTGCCAAAACAGTCGGGTCAAGGCGTGGTTAGCCTTGCTCAGCTGTGAAGAGATGTGCCCAGCGCTGCCAAACCAAGCAATCCACCCCCCTTTGCTGCAGGTGGTGCCGCTGCCCTCCAGCGGCCAGCCAGGCATGCTGCTGACCACAGCAGCCGTGCACAGCGGGGCCAGCGGCGGCGCAGTGGTGGATGCCGCTACCGGCCAGCTGCTCGGCCTGGTGACCAGCAATGCCAAGCACAAGAGCCGGGGCAACAGGAGCAGCGGCAGCAGTGGCGGCAGCGGCAGCAGGGGCAGCAGAAGAGGAGGAGACGTCTCTGCTGACGGCTCTTCAAGCAGTATGCAGACGACCGTCCTGCCGCAGCTCAACTTTAGCATCCCAGCGGCACAACTGGGCCCCGTGCTGCTCGCGGCCAGCGAGGCGGCGGCAGCGGAAGCGACCGGCGGCGGTGCCATGGGCAGTTCGGTGGGGGATGCGGCCGCTGTGGTGGCCTGGCGGCGGCTGGATGCAGCAGGGGCGGCGAATGCTGAGCTGAGCCAAGTGTGGCGCATGGATCCGCGGCAGCAGCAGCGGCAGCGGCAGCGGCAGCAGAAAGAGGGCGGCAGTGGGGGCGCCTTTGGTGGCGCTGCCCCGCCTGCCAGGCTGCAGCGCCTGCTTAAGCGGCTGGCTGAGCAGGAGCAGGGGCAGCAGGCGCCAGTCAGCTTGCGCTCCAGGCTCTGATGAGCTGCTGCTAATCATCCATTTATGGAATGTGTCTGCAACACCAGCCCATTCCCTCCGGATGCCATGCGTACGCCGCGCCATGGACAGTGCATGGCTGCAAGCGAACGCGGGGTTTTGAGACGTGTCCCGCCGCACCCTCAAGAGCGGAGCCGATTCCAGCACCCAGCAGGGAGGGTTGTGTAATGCTGCCCTTGCCTGTCACTCAACTGCATACCTCAAACTGCAGTGTATACTTGCATTCTAAGCATGCACTGCATTCCACCTGCTACACGCTCCACAATTTGTTGTTGCGCTGGCTATGTCCGACGGCCAAGCCCGGCGGCGGTCGGGGGCGGCCGCATGCGGCCAGCCTCATGCACGCCCTTTGGAATGATGGAAGCGCAAGGCCAGCAGCCTGCGCACGCATTCTGGCATTGATCTAACGAAACGGAGCAAACGCACACTATCCGGGCCCTGCGGCCACCAAGCCCAGCTGCTGCCCTCCCTCGCAGCCGGACGCTCGCACGCATTTCTCCAGCGTCTGCCGAAGTCCTGCCGGTGCGCGGTGGCACCTTGCTTGCCTTGCTCGCCCTCCCCCCACCGCCACCAGCGCCGCCGGTCTCTGCCGCCGCTGGCCCCTTGGCGCACAGGTGGCTAATGCAGCCCATCAACCGCTCTCTGCCTGCAGGTCGCTGCACCTGACTGCTATTGAAGTCAACCAAAGCACACTGGAGTGCCATTGCTGGCCGCCAGGCGAGTGGCATGGTCAGCGGAGAGGAGCGGATTGGTGCTGCAGAGCGGGTTTGGGTTTGCTGTGCAGCCACTGCTCTGAAAATTTTGACAACATACGCGATTCGTACCTTACTTGCAGGTGCAGACCGCCTGCTGCTGTTGCGTCTGCCAGCGGGCGCACAGCAGCTGCAGCGCAGCCCAGGCAGCGGCTGGCACAGTGGTGGGGTGCCAGCATCGGCAGCAGCAGCAGCGCTAGCAGCCCTGCGCAGAGCAGCACTTTTGGCCTGCGATCGCAGGTGCAGCAGCACAGCGCGACATACCTGCTGTCGCCTGTGCAGGCAGCAGCAGACGGCAGCGGTGCAGAGAGGGGGCCAGCAGGTGATGCAGCCGATGAACTGCCGCTGTGGCGCTTGCTGCGGCAGCAGGCCTTCAGTGCAGACAGCCTCAGCCGCTTGCAGGCTGCCGTGAGCAGTGGCAAGGCGAGTAGCATAAAGACGGGCGAGCGGGTCACAGAGCAGAAGCTGCAGCGGGACGTGGCTCCTAACATTGTGGCGCTGCGGGCAGAGGGCCTTGACACAGCCAGCATCGAGCGGCTGTTTGAGCAATACCCACCGTTGCTCACAGCAACACAAACCACCCTCAGCAGCAGCCTAGCAGCGCTGCGGCAGCTTGCTGCGCTGGTGCCGAACGACCCCCGTGCTGTGCAGGCCCCGCCCGGGGCCACGCCCCTGGGTGTGGCGGTGTGGCTGTACCCTGCAGCCGCAGCCTACTTGCTCACGCGAACCAACCTGGGCAGCCTGATTGACAGCAATCTGCAGCTGCGGCGACAGCTTGGCATCAGCGGTGCCAAGACAGCCAAGGCTCTGCTAAAAAAGTCGTCAGCCCTAGTGTCCAACTTTGAGCGTGCGGAGGCGATGGTGGCCCACCTGCAGCGCCTGCAGGCCAGCGGCGCGCTGTCCGCGGAGCAGGGTGAGCAAACTGATGGGCTGAGGATTGCGATGAGGGAGCTGCTTTGGTTTGCTGGGCATTGCCTTGCATTCACACCTTGCGCCCCTGCTGATCTTAATTGCAGTGGCAGGCCTAGCGCTGTCAGCAGCGCTCAACCTGACCCCTGCCAAGTTTGACCGGCGCTGGCGGGAGGACGGTCCAAGTGCACTCAAGTACATCACTTGCAATGACCCTGCCGGCCGCCAACAGGCAGCGGCTGAAGCCCTGGGCGAGCTGCTGCAGGCGGCTGACGGTGTGCCTGGCCCACTGCAGCCGCAGTACCGGCAGCAGGGCGAGGCGCTGGTGCAACGGCAGCGCAGGATGTGGGATGCAGGCGCTGTTGCGCTGCGTGCCGGCTGGGCCAGCCTGCAGCAGCTGGGCCTGAGCAGCGGCCAGGTTGCAGCAGTGGTGCAGAAGCAGCCAATGGTACTTGCCTTCAACTGGGATGGCGAGGCCAAGCAACGGCTGCTGGCCTGGGTGCAGCAGGAGCTGGGCCTGAGCCCGTACGATTTTCTGACCCGCCATACCAACTATGCTACAAATAGTGTGGCTACAATTGCCATGCGCGCCGACTTCCTGCGGCAGCACAGCCTGCTGTGTGGGAAGCCAAGCTTGCTCGTGGCACCGGCCCTCTGCTCTCCCTGCTTACTGACCATAGACGTTTTTTCGACCGTGCCGGCTGCACCAAGGCTGAGCTCGATGCCTTCAACCGTGCCTGGCTGGCCACACCCGCGGGGTGGCGCTGGGGCGCCAAGCCTCGCAGAGAGCAGCGGCGCACTGACACATAAATAACTAGCACCGATACATGTCGCTCTGCAATCCTGGCATACTGCAATCCTGGATACCTCGCACAATACTTCTTGGTTCCCAATTGCTGACAAGCTTTTGACTTCCCATCACTGACAAGCTTTAGATCCTGGCATGTAAAGGCTCACAGTACACTGCAGCATGAGTGTCGGCACCAGTGTTTGAGCAGATGTGGCATTCCAGTTGATGGTCCAGTCAACGGTAGGTTACACAGCGGGGCAGACAAGTGTGCAGGACTGCACGCACCACAACCAGGCTGCCACTGGACCACCCAGCCCATCAGCTTCCACGCCGTTCTGATCCGCTGGACGGCTAGCTGCTTGCAGGGCTGGGCAACTCACGGTCTCCATTCCGCGGGTCAGCGCTGCTGACACGCCATCTGCAATGCAAGATCAGCCCATCGTCTGCCGTGCCTTGATCAGCCGCTTCAGCGCCGTCAGCCAAGCGGCGCACTCGTCCCAATCGCTGGTGGTCAGGCTGACCTGCAGTGTCGCATGTGTGCGAGCAGAGGGAACCCTTAGGAGGCACAGAGGGCAGTGGTGGTGAAGGGAAGGCACAGCGCAGGCTGCAGCCAGAATTCACGCCAATCTGGTGCAAGGGGCAGCCTGGCATCTGCTGCAGCTCTAGCACAGGTTGCAGCAGGGCCACACTACCCCACAGCACAGGTGGGGCCACGGCCCCTGTCTACAGCAAAGAATCGCAACCACTCGCCTGCAGGTGCGTGGCGGTCACAAAGTCGCCTGCGTCCAGCGCCTGGCACAGCTGCAGCAGCTTGCCCGCCACCGACTGGCTGACCTCGCCTGCGAAGGAACACAGCAAAAATGAGGGCAGGTGATCAGGTATATGGTGCTTTGAGCTTGGCTCCTGCAGCTTGCTGGCTGCCCCCTCCCCCATTGCCCAGCTTCTTGCTCTTTGTCCTTCTCACAACAACACGTACAGGAAGTGGCTAACGGCCCCTTACCTAAACCATTAACAACCATTAATGCTCACCCTTGTTCATCTTCCAGAACAGCGCCCCCAGCTTCTTGCTGCTGTCCTCAACCTCCCGCTTCTTGCCGGGGTGCGCCCCCGCCGCCGCCTCGCACACCTGTAAAGTAAAGCAGCAGGTTGCTTTCTGTCAGTTCAGGGCCACAGTGGTGGGAGGCAGCAGCAAGGCAGGGTGCGCGCCCGCAGCCGCCCCGCACACCTGTGGAGGAGAGGGGCGACGCATGTACTTTTGGTTTCCAATGCAAGGTTGCACATGCAAGGATTGAAGCAGGCAGGTACAAGCATGCAGGCCGCGCCTCACCCGGTACAGGTTGGTCAGCGAGGCAACGATGGGCTAGCATGCAGCGTTCAAGCACTGGCGTACGAGGCAAACATAACGCCAAAAGCAAGCAAACCGTTCAACACGGTCTTACCCGGTACAGGTTGGTCAGCGAGGCAATGACCGGCTGCAGCTGTGGCGGCACGCTCGACACATCTGGACAAGAAGGTTGGGCAGTGCAGTTTGGGGCAGGTGAGCACAGCACGCTTGGTGATGGTGACTGAACTGGGCAGGCAGCCCAACGAGTGCCAACGAACGCATACAGCCGGCTGCCGCGGCTCCCCCTCATTATCAATGTCATCCGACTCCGCCTGCCCAGCCCTCCCAGCCCCGGCCCACCCGCTGTGTTGATGCAGATGTTGGCGGGCGGTGCTGGCGGCGGCGGCGGCGGGGCGGTGATCGGGGTGGGTGTGGGGCCCGCTGCATGGGCAGGGTGGAGGATGCAGAAGAGGCGCTCAGAATGACTCAGAAGGCAGCTGGGCAGGCAGCATAGGGAGTGCAGCCAGTGTTGTGCAGTCAGGAGCAACGGACTGCCAGCACCAGCCTCAGGCACCCCTGCACCCTCGACCAACCCCAACCGCCCACCACACTCTGGCCACACAAGCCAAGCTGCTCAACTCACTCTTGGGCGCGGCAGGCGCCATGGCGGCTCCCGGGTGTTGCACGTGCTGCGGCACAAAGGTAGGAGAGGGCAGCTGCCCGCTGGCCCCGCCCGTCAGCGACCCGCTGCGAGTATACACTGAAGGGGGCGCCACAGCCGAGGGGACCGCCGGCGCCTGCTGGTAAACCGTGGGTGTGGGTGCAGGCGCGGGAGCAGCCTGTGGCTGGTAGACCGGCGGCGGGGCGGCGGCCGGTGGCGGCGCAGCGGCAGTGGGCGGGCCGGCCGGGGGTGCCGCGCCATAGCCCTGCGCTGCAGCCGAGGGCGTGTATGCCTGAGGGGCTGCCGCGGGGGTATAGGCCTGGGGAGCAGAGGAGGGCTGGTAAACGGCCTGGGGAGGGGCCGTGGCAGCGGGCGGCGCAGCAGACGGCTGGAACACAGCCGGCTGCCGAGGCGGCTCTGCAGTGGCGCTCCTAGGGGACGCCATGGTGCCGTAGGCAGGCTGGTAGGCCTGCGGCTGCGCCTGGGGCGGCTGCGGCGCCGCCACTTGCTGCTGCGCTGGTGCAGCACCATAGCCGCCATAAGTCTGGTACTGCTGCGGCTGCTGGGGGGTGGGCTGCGGCTGCGCCGGTGAGGGCGCAGCAGGCATAGCGCCGTAGCCGCCTGCAGCGGTACCGTAGCCCCCGCTCGCTGCGTTGTAGCCGTTGGGGGAGGGCTGGGCGTACTGCGAACCGTACTGGGAACCATAGCCAGCCGCTGCCTGCTGCTGGTAGGTGCTGGGGGCCGCTTGCTGGCTGTACGATGCGGTCGCTGCCTGCTGGCCGTACGCACTGGCCTGCTGGCCGTAACCGCTCGCTGCCTGCTGCCCGTAGCCGCCCGCTGCCTGCTGGCCGTAGGCACCTGCTGCAGCGGTCTGCTGCTCGTAAGGGCTGGGGGTGACGTCCTCTGCAGGGTGATGGGAGGCGGAGGGCGGCTGGGGCGGGCGATTGGCAGGCTAAGAGAGCTGCAGCCGGCAGGCCGGGGCCCATGCAAGGGCAGCAAGGTTGCCAGCAGTGCTCCACACACCATGCATTTGCAAGCCCTGTTGGATGACGGACCAGCACAGCACACGCCCACATGCAAACACTCAGCGGTGGAACCAACTCCTGCCCAGCAGAATTGTGCATTTGCAGCATATTCACGGCTTGCTTGCAGCCTTACCCGCAGTAAAGGGGAAGGGCGGCTGCGGCATGCCCGCTGGCACCTGGTCGCTGCCGGCCGCCGCACGATACAGCCGCTCCTTCAGCACAGCCACGCCCGCGCTGGGCTCGCCTGCAGTGAGAGGGGCAGCGGCGTATGCACGGTCAGTGAGCTTGGCAGGTGATGAACTGCAAGCGCAGCTGCTCCTTCAGCAGGCGCGGCCTTCCCTACAAGCACACGCACATACTTGCTTGCCCCACACCAGCGCTACCAATTCAGGCTGTTCCACGCACCTGGGACCACCTAAAACAATCCCTGGCGATTGCAGCGTGCGAAAACTTGCCCAGCAGAACCTAAAATCCTTCAACCCACCCGGGATCATTTGCAGGTACTCCAGAGCGATCTTCAGGCGACCGTTGGCAGCCAGCAGCTGCGCATACCGCTCAATCAGGTCTGCGGGAGGGAAGGACAGATGGATGGGAAGCTTGCGATCAATCAATAGGCACTTAGCACTGCTTCTGTCCAATGCTGTTGATGTGCTCGCATGTCGCTCGCCCACCGTGCATGGCCTTGCATGACTTGTTCACGCCCAACCCTCCCCCCATCCCCCTCAAAGCCCCTCCGAACCGGGCATGAAGCACGCTGCTGTGACCCACCGGACAGGGCCTCGGAGGCGGAGGCCTTGTTCACGCCCAGGCCCAGCACCACCGCCTTCTCCATCAGCGCCTGCAACAAGATAAGCCAAGAAACGGCACTTTCAGCAAGTGGCAATCTGCCCCGGTTTGGCCACAGCTGTGCGCTAACTTGCCCCGGCTCTGCCGCCAAATCCCTTGGCATGCTCACCTCCAGTGCATCCGCGCCGCCGTCCTTGCCCACTGCCGCCCACATAGCAAGCAAGGACTAGCAGTATGACGCTATGCTGCCCAGCCCTTACCTCCAGTGCGTCAACGCTGGGCGCGCCGCCGTCCTTGCCCACAGCCGCCTTGCCCCACTGCCGCACCGCTGCATCGACGTCTCCGCCGCAGATGCAGCACAGCGTGGCGGCATGCGCCATGCCTGCAGGTGCACAGGACAGATGGCGAATGGAGTAATGAGAAGGCAGCTGCAGCACGGCGTGGCGACGTGTGCAAGCAGCAGCAGCAGCAGCAGCAGCAGTGTGCGGAGCAGCACCAACAGGGCTGACTGAACGCAGCGACACGACGCGGCAACCATCTTTTTAACCCTGCAGCCCACACAAACCACTAAAAATGCCACTCACCGGCAGCCGCCAGGCGGCCCGCCAGCGCAGAGAGAAGGCCCTCAAACACACTTTTCCGAACACGCTTATGCCGCTAGTGCACTCACCGGCAGCCGCCAGGCGCCCCGCCAGCGCAGAGAGAAGGCCCTCAAACTGGTCATAAGGAGCAGAGGTGAGGATGGCTGCCAGCGTCTCGCGCCACGCGCCCGGGTGCCGCGCCGCAACAAACGCTGCAGGTGGCGAGGGCAAGGGGCATGTGGGGGAGCTCTGAGCGCACTTGGGATCAATGCAACCGGGGGGAGGGCGAGGGGCATGCCAGGGGATGCTGAATGCACAGTTAATCAATGCAACCGGTTCCCTGGTGCTGTATGGCACTGCACCTGCCGACACAGGCGCTTCTGTATCAGCTACCAATCATGCACTACAGCAGTTTAGCCTCACCCATCCAGTTGCCCGACAGCACGGAGTGCAGCATGCGCATGAAGGGGCGGGGGTGCGCCACCATGTACGCCTGTGTACCAGGGGTGGCGGGAACGGAGGGGTGTTGGGGTGGTGCAACAGGTAACAGCACAGGGTGGCAACCCTCTACACAACAAAGCCGTAAGCGCACAGAGCAATGCCCAGCCAATAGACACATGTTGCCAATGACCCTCCTCACCTTCCGGGCCTTGTCCCACAGGTCGCCGCCCACCACCGAGGCAATGACCATGGCATCGGCGTGCCGGTTGGCCTGCAGAGGGCAAGCAAATACGGCAGGTTGAGATGAGAATGAGCCGGCAGCAGGGCGTTCACAGATATTAGGGTTTGGCGCACGCAGTCAGCTGCACATCCACCCTGGAATGAGATCCCTCCTCTCCCATTACTCCTAATGCTACCATAAAAGGCAGGCAGCTCACCTCGATGGCAGCATCCACGGCGCCGGCATAGTTGGCCACAAACAGCAGCTTCTGCAGGCCTTCCTCGCCCTCGCCGGGCGGGCCGTCGAGGATGGGGGGCTCCTTGGGGCTGCCCGGCACTGCAAGAGAAACAGGGTTGTGAGACGTGGCATGAAAAGCGTGACTCGCATTGCACACGGTGCGAGGCATAAGATGAGGCATCACATGTGACACGGCAACCCGCATTGCATGCTGGCACATGCATAACTATGAAACACCATGTAGCCGTATGATATGTGTACATCATGCCATGCAGCCCTCCCTGTGCCCACCTGCCGGCTGGCCGGGGCGGGGAGACAGCGTGGAGGGGCGGGGCGGCGTGGAGGAGGCGAGGTTGTCGAAAAAGGCGGCGCCGTCTGCAGGGCAGTCGGGAGTTGATTGGCGCTGCTGATGGGCTGTGCGAGCGGCGTAAGCGGCAGCAAGGGGCAGCACAGCAGCCAAGACAATGGCAGCACGCACATTCATGGATTGTGCAACAGCTATACAACCAAACCGTCCAAGCCGGCCCAGCGACCCAAGCTGTTCAGCAGGCGCACCCGTGGGGCTCTGCTTGTCAAAGAAATCGGCTCCATCGTCCGCCAGCAGCTGCCCCGCCGCAGCTGCCGCTGCAGCCTGCTGCTCCAGCGTCAGCTGCTGCACCTGCTCCGCCGCTGCATCCGCCGCCATTGCCGCCGCCGCTGCATCGATGCCCTCAACGCCGCCCTCCGCAGGCGCCGCCTCTGCGGCCTCCGGCTCCGGCTCAGCTGGGAGCACATCTGAGAAGCCCAGCCGCTCCAGCAGGTACCGCCGCCCATCGGCAGCAAAGTGGGTGGCCAGGAAAGCCCAGGTCTCAGCTTCCTCACTGCCGCCCAGGGCTTCGGCGCGCGCCTGCGGCAGTGGGGATGGCGGGAGAGGCAGCAAAGTGAGGATGGGAGAAGTGGCAAGCAGGGCTGCAGAGAGAGTAGTAGGCAAGGGGCCTGCTGTTTGTGCTGTCGGCGCTGTGGCGTGCATTGCGCAGCGAAAGCCCAGCCATCAGACATGCTGCCGTATGGCCTAGCAGCAAGCGTGCAGCAAACCAGCTTGCCTGGCAGAAGGCGCGGAGTGCGTCCCGGTCGCCGCCCGCCATCGCCTGCTCAAACGCCTCGGAGCGCTGCACCAGCCCCGGCTCGGTCAGCACCTGCATGAGTAGAAGTGACGCACATGCAGTGCATTCAAAGACGTGCTGCCGGGCTGCAACTGCACCTGGGTTTTGCAGCAGCCATGGCAAGGCAGCTGCCAGCTCCACTTGACTGGCTGGGCTCTGCAGCAGCAGCAATGACGAGCAGCCGACAACAGTGCACAGCTGCAGTAAGCAGGGCGTCTCTCACCTGGCTGACGGTCACGCTGCCGGTCTCCGCTGTTTCGCCCGTGGGCAGCTGCCGCTTAGAGTTGGCAAACTGCAGTTGCAAGGAGGGTTGAATGGCGAGAATTTCATACCAGGACCTGGTGCCAATGCAAGCACGCCAGTAAAAACACTCGTCTTTGCACAGCACAGCCAGCCATTCACCCGCAGACTGACCTGCACAAGCTTGCCGCCAAATCCAAAAAGGCTGCACTCAGTCGTGCCATGCAAAGCATGCCCAGTCACCCGCAGTCCAAGCTGCACATACCTGCACGAGCTTGCCGCCAAAGCCGAACGAGGCGCCGCAGGGCCGCTTGAGCCAGGCGGGGGCCTTGGTCCGAGCCGTGGTGGGCGCCGCTGCATGGAGAGGAAAGGGCAGCAGCAGCAGCAGCAGCAGCAGCGAGGGTCAGCTTTTGCAGCACGGCAGTTGCAAGGCACGGCAAACGGCTGTTATTGGCCGGCTGCAGGGCCGCTGGGTAGGCACGGCCTTCCACCAACTCAACAAGCTGCATCCTCAAAACAGGCAGCCCACACAGTGCAACCATCATCAGTCACAAGCAGCGCACCTTGGCTAATGGAGAAGCCATCTTGAGCATCCCCAGCCGCAGCGGTGCACGCGCCCAGCGAGGAGATGCCGATGTGCCCCTCAAACGTGGCGGTGGCAAACAGGCCCGCCAGCTGCGTGGAGGGGTGATAGCGTTGGCATAGCCACAATGCAAGGCAACTCCGGCTGGATGCACCCCTCTATGTAACACGCTGCATCCACCCTGCTGTGTGGCACAGACTTCCTGCCCGCGTCAAGAGGCAGATGCCAGCTCAGCTGTGCACCTGGCCGGGGGCCCACTGCACATGCAAGTGCAGCGCACCCAGCCAGAGCCCACTGCAGCACGCTGAACCGCCACGCACCTGGCCGGGCGCCCACTGCACATCAAAGTTCCAGTTGGAACCGGGCGGCAGCTCACAGTACACCTCGCCTGTTTGGAAGCAGAGGTGGGTTTTGTCAGGGATTGCCTGGGTTGCATGCTCAGAACACGGCGTGCAGGGGCTGTCTCTAGCGCAGGCGCAGCAGCTGCAGGCAAGCTGCACTGGTGCCTTTCCAGTTGATCCAAACAGACACTAAACACAGCGCGGCGCACCTGACGACGTCCCAGCAGATGGTGCAGTTGTCCTTGGCGGATGAGAGCAGGAAGGATGCATTGCAGCAGCATAAAACAAAGCCACACTCCAAACACACCTGACGACACGTCCCAGCAGATGGTGCGGTTGTCCTTGGCCGAAGACAGCAGGAAGGAGGCGTCCTGCGGGCACCACGACATGCCCAGCACGCCCTTGGCATGCCCATGGTACTCCCTGCAAGCAAGGGTGTGTTCAGATTGCGAGCATTGATTGGCGGCCGCCAGATGTGCGACATCAGCAGCGGAGCGGCAGCAGGGCGCAGCCTGGCACTTGCTTGTTCGCACAGATGAGTGCCTGCTGCATACAAAAAAGGGAGAGGCTGCTGTGCTGGCCGCTGCGGCGGCAGGAGTTTCGGGAAACCTCACCTGACGGGCGACACGCTGTTGCGCAGGTCCCACAGCTGCAGCGCGGGGCTCATGTCGTCATCCGAAGCCACCATCAGCTGGGTGGCCACCTCCGGGTTCCACTGGATCGCGCTGCACCGCTTGCGCCTGCAGCAGTCAACAGGAGTGGAGTGCATGTGAGGGCAGGGATGGGAACTAGGGTGGGAGGGGGACTTGCTTGCAGCCAGCATCTCATCCGGGAGTCAAGTGATGCAACAACAGCAATGCAAGCCTTACCCGGAGGGGTCCTTGAAGGAGATGACCGGCCGCTGCTTCTTCAGGTCCCACACAACAACTGCGGCAAATAGAACAAGGGGCACACATGTTTGCATTGCTTGCATGCGCTCAAGCATACAGCTGTGCTTCTTCAGGTCCCACACCACCACTGCGCAGTCAGGACATGATGGAAAGGAAGGCATTGGTTCATTTGCCTGGCAGCGGCAGCAGCAGCAGCAGCAGACAGCACAGCTGCACATGTGGCTGGCAGCAGCACCAACAGCACACCACGCCACCAACAGCACAGCCGCAGTCCATTGCCAGCGCCGCGCACCTGTGCCCGCCGCCGTGCAGGTGCCCAGGATGTGCTGCACCTTGCGGTTCCAGGCCAGGTGGGTAATCTCCGGCTTGGGACCAGCTGCAGAAAGGCAGCCCAAACAAAGAGTGGACGCAGGCAGGTTTCAGTAGGTGGGTTGCAAGCGCTGGGTGTCCTGGCATCCTGGCAGCAGCAGCGAGAACAAGTAGCAGCAGCAGTGCAGCCGGCATGCTTCACAGCTGGTAGCGCGCTGCTGCTACAAACAACAACAGCAGCAACCAGACGCGGCAGCAACAGCGCGGCACGATGCAGTGTCAGCAGCACAGCGGCACAGCACAGCAAGACAAAGCCGCAGCAAGGACAGCACAGCACAGCGCAGCACGCACCCGCGCCGCCCTGCATTGCGGGGTACAGGCTGGGCTGCAGCGGGTTTCCCACATCCCAGATGCACAGCTCGCCGTCCGCGCCGCCGCTGGCCAGCAGGTTGGGGCTGCGAGGGAGCAGCGGAGAAGAGCAGATGGAGTGAGCTGGGCCGAGTGACCCCAGTGCACAGCGCCACCGCTGGCCAGCAGGTTTGGGCTGCGAGAGAATGAGACCAGATGAGGCCCATGTGTACAACGTGAGTGGGACCGTCACCTGTCACCATCCCGCCGCTCAGGTGACTCTCGGGCGTGCCGGCAGAGCAGCAGCAGCAGAGCGCCAGAGCAGCCAGCGGCGGCCCAAAATGCTTTGATGTCAACCTTTATTTCCACCCTGCACACCTGAAGGAGTTGAACTCCAGGCCCTTGACCGCCCCAGCGTGCTTCTGCAGCCGCGCCAGCAGCTGGCCCCGCGACGCCGCCGGGCTGGTGGGGGCTGCAGCAACGCAGCGACCAACAGAGACAATAGTAGGCTGTTGGTGAGGGGGTCTGTACAGCCTGAGCGGAGCGGCACCACATGCCGCTGCAACCTCCGTCACAACCGTACACAGCAGCACATCGAACAGAGGACCTTGCCGCTGCCACCGCTGTCAGCCAC
>VFQQ010002474.1_pt1 | contig 20628 bp, 13 predicted proteins | sample 3512341 | NCBI WGS metagenome assembly VFQQ01 (sample SAMN10412373, study PRJNA504923) | tailings metagenome | isolation source: Relicate 2 Philex TSF1 revegetated site | place: Philippines: Tuba, Benguet | collected 2017-08-29 | reverse complement strand
GACGAGGAAGTGTTCGAGATGAACAACGGCTGCGTCTGCTGCACGGTGCGCGGCGACCTGATCCGCGTCGTCTCGGGCCTGATGAAGCGCAAGGGCGGCTTCGACGCCATCGTGGTCGAGACCACGGGTCTGGCCGATCCGGGTCCGGTGGCCCAGACCTTCTTCGTCGACGACGACGTGAAGGCCAAGACGCGGCTGGATTCGGTGACCACCGTCGTGGATGCCAAACACCTGCCGCTGCGCCTGGCCGACAGCAGGGAGGCGGTCGAGCAGATCGCCTTCGCCGACCAGATCCTGCTGAACAAGACCGACCTGGTCTCGCCGGAGGAGCTGGCCTCGGTCGAGGCCCAGATCCGCCGCATCAACCCGCTGGCCCCGATCCACAAGACCCAGCGTTCGGCCGTGCCGCTGGACGCCATCCTGGGCCGCGGCGGCTTCGACCTGGACCGTATCGTCGAGATCGAGCCGGAATTCCTCAATCCCGCCCACGGCGAGCCGGGCCATGTGCATGACGAGGATTGCGACCATGATCACGACCATCATCATCACGACCACGATCACGGCCATCATGATCATGCGCACGACCACGTCGCCGAAGCCGGCATCCGCGGAATCTCGCTGACCAGCGAGAAGCCGCTCGACGGCATCAAGATCACCAACTGGCTGAACCAGCTGCTGCAGGACAAGGGCCCCGACATCCTGCGGGCCAAGGGCATCCTGGACATCAAGGGCGAGAACCGCCGCCTGGTGTTCCAGGCCGTGCACATGATCCTGGAGGGCGACTACCAGCGCGACTGGAAGGACGGCGAGCGCCGCTACAGCCGCATGGTGTTCATCGGCCGGGACCTGGACGAGGCGGCGCTGAAGGCGGGCTTCGAGGGCTGCGTGGCTTAGGCGCGTCCTTCGAGACGCTCGCTTGCCGCTCGCTCCTCGGGATGGCGAATTCAGAGCATCGCTGAATGCGTGACGGCGAGGAGCCGGCTTTGAGCCGGCGCCTCGAGCCACGCACGGCCTGAACCCGGCAAAGCAAAAGGGCCGGTGGTCATCCACCGGCCCTTCGCATGTCTGGAGCGGTCGCTCGGCGACTACTCGATGTCTTCGTTGATCAGGCCGATCTTGAAGTAGCCGTTCTCCTGGAGAACGTTCAGGACCGCCATGAACTGCTCGTACTGCACGTCGGCGTCGGCGCGGACGAACACGCGCTCTTCCTGGAAGTTGCCGGTGACGCCCTTCTGGGCCATCGCGGCCGGGATGTCGGCGGACAGGTTTTCCAGGCGGGTCTGCTTGTCGGCGATGAACAGGGCGCCCGACTTCTGGATCGAGATGAAGACCGGTTCCTTCGGCTTCGTCTGATTTTCGCTCGGAATCGCCGGCGGAAGGTCGATCGCGATCGACACCGTCGCCATCGGCGCGGCCACCATGAAGATGATCAGCAGCACGAGCATGACGTCCACGAACGGCGTCACGTTGATTTCGCTGTTCTGGCCGAGGCTGTATTTCTTGCCGCCGCCGCCGCCGAGCTTCGCACCCATTCGGACACACTCCCAAATATCGCGGGTCCGCGAGGGCGGCCCTGTCTCATTCAGGCCACCCATTACGCGGATGTGGCCGCTTGTAAAGCCTGACTCTCGTCGAACACGAAAGAGCGCGTCCGGCTGGGCAAATGGCGGCCCGGCGCTGTAAACGGCCAGACCATGACCTTCGATTTCGACGCCTATGTGACCGCCGCCCGCTTCGACAGAGCCGGCCGAGCGGCGTTCGCCCTCGGGGACGGGACCGTCCGCCTCGTGCTGGATCAGGGATTCGCCACCGTCGAGGCGCACGACGGCGCCGTGCTGTCCTCCGCCGACCACCCCTCGGGCGCGGGCCTGCTCACCGGCGGCGACGACGGCCGCGTGGTCTGGACCCGGTTGGAGGGCGACGAGGTGGCCGCTTCCGAAGTCGCCTCGGTGAAGGGGCGGTGGATCGACGCGGTGGCCGCCAGCGGCGATTCGGGCCTGATCGCCTTCTCGGCCGGCCGGGACCTGCATGTGCGCGACGTGAAGAACGCCGCCTTCGCCCGGACCTTCACCCATGAGAAGTCGATCGCCGACGTCGCCTTCGATTCCAAGGGGCGTCGGCTCGCGGCCGCGACCTACGGCGGCGCGGCGTTGTGGTACGCCCGGATCGAGAGCCAGAAGCCGGTGTTCCTGAAATGGGCGGGCGCCCATTCGGTGGTGGCTTGGAGCCCCGACGGCAAGTTCCTGATGAGCGCGATGCAGGAGAACAGCCTGCACGGCTGGAAGATCGCCGACGAGAAGAGCATGCGGATGGGCGGCTATCCGGCCAAGGTGAAGAGCATGGCCTTCCTGGCCGGGGGCGCGATGATGGCCACCAGCGGTTCGCACGGCGCGGTGATCTGGCCGTTCTCCGGCTCGACCGGACCGATGGGCAAGGAAGCCGCCGAGATCGGCTTCGAGCAGTCTGCGATGGTGGTCCGGGTGGCGGCGACGCCGGCGAGCACGATCGTCACGGCGGGACTGGACGACGGCCGGGTCTGGGCCGCCGACCTGAAGAGCGGCCGTATCGACACCCTGAAGGCCGAGAAGGGCGCGGCGATCAGCGCCCTGGCCATCAGCCCCGACGGCCGCCGCATCGCCTGGGGCGACGAGGACGGCGCGGCGGGGATCGTGATGCGGGACGCGTGATCGCGTCCCTCGACACGCGCTCTTCGAGCGCTGCTCAGCTTTGACCACCTTCCGACTCAGTCATCCTGAGCCGGCGCGCAGCGCCGTGTCGAAGGACGCGGCGCCTCACTCGAAGCCCTGCATCTCCGCCCAGGCGTCGAAGGGGTCGCGACGGGTGCGCAGGCTGTTGATCGGCGCGTCCTCGTCGGCCCAGCCCAGGGCCATGCCTGAAAACAGCATGTGGTCGGCGGGCAGCCTGATGAAGTCGCCGACCGTCCTGGGGTAGCGGGCCCAGAATTCCTGGGCGCAGGTGGCCAGGCCGCGCTCGACGGCGAGAAGCATCACGGTCTGCATATGCATGCCGACGTCGGCCCACTGGGGCCGGCCCAGATTGCGGTCCAGGCTGAAGAACAGGCCGACCGGGGCGCCGAAGAACTGCGTGTTCTTGAACAGCTGCCGCAGGCGGGCGGGCTTGTCCTCGCGCGGGATGCCGATGGTCGCGTACAGGTCCTCGCCGCACTGGAACCGACGGGTGCGGAACGGGTCCCACAGCTCCGGCGGATAGACGTCGTACTCGGGCTCCTCGCCGGCCAGGTTGGCGGCGACCTTGGCCTTCAGGTCCTCCAGCGGCGCGCCGGCCAGGGCGTGGACGCGCCAGGGCTGCAGGTTGCCGCCCGAGGGCGCGCGGTGGGCCAGCTCGAGGATCTCGCGGACGAGCGCGCCCGGGACCGGGTCGGGCTTGAAGGCCCGGACGGAGACGCGGCGCTGGACGGCCTCGGTGACGTTCATGGAAAGACGCTTTCGCTGCGCGACAGATTCAGGTTTGTGTGGCTAACACCCATCCGTCGCGTCAAGGCAAGCGGGGCGGCGACGGACCCTGCGGAGAGGAGTTTCCCATGGCCGCCAAGCGGCAGAGCGGCGTGCTGCGCGTCCTGCGCCTGATCGTGCTCTGGGGCTTCATCATCGGGGTGGCGATCCCGGTGGGCCTGACGGTGGTCTACCGCTTCGTGCCGCCGCCTGTGACCATCCTGATGATCCAGCGGGTCTTCGAGGGGAAGGGCTGGGACTACCGCTGGCGGCCGATCCACAGAATCTCGCCGGCTCTGGTCCAGGCGGCGATCGCGGCCGAGGACGCCCGCTTCTGCGACCACGACGGCTTCGACTTCGAGGCCATGGAGAAGGCCTGGAAGAGCAACCAGAAGGGCGGCCGGGTCCGCGGCGGCTCGACCATCAGCCAGCAGACCGCCAAGAACGTCTTCCTGTGGCCGCAGCGCTCATACGTCCGAAAGGGGCTGGAGGCCTACTACACGACCCTGATCGAGGCGATCTGGGGCAAGCGCCGGATCATGGAGGTCTATCTCAACGTCGCCGAGATGGGGGCGGGGACCTACGGCGCCGAGGCGGCGGCGCGGCGCTACTTCGGGGTCTCGGCCGACCAGCTGACCCAGGCCCAGGCCGCGCGGCTGGTGGCCATCCTGCCCAATCCGCTGAAGTACAAGGCCGTACAGTCCGGCCCCTATGTCCAGCGCCGCTCGCGCCGGATCGGCGCCGCGGCGGGGACCGTGCGCAACGACGGTCTCGCCGCCTGCGTCGGCAAGCTGCGGCCCGCGACCAAGGCCGACCGCGCCGAACCGGAGGCGACGCCCAGGCCGACCGTGCGCAGGCCGGCGCCGGAGAAGAAGTCCGATCCGCTGCCCGAGGCGACGCCCGAACCCGCGCCGACCCTGCCCGCCGAACCGGCCCCGCCGGCGGTTCCTGCTCCCGAATCGCCTGCGCCGACGGACTGATCCTTGACGCGGGCGGAATGGCGCGCTTCCCATGCCGCCAAAACACGCTTCGAGGAAACGTTCATGCTCAAGACCAAACTGCTGGCCGCCGGCGCGGCGCTGGCCATCGTCGCGGGCCTGCCCGCGGCCGCGCTGGCCCAGGCGCCCAAGCCGACCCCGGCCGAGGCCAAGGCCTTCGCCGACAAGGCCGAGGCGGATCTCGCCAAGCTGTCCCAGTACGTCCAGAAGGCCGCCTGGGTCCGGGCCACCTACATCACCGAGGACACCCAGTGGCTGGAGGCCAAGGCCTCCAGCGAGATCACCGACCTGGCGACCAAGCTGGCCATCGAGGCCGCCAAGTACGACGGCGTCGCCGCCGATCCGGTCACCCGCCGCAAGCTGGACATCCTGAAGCGTTCGCTCGTCGCGCCGGCGCCGCAGCGCCCGGGCGCCGCCGACGAGATGGCGACCATCGCCTCGCGCCTGGATTCGACCTATTCGACCGGCAAGTTCGCCTACAAGGGCAAGCAGATCACCCTGAACGACGCCGAGGACGTCCTGGCCTCCAGCCGCGACCCCGCCGAGCTGAAAGCCGTCTGGGAAGGCTGGCACTCGATCTCGCCGGGGATGCGCGCGGACTACGCCAAGCTCGCGGACATGTCGAACGAAGGCTCCCGCCAGCTCGGCTACAAGGACACCGGCGCCCTGTGGCGTTCGGGCTACGACATGGACCCGGACGCCTTCGCGGCCGAGACCGATCGCCTCTGGAAGCAGATCGAGCCCTTCTACAAGAACCTGCACTGCTACGTGCGCGCGCGCCTGAACGAGAAGTACGGCGACGCCGTCCAGAAGCGCACCGGCCCGATCCGCGCCGACCTGCTCGGCAACATGTGGGCCCAGCAGTGGGGCAACATCTATCCGCTGGTCGCGCCGAAGGACGAGAAGGCGGCCTACAGCCTCGACGATCTGCTGGTGAACGCCGGCTACGACCCGACCAGGATGGTCAAGACCGGCGAGAACTTCTACGTCTCGCTGGGTCTGGCCCCGCTGCCGGACACCTTCTGGACCCGCTCGCAGATCGTCCGCCCGGAAGGCCGCGAGGTCGTCTGCCACGCTTCGGCCTGGGACGTCGACGACCGCGACGACATCCGCATCAAGATGTGCACCAAGGTCAACGGCGAGGACTTCTACACCATCCACCACGAGCTGGGTCACAACTACTACCAGCGCGCCTACAAGGATCAGCCGTACCTGTTCAAGAACGGGGCGAACGACGGCTTCCACGAGGCGATCGGCGATTTCGTCGCGCTGTCGGCGCTGACCCCGACCTACCTCAACCAGATCGGCCTTCTGAAGGACGTGCCGGGCACGGAGGGCGACATTCCCTTCCTGCTGAAGATGGCGCTCGACAAGATCGCCTTCATGCCGTTCGGCCTGCTGGTCGACCGCTGGCGTTGGGAGGTGTTCGACGGCGAGCTGAAGCCGGAGCAGTACAACGACGGCTGGTGGAAGCTGCGCACCCAGTACCAGGGCATCGTGCCGCCGGGATCGCGTCCGGCCGACGCCTTCGATCCGGGGGCCAAGTACCACGTGCCGGGCAACGTTCCGTACACCCGCTACTTCCTGGCCCACGTGTACCAGTTCCAGTTCCACCGCGCGGCCTGCCAGCAGGCCGGCTGGAAGGGACCGCTGCACCGCTGCTCGATCTACGGCAACAAGGAGGTGGGCGCGAAGTTCAACGCCATGATGGAGATGGGCGCCTCCAAGCCCTGGCCGGAGGAGCTGAAGGCTTTCACGGGCGAGACCCGGACCGACGCTTCGGCCGTGGCCGACTACTTCCAGCCGCTGAACGTCTGGCTGACGAAGCAGAACAAGGGCGAGAAGTGCGGTTGGTAGGCCGGCGCCGACATCCCTGAAACGAAAGGGCGGCGGAGCGATCCGCCGCCCTTTTTCGCATCGGTATGGTTCACGGACTTTCACCCTGTCCGGTGGCGTAAGCATTTACCCACATGGGTCCAGGCTGATGGACGGTTCGCAAACCGTCGGGGCTATGGGATGAAGATGGGGCGTACCGTCATCGGACGGATCATGGCGTGGGCCGGCGCGTTCGGTCGACGCGAGGACGGCGCCATCGCCGTGCAGGCCGCGCTCGCCGCCGTGCCGCTGATGGTGATGACGCTGGGCATGGTCGACGTCAGCCGGGCGTCCAACGCCAAGCGCCAGCTGCAGGACGCCCTGGACGCCGCGACGCTCGCGGCCGCGCGGTCCACGGCCACGACCGACGCCCAGCTGAAGACCATCGGGGACGGCGTCCTGGCCGCCGACCTCCACGGCGCCGAGGCGGCGCTGACGGGCTCGACCTTCAAGCTGACGGACAACAAGATCACCGCCACCGCGACGGCGACCATGACGCCCTTCATCGCCGGCCTGTGGATGGACGGCGACATGGTGCTGAACGCCGACGCCGAGGTGACGCGCAACTCCTACAGCGTCGAGGTGTCGCTGGTGCTCGACGTCACCGGCTCGATGAAGGGGACCAAGGTCACCGGGCTGCGGGCGGCCGCGGAGGAGCTGGTCAACATCGTCGTGCAGGACGTCCAGACGCCCTACTACTCGAAGGTCGCGATCGTCCCCTATTCGATGGGCGTGAATGTCGGGAGCTACGCCAACAGCGTCCGCGGCTCGGTCACGAGCGGAACCTGCACGACCTCGGGCTGCCAGAAGTACAAGTTCGTGAACCGCTACGGGAACAACAAAACCTTCTCGATCAGCAACTGCGTCAGCGAGCGCACCGGGACCGACGCCTTTACGGACACGGCGCCCAGCACCGCGCCGCTGGGGCGGAACTACCCCAGCACGAACAATCCCTGCCTGGCCAACGCCATCACGCCCCTGTCCAGCGACAAGGTCGACCTGAAGGCCAAGGTCGCGGCGCTGCAGGCGGCGGGCTCGACGGCCGGCCACGTCGGCGTGGCCTGGGGCTGGTACCTGGTCTCGCCGAACTTCGGCTACCTTTTCCCCGAGGCGAGTCGTCCGGCCGACTACGGGACCCGCGACCTGCTCAAGGTCGTCGTGCTGATGACCGACGGCGAGTACAACAGCGCCTACTGCGACGGGGTGATCGCCAAGAGTTCGACCGAGGGCAGCGGCGAGCTTGCCGATCATATCGGCTGCGACGCGCCCAACGGCAGCGCCTTCGACCAGGCCACGACGCTCTGCACCAACATGAAGGCGGCCGGGGTGGTGGTCTACACGGTCGGCTTCGAGATCGTGAACGACCAGCGCGCCCGGGACCTGGTCAGCAACTGCGCCACCGACGCCAAGCACGTCTACATGCCGTCGGGTTCGACGGCCCTGAAGGAGGCCTTCCGCGCCATCGCCACCGACATCAACGCCCTGCGCCTGTCCCGCTGACGGGGCGGGGCGCCGGTAAGGTCCGATTCACCACGCGTGTTGGCGGTTTTCTTACCGTAAGGCCGGATACTGCCGGCAAAACGGGGTGATCTATCCATGCTGAAACGCTCGATCCGGCACGCCCTCGGGCTCGCCGCGCCGCTGGCGCGGTTCGCCCGGCGGTTCCGTCGCGAAGACGGCGGCGCGGTCGCCGTCTGGTTCGCCGTGCTCGCCCTGCCGATGGCCGTCCTGGCCTTCGGCCTGATCGACGTGAACCGCGCCAGCGTGGAGAAGCGCCGGCTGCAGGACGCCCTCGACGCGGCGACCCTCCTGGCGGCCCGGTCGAACTTCAACACCACCGCCGAGATCGACGCCCTGGGCGACCGCGCCCTGGCGGACGAACTGGCGGGCATGACCAAGGCCAGGCTGACCGACAGCACCTTCACGGTGTCAGGCCAGCGGATCATCAGTTCGGCGACGGCGACGGTGACGCCGGTCATCGCCAATCTCTGGCTCCAGGGCGACATGGAGGTCAGCGCCTCGGCCGAGGTGGCGCGCTCGGCGACCAACGTCGAGGTGTCGCTGGTGCTCGACGTCACCGGCTCGATGAAGGGCCAGAAGATCATCGACCTGCGCGACGCCGCCAACGAGCTGGTCAAGATCGTCGTCAACGACAACCAGACGCTCTTCTACTCCAAGGTCGCCATCGTCCCCTACGCTGTGGCGGTCAATGCCGGCAGCTATGCGGGATCGGCGCGCGGAAGCTTCGACAGCAACACCAAGGCGATCACCGGCGCGTCCTGGATGAGCGGATCGGCCAAGTCGATCAGCGGGGCCACCAAGGGCAACCCGGTGGTGATCACCTCCAACGGCCACGGCTTCTCCAACGGCGACGGCGTCTACATCACCGGCGTCAAGGGCATGACCAGCCTGAACAATCGCGCCTACGTCGTCGCGAACAAGACGAACAACACCTTCCAGCTCCAGGGCGTGAATGGCGGCAGCTACTCGTCCTACTCCTCGAGCGGGTCGGTTCAGAAATGCCAGGTCGCCGACTGCTCGCCGGTGGTGACCTCGAACGGCCACGGCTACGTCAACGGCGACCGGGTCTACATCACCGGCGTCAACGGCATGACCGAGATCAACAACCGCGGCTTCGTCGTCGGCAACGCCACCGCCAACACCTTCTCTCTCGGCGTGGTCGCCGGGGCCTTCAAGGCCTACACCTCGAGCGGGTCGATCTGGTGCGCGCGGGCGGGCTGCAAGTACTTCGCCTTCGACAACGCCGAGTCGCCGTCGGCGCTGAAGACCTTCGAGATCAGCAACTGCGTCACCGAGCGGACCAACGGCGACGCCTACACCGACGCCTCGCCGGGCGCCTCGCCGCTGGGACGGAACTACGCCTCGCCGGACAATCCCTGCCTGACCAACAGCATCACGCCGCTGTCGAGCAACAAGGAGACGCTGAAGGCTCAGATCGACGCCCTGCAGGCCTCGGGCTCGACGGGTGGCCACCTCGGGGTGGCCTGGGGCTGGTACCTGGTGTCGCCGAACTTCGCGTCCCTGTTCCCGGCGGCCAGCCAGCCGGCGGCCTACGGGACCAGCAACCTGATCAAGGCCGTCGTGATCATGACCGACGGCGAGTACAACAGCTCCTACTGCAACGGCGTGATCAGCGCGGACTCGACCAACGGCAGCGGCGCGACCGCCGACCACATCAACTGCAACGCCCCCAACGGCCACTCCTTCGCCCAGACCCAGACGCTGTGCACGGAGATCAAAAAGAAGGGCATCCTGGTCTATACGGTCGGCTTCAACGTCGTCGACGACCAGCGCGCCCGCGACCTGGTCTCGCAGTGCGCCACCGGCCCGAAGTACGTCTACCTGCCGACCGGCGGCACGGCGCTGAAGGAAGCCTTCGCGGCCATCGCCAAGGATCTGACCCGGCTCAGGCTGGCGAAGTGATCGTCAGGCCCTGAGGCCGACGGCGGGGGCGACGCCTCCGCCGGCGCAGGCCTGGGCCAGCACGGCGAACAGCGATTCCGCCGAGATCGGCTTGGCCAGGTGCCCGTCGGCCCCGGCGGCCAGCGACGCCTCGACATGCTCGGGGAGGGCGTTGGCCGACAGGGCCCAGATCGGCGTCGGCGCGCGGCGCATCGCCTGCTCGTGGCCGCGGATCGCGCGGATGGCGGTCAGCCCGTCCATGATCGGCATCTGCATGTCCATCAGGATCAGGTCGAACTGGCCGCTCGAGGCGGCCTCGACGGCGTCGGCTCCGTTCTCGACGCAGGTCAGATCGACGCCGACATGGCCGAGCAGCAGTTCGACGACCTTTCGGTTGATGGCGTGATCCTCGGCCAGCAGCACCCGCGGGGGCGCGTCGATGTCCAGGTCGTAGGCGGTGTGCAGGGCCACCGGCGCGATCGAGGGCGCGGCGCGATCCAGCATCAGGGTCAGGGTGAAGCTGGCCCCCTGACGAGGCAGGGATTCGGCCTCCAGCGAGCCGTCCATGGCCTTGGCGAGCGCGCGGGAGATGGCCAGGCCCAGACCGGTGCCGCCATAGCGCCGGGTGATCGAGCCGTCGGCCTGTTCGAAGCGCTCGAACAGCCGGGCCTTCACCTCGGCGGAGAAGCCGATGCCGGTGTCGGTGACGCTCAGGGTCAGGCGGGTCCGTTCGCCGACCTCGTCCGCCCGCGCCCGCAGGCCGATGGCGCCCTTGGCGGTGAACTTCACGGCGTTGGACAGCAGGTTGCAAAGGATCTGCCGGACCCGGACGACGTCGCCGACGAAGGCGCCGCCGGCCCGCGGCGCGATGTCCAGGTCGAAGGCCAGGCCCTTGGCCTCGGCCGCGGGCTGGAACAGGGCGGCGGCTTGGCGCAGGCAGGCGCCGAGGTCGAAGGGCTCCGCCTTCACCTCCAGCCGCCCGGACTCCACGCGGGCCAGGTCGAGCACGTCGGCCAGGATCGCCTCCAGCGTCTGGGCGGAGGTTTCGATCAGACCAACCATCTCGGCTTGGGCTGGGGTCAGGGCGGTGCGCGCCAGGGCCGAGCTGACGCCCATGACGCCGTTCAGGGGCGTGCGGATCTCATGGCTCATGTTGGCCAGGAATTCGCTCTTGGCGCGATTGGCGGCTTCGGCGGCGTCGCGCGCCCGGGCCATCGTGTCCTCGGACTGGCGGCGTTGGGTGATGTTCTTCAGCACGCCGATGACGCCGTCGATCCGGCCGTCTTCGCCTCGAATCAGCTCGGCGGCGGAGAAGGCCCAGATCTCGCGGCCCGGAACGTTCATCCGGTACTCGGTGCGGAAAGGGACGCCTTCCTTCATGTGCCGTTCCCAGGCCGCCTGGGCGGCCGGACGGTCCTCGGGATGGACGGTGACCCAGATGTCCCTGGCCAGTTCGGCGTAGGTCTTGCTCTGGTCGAAGAAGGTGTCGGCGGCGCCTTCGACCCGCAGGGTTCTCTCGCGGTAGTTCAGTTCGTAGACCGAGACCTCGGCGATCTCGAGCGCCAGCCGCAGGCGCTGCTCGGACCGTTCGGTGCGCTCGACGCCGGCGATGACGTCGCTGATGTCGTGGCTCATCGACACCAGGCCGCCGATCCGCCCTTCGCTGTCGCGCCAGGGGCCGAGCGAGGCGCGCAGCCAGCGGTTGGGGCGCCCGGGCAGCGGCACACGCACGCGTTCGGCCAGGGCGCTCTCACCCGCGAGACCCGCCGCGTACTTGTCCTTCAGCAGGGCGTAGGACTCTGGAAACAGGTCGGCGACCTTGTGACCGATGGCGCTCTCGGCGGCGACGCCGGTGTCGTGGGTCCAGCGTTCGTTGACGTAGATGTACCGCTGCTCCAGGTCGCTCATGGCGATGGCGACCGGCGCGGCGCGCATCAGCGCCTCCTTGAGAGCGGTGGCGGCGCGTTCCTGTCGTGAAGCCTCCTCCTCGGCCCGCTGGGCGCGCAGGCGGCCGACGGCCTCGCCGACCAGGGCGGCCAGGTCGACGAGTTGGCTCAGGACGGCGTCGTCGCGCGGGCGCGTGATGCTGGCCCCGACGCACAGGGCTCCGACCCGAAGTCCGCAGGCGAGGTCGACAGGCGCGTTGGCGTAGAAGCGGGCGTAGGGCTGGCCCGCGACCCAGCGGTGATCGGGGGCGGTGACGCGCAGGTCTTCGAACCAGACCGGCGATTCATGCAGTCGCCGGCCTGTCGTGGTGTCCTCGAGCGGGCGGAAGGTCTCGGGCTCGTCGTTGAACCCCGACATCCAGACCTGGTCCTCGTCGACCAGGACCACGAAGGCGTAGGGAGCGTCGGCGATGATCCGGGCGAGCCGCGTCACTCGCTCGATGACCGGCCGCAATGCGACCAGGTCGAGCGTCCGCAGCTCGATCAGACCCCCTTGGGTCGCCCCCATGAGCACGCCCCTTGCACAATCCCCGAACGGGAACCGTGAGGGGCGGCTCGTTAAAATAGCGTGCCTGTCAGATAACGCCGGTCAGAGCAGCTTGATCTCGCGCAGGCGCTGCATGAGGAAGTCGTCGGCCGTGATCGACTGCGGGTATCGGTCGGGGTTCTCCGGCGTGGCGCAGCCCGGCAGGGTCTTGATCTCGTAGTCGGGCGCGAAATGCAGGAAGAAGGGCGTCGAGTAGCGCGGCACGCCGCGGCGCTCCGGCGGCGGGTTGACCACCTGGTGAATGGTTGAGGGCAGGACGTCGTTGGTCGCCCGCTCCAGCATGTCGCCGATGTTGCAGACGAGGCAGCCCGGCGGCGGGTTGATCGGCAGCCACTGGCCGTCGCGATCCTTGACCTCCAGCCCGCCTTCCTCGGCGCCGAGCAGCAGGGTGATGGCGTTGATGTCGCCGTGGGCGCCGGCGCGCACGCCGGTCGCGTGCTCGGGGATCGGCGGATAGTGCAGCAGGCGCAGCACGCTGTTGCCGTACTCGACCGCGTCGTCGAACTGGTGGCGAGGCAGGTTCAGGTAATGGGCGATGGCCTGCAGCACCTTCACGCCCATGCTGTCCAGGGCGCCGTACAGCCAGGCGATCTTCTCGTGGAAGTCGGGCGTCTCGGCGGGCCAGACGTTGCCCGGCATCACGGCGTTGTAGCGGTGGCCTTCCGGCAGGTCCCGGCCCATGTGCCAGAACTCCTTCAGGTCGAAGTGGTCGGCGTCCTTGGCCGTCTCGATGCCGAAGGGGATGTAGCCGCGCTGGCCGCCCTTGCCGACGACGTACCGCCTCTTGGTCTCCTCCGGCAGGGCGAAGAAGCGCTTGGCGGAGTCGATCGCCGCGTCGATCTTCGGCTGCTCCAGGTCGTAGTCGGAGATGACGGCGAAGCCGTAGCGCTTGAAACTGTCGCCGAGGGCCTTGGAGAAGGCCTCGAAGTCGCCGTCGTAGAGCTTGAAGGAAACGGGCTCGATCGCGGACGGGCGGGTCAGGGTGTCGGTCATGCCCGCCTTTTACACCGCCGCCCCAATCCCGCCTACTGCGGCCGCATCTACTCCGGCTCGGGCAGCGGCGTCGCGGAGGGCGGCGTTTCCTTCTGCCGGCGAGGCTTGAACAGCGGACCGGGCACCGGGGCGTTGCCGTGCAGCAGTCCGACGCCGGCGTAGATGCCGCCGGTCATCTCCAGGGCGAAGCGCTCCTGGTCCCGCTCGCGGATGTCGGCGGTGGTCTCGGCGATCTCCTCGGCGCTCAGGCCCAGCTCCTCTAGCGCCCTGGCGCCGAAGACCATGGCGGACTCGAAGGTCTCGCGGACCTGGTAGTCGACCTCGGCCTTGATCAGGTCCAGCGCATGGCCGCGGTCGAAGGCGCGGACCAGGACGCTGGCCTGCGGGAACTCGGCCTTGGCCAGGGCGACGATGCGGTTGGAGGCCTCGACGCTGTCGACGCAGACGCAGATCACCCGCGCCTTGTGGGCGCCGGCGGCGTGCAGGATCTCCAGCCGCGAGCCGTCGCCGAAATAGACCTTGAAGCCGAACGGCTCGGCGTTGCGGATCCGCTGGGCGTTGCTGTCCAGGATGCTGACGTCGACGCCGCGGGCCAGCAGCGACTGGCAGGCGATCTGGCCGAAGCGGCCGAAACCGATGACCAGCACGCTGCCCGACAGGCCGTCCGGCTCCTCGACCCCGTCGGTGTCGGGCTGCTCGTCGGGCGTCAGCCGGCGGACGGCCATGACCACGAACGGCGTCAGGATCATCGAGAGGATGACCGCGGCGGTGAAGATGGCGTTCTCCCGCCCGCTGATCACGCCGGCCTGGGCGGCGGCGGAGTACAGGACGAAGGCGAACTCGCCGCCCTGGGCGAACAGGGCCGCCCGGTTCACCGCCTCGGCGTTGCGGGCCTTGAACAGGCGGGCGACGACATAGATGCCGATCGCCTTCACGGCCATCAGGCCCAGGACGGCGATGATCAGGATGCGCCATTCCTGCGCCACCACGCCGAGGTTCAGCGACATGCCGACGGCGATGAAGAACAGGCCCAGCAGCAGGCCGCGGAACGGCTCGATGTCCGCTTCCAGCTGGTGGCGATAGGCCGACTCCGACAGCAGCACTCCGGCCAGGAAGGCGCCCATCGCCATCGACAGGCCGCTGAGGTCCATCAGCCAGGCGGCGCCCAGGACCACGGCCAGGGCGGCGGCGGTCATCACCTCGCGCGCCCGGGCGGCGGACAGCAGGCGGAACAGCGGGTTCAGCAGATAGCGGCCGGCGATGAACAGCCCGACCAGGGCGCCGACGGCGATCGCCATGTCGGCCATCCAATTGCCGCCGGTCTGGGCGCGGGGCGACAGAAGGGCCACCACCGCCAGCAGCGGCACGATGGCCAGGTCTTCCAGCAGCAGGATGGAGATCGCCCGCTGGCCGAGCGGCGCGGCCGTCTCGCCGCGCTCCTCGAGCATCTGCATGATCACCGCGGTGGACGACAGGACGAAGCCCATCGAACCGATGAAGGCCACCGTCCAGGGCAGGCCGGCGAAGTGGGCCGCCACGGTCATCGCCGCGCCGCAGCCCAGGACCTGGGCCGCGCCCAGGCCGAAGATGTCCCGCCGCATGCCCCACAGGCGCGAGGGCCGCATCTCCAGCCCGATCACGAACAGGAACATGATGACGCCGAGTTCGGCGACGTGGAGGATGGTCTCCGGCTCCTCGAGCACCTTCAGGCCGAACGGGCCGATGATGATTCCGGCGACCAGGTAGCCGAGGATCGAGCCGAAACCGAGCCGCTTGAAGATGGGCCCCGCGATGACGCCGGCGCCGAGCACCGCCACCACCTGAGCCAGATTCACGCCTGCCGATTCCGCCGCCATTCCGCCCTTCCTGATCGCTGCAAGGGTCTGTTCTGGCGCCTTAGGCGGGCGGGGTCGATGACCTTCGCTCCTCTGGCCGCGGCTCTGACGCACATGTTAGCGTCCCGTCAGCGTCGGACGCGCCGACCATCGTTATTCACCAAGGCTTGAATTTATCGCCGGAGTGGGCGAGATCGGCGCCTTGCGTTCCTGCGGAGGACCCATGGTCGACAAGGTGACCCAGACTGCCGCCGACGCCCTGGACGGGCTGCTGTTCGACGGCATGACCATCATGGCCGGGGGCTTCGGCCTCTGCGGCATTCCCGAAAATCTGATCGCGGCGATCCGCGAGCATGGGGTGAAGGACCTGACGGTCGTCTCCAACAACTGCGGCGTCGACGGCTTCGGTCTCGGCATCCTGCTGGAGAACCGCCAGATCAAGAAGATGGTCAGCTCCTACGTCGGCGAGAACAAGCTGTTCGAGCAGCTGTATCTGTCCGGCGAGCTTGAGCTGGAGTTCAATCCGCAGGGCACGCTGGCCGAGCGCATCCGCGCCGGCGGCGCGGGCATCCCGGCCTTCTTCACCAAGACCGGCGTCGGCACCCTGGTGGCCGAGGGCAAGGAAGTCCGCGAGTTCGACGGCGAGCTCTATGTGATGGAGCGCGGTCTGACCGCCGACCTGTCGATCGTGAAGGCCTTCAAGGGCGATCACGAGGGCAACCTCGTCTATCGGAAGACCGCCCGGAACTTCAATCCGATGATGGCCACGGCCGGCAGGAAGACCGTCGTCGAGGTCGAGCAGCTGGTCCCGACCGGCGCGCTGGACAAGGACGACATCCACACGCCCGGCATCTTCGTCGACCGCATCTTCAAGGGCGCGGTGTTCGAGAAGCGCATCGAGCGCGTCACCACGCGCCAGAAGGAAGCCGTCTGATGGCCAGGACCCGTGACGAAGTCGCCGCCCGCGCGGCCAAGGAGCTGCAGGACGGCTTCTACGTGAACCTGGGCATCGGCATCCCGACCCTGGTGGCCAACTACATCCCCGAGGGCATGAACGTCACGCTGCAGAGCGAGAACGGCATGCTCGGCATGGGTCCGTTCCCCTACGAGGGCGAAGAGGACGCCGACCTGATCAACGCCGGCAAACAGACGATCACCGAGCTGGACAGCAGCTCCTACTTCTCGTCCGCCGATAGCTTCGCGATGATCCGGGGCGGGCACATCGCGCTGTCGATCCTGGGCGGCATGCAGGTCTCCGAGGCCGGCGACCTGGCCAACTGGATGGTGCCCGGCAAGATGGTCAAGGGCATGGGCGGCGCCATGGACCTGGTCGCCGGCGTCAAGCGCGTCGTGGTCGTGATGGACCACTGCGAGAAGTCCGGCGCCCCCAAGCTGCTCAAGCAATGCAGCCTGCCGCTGACCGGCGCCGGCGTGGTCGACCTGCTGATCACCGAGTTGGGCGTCTTCGAGATCAACCGCGGCAAGACCCCGGTCCGGCTGGTCGAGCTGGCCCCCGGCGTGACCGTCGACGAGGTCAAGGCCAAGACAGAGGCGGCGTTCGAGGTCGCGGTCTAGGCCCCAGCCCATTTCGGTCGTCGTCGGACCTGTTCCGACGACCCATGAACACCCGGCTGCCGGGCGAGCGCATGGGCCCTCGGGACAAGCCCGAGGGTGACGGAGTTTGGGGACTACTCCCGCTTCGCCGGCTTGAAGTCCTCGCCGAGGATCAGGGTCGCCCGGCGACGACAGCGGTGGTCGAACTTCTCGGGCGCCTCGTCGGGCTTGGCCCTGCACTTGGCGCTCAGCAGCACGCTGACGATCTCCACCCGCTCGGCGCGGGCGAAGTCCCCGATGATGAGGTCGCTGGCCTGGTCCTCCAGGGCCACGACCAGAACGCGCTTGCCGTCCTTGGCGGTCAGCGGCGCGGTGGCCTCCGCCTGGTTGCCCGCATGGGCCTGGCGCAGCCAGATGACCAGCGGCGGGGCGTCCGGTCGCCGGAAGTAGTCGCGGCCATAGTAGGACAGGGCGTTGAACAGGAAGCGGTCGTCGACGGCGATCGCGCTGATCCCGCCGTTGAGAGCCTCCAGCTCCGCGCGGCGGACGACCGCTTCGGTCATCTGCTCCCAGCCGCGGGCGCGCTTGATGTCGTTGGAGCGGCCCATGGCGTCGGCGACCTGGGGCTGGATGGTCCAGGTCAGGAACACAGCGGCCAGGGCGGCCTGCACGGCCAGGCCGCCGACCAGCCACCACTTCGCCCGCCAGCGCAGCAGCAAGGCCGCGACCAGCACCGAGCCGGCGACATAGGCGCTGGCGGCCCAGTTGGCGTTGGCGCGCGACAGGAAGGCCTGGACGGTCACCACCAGCAGCGGCGGGACGGTCCAGCAGACCAGCATCAGGTCCTGGGGCGTCAACCGTCGGCGGACGATCAGCAGGCCGACGCCGCCGACCAGCACGGCGAAGGGCAGGGGACCGAAGACTCCGAACTGCTCGCCGACGAAGGTCAGCATCTCGCCGGGATTGAACAGCTTGCCGCCCAGGTTGGCGTTGGCCGCCGTATGCCCGACCGTGGCGAAGCCGTGCATGGCGTTCCAGATCAGGTTGGGCGCCAGGACCGCCATGAAGGCGAAGGCGGCGGCGGCGGCGCTCTTGAGATCCCAGGCGCGCCGCGCGTCCGGCGACAGGGCCAGGTGCAGGCCGACGCCGATCAGGGCGTAGAGGGCGGCGTACTTGGACAGCATCGCCAGGCCCAGGGTCGCGCCCAGGGCGGCGGCGAGCTTCAGGCTCCGCCGCTCCGTCTGCAGCGCGACATAGGCCAGCAGCGCCAGCGACAGGAAGCACAGCAGGGGCGCGTCGGTGGTGATCACCCCCGACGACAGCTGCACGCCCGGCATCAGCGAATAGACCGCCGCGGCCGCCAGCCCGGTCCATGCGCCGTACAGCCGCCGGCCGACCGCGAACAGGGTGATGGCGGTCACGGCATGGAACAGCGGCGCGGCCATGCGCACGGCGGCTTCCGAATCACCGCCCAGATGCGTGGTCGCCCATATGGTCCAGGCGATCATCGGCGGCTTGGAGAAGTAACCGAAGTCCAGCGTCCGCGACCAAAGCCAGTACTGAGCCTCGTCCGGATAGAGCTCCAGCGGCGACAGGAACAGCGCCGCCAGCCTAACGGCCGTCAGTGCAAGGACGAACCAGAGCGCCAGGCGGGCCGGTCGCGTATCGTCGGAGGGCGAAATTGGGGCTGGGGCGATCATGTCTCGGAGAACGCTGTTGGCTGAGGTGGGCGGTGTAAGGGCGATCTGTGCCTAAGGGTGTCGCAATCATGCGACAACCTGTCTCAAAAAGGGCTCAAACCTTAACCGCGCCTTGCACGGACAGGTCGTGGCTTTATTGTGACAGGTCAGACGTTTGGGACTCCTCCGGCATCGTCATCGTCACTCAAGCTTCGCATTGGCGCGCTAATGCGTTGCGGACGTTGCCCGGAACCGGGGTCCGACAAGGTTTCCACCGGCGTCGGGATGAGAGGGGATACTCATATCATGAACACTAGAAAGTTCGCCTTCGTGGCGACGACCGCGCTCGTCAGCAGCATGATGCTCGCCGGCGCCGCCTACGCGCAATCCACCGGCACCGCCGAAGTCGAAGAAGTCGTGGTCACGGCCGCCGGCCAGAAGCGGATCGAAGGCGTCCTGGCCGAAACCGCGCCGAAGGCCCGGACCACGATCAACCAGGAATACGTCGACCGCCAAGGCTCGGGTCAGACGATCCTGCAGACCCTGAACCTGACCCCGGGTCTGAACTTCGTGAACAACGACCCGTACGGCGCCTCGGGCGGCAACATCCGTCTGCGCGGCTTCGACGGCAACCGCATCTCGCTGACGTTCGACGGCATCCCGCTGAACGACACCGGCAACTACGCCATCTACTCGAACCAGCAGCTGGACAGCGAGCTGATCTCGCAGGCCAACGTGATCACGGGCGCGACCGACGTCGACACCCCGACGATCTCGGCCACCGGCGGCGTGATCAACTACACCGTCCGCAAGCCGCGCGACGAGTTCGGCGGCATGATGACCGTCTCGGCCGGCACCTTCAACTTCAAGCGCGTCTTCGGCCTGGTCGAGACGGGCGAGTTCGGCCCCTGGGGCACCAAGGCCTGGTTCTCGGCCTCCTACCAGAACTACGACAAGTTCAAGGGCCAGGGCGACCTGGAGCGGAAGCAGTTCAACGCCCGTATCTGGCAGGATATCGGCGATAACGGCGACTTCATCAGCATGGCGGTGCACTGGAACGAAAACCGCAACTTCGCCTACTACAACCCGAACCTGGGCACTTCGGACTACGATCCGACCAAGCCGATCAACAACACGACCAACGCGCCGCGCCAGGTCGACCAGTTCGGCTGGGGCGTCGACTACGACATGAAGTGGACGCCGCTCGCCAAGCCGACCGGCGGCGTGGCTGACTGGACCACCAACGCGACCGACCCGAACAACACCGCCTCCACGACCGGCCCGACGGGCTGGTGGGGCGGCCGGATCAATCCGTCGAACACGGGCAACATCCGTATCCAGTCGCGCTGGACCCTGGCGGACAACCTGACGCTGACCTTCGATCCGTCGTTCCAGTACGTCATGGCCAACGGCGGTTCTCAGCACCAGACGCTCTTCGAGAACGACGCCAAGCTGCGCGGCGCCGCGACGACCTTCCCGACCTGCGCCTCGGGCGGCACCGGCGTCGACCTGAACGGCGACGGCGACTGCCTCGACCGCGTCCACTACTTCTCGCCGTCGAACACCAACACCCGCCGCTACGGCCTGAACACCTCGCTGATCTGGCGCATCAACGACGACAACACCCTGCGTGCGGCCTACACCTACGACAAGGGCCGTCACCGCCAGACCTCGGAAGGCGGCTTCGTCAATCCGGACAGCGGGATGTTCGAGAGCTGGTTCGGCGGCAAGGAAACCTGGGGCGGCCGCCGCATCACCACCGCCGACGGCGCCATCCTCCGCTTCCGGGACCGCTTCTCGGTCGCCGAACTGAGCCAGCTGGCCGTCGAGTACCGCGGCCAGTTCATGGATGACCGTCTGAACGTCATCGCCGGCCTGCAGTACAAGGAATTCAGCCGTGAGCTGAACCAGTACTGCCTGACGCAGAACAACAGCAGCAGCGTCGTCTGCACCACGCAGAAGACCTCGCTGGCGCCGGAAAACAACGGCAACGTGACCATCACGCCCACGCCGGTGCCGAGCACGGACACGACGACCACCCGCTACATCCCGCCGTTCTCCTATTCGGCGAAGATCGACAAGGTGCTGCCGAACGTCGGCGCCTCGTTCAAGATCGACGGCAACAACTCGGTCTACATCAGCTACTCCGAGCAGATCTCGGCGCTGCGGACCGACAGCTACTACTACGTCTACCGCGACGCGAATAAGGGCATCAGCTCGCTGAACGCCAAGCCGGAAGGCACCAAGACGATCGAATGGGGCTGGCGCTACCCGTTTTTCGTGGCGTTCGCGGTCAATGTCGTTG
>VFQQ010002473.1_pt1 | contig 20649 bp, 21 predicted proteins | sample 3512341 | NCBI WGS metagenome assembly VFQQ01 (sample SAMN10412373, study PRJNA504923) | tailings metagenome | isolation source: Relicate 2 Philex TSF1 revegetated site | place: Philippines: Tuba, Benguet | collected 2017-08-29 | reverse complement strand
ACGCGCTGGCCGTGTTCCACAAGGACGAGCCGCACCGCGTGGTGGGCGCGCGCGCGGGCTCTCCGCTGGTGCTGGGCGTGGGCGCGAGCGGCGGCGAACACTTCCTGGCCAGCGACGCCATGGCGCTCGCCGGCGTGACGGACCAGATCGTTTACCTGGAAGAGGGCGACCTGGTGGACCTGCAGATGGGCCGCTACTGGGTCACCGACGCCGGGGGCCGCTCGCTCGACGCCACGCAGCGCCCCGTGCGCACCGTGCAGGCGCACAGCGGCGCGGCCGAGTTGGGCCCCTACCGCCACTACATGCAGAAGGAAATCTTCGAGCAACCGCGCGCCATCGCCGACACGCTGGAAGGCGTGGCCGGCGTCACGCCCGAGCTGTTCGGCGACGGCGCGCACCGCGTCTTCAAGAACGTGGACCGCGTGCTGATCCTGGCCTGCGGCACCAGCTACTACAGCGGCTGCACCGCCAAGTACTGGCTGGAGTCGATCGCCAAGATCCCCACGCAGGTGGAGGTGGCCAGCGAGTACCGCTACCGCACCAGCGTGCCCGATGCGCGCACCCTGGTCGTCACCATCAGCCAGAGCGGCGAGACCGCCGACACCCTGGCCGCGCTGCGCCACGCGCAAAGCCTGGGTATGCAGGAGACGCTGACCATCTGCAACGTGTCCACCAGTGCCATGGTGCGCGAGTGCAAGCTGGCCTACATCACGCGCGCGGGCGTCGAGATCGGCGTGGCCTCGACCAAGGCCTTCACCACCCAGCTCGCGGGCCTGTTCCTGCTGACGCTGGCCCTGGCGCAGGTGCGTGGCCACCTGAGCGAGGCGGACGAGGCCGAGCACCTGAAGCGCATGCGCCACCTGCCGGTGGCCCTGCAGGCCGTGCTGGCGCTGGAGCCGCAGGTCATCAGCTGGGCCGAGGACTTCGCGCGCATGGACAACGCGCTGTTCCTGGGCCGCGGCCTGCACTACCCCATCGCGCTGGAGGGGGCGCTCAAGCTGAAGGAGATCAGCTACATCCACGCCGAGGCCTACCCGGCGGGCGAGCTCAAGCACGGTCCGCTGGCCCTGGTGACCGCCGCCATGCCCGTGGTGACGGTGGCGCCCAACGACGCCCTGCTGGAAAAGCTCAAGAGCAACATGCAAGAGGTGCGCGCGCGCGGTGGCGTGCTCTACGTGCTGGCCGACGCCGATACGCGCATCGCCAGCAGCGAAGGCATTCACGTCATCCGCATGCCCGAGCACTATGGCGCGCTCTCGCCCATCCTGCACGTGGTGCCGCTGCAGCTGCTGGCGTACCACACGGCGCTGGCCAAGGGCACGGACGTCGACAAGCCGAGGAACCTGGCGAAGAGCGTGACGGTAGAGTGAGCGCTCGCGCCGGTCGGAGCACGAGCCGGCGCGGGTGTTGACCGGCGGATACGGTCGCGATACAAGGCCCGATGCCCCTGACTGACCGATCCCGTTCCCTGGCACTGGTGGCGGCCCTGGCGGCCACGGGCGCGTTCATGACCGCCTGTTCGTCCCGGCAGCTCTACGGCGCCGGGCAGGCCTGGCAGCAGAACGAATGCCGGCGCTTGCCCGCGCCCCAGCAGCAGCGCTGCTTGAGCAGCAACGCCATGACGTTCGAGGAATACCAGAAGCAGACCGGCGCCGCGAAGGACCGGTAGTCTGCCGCGGCGGACGAAGGGGCGGCGGTGGCTTCGGGCCGCCCGGAAGCGGCGGGTGGTGCGCCGGTCCTGCGCATGCGCCGCGGCCATATGCGATCGGCCCGTGCCGCTTTTCCGGCGAATGGGCCGGGCCGCGGCGATTCAAGATCGGTGCCACACCGGTCGATATGCGAGGCACCCCCGGCCTTGCTGCGTCGCCGCGGTGAAAGCCCCCCTTCCGCATGACATCGGTATCCCCCGCATGAAACTCAATGACCTCAAGGTCGGCAGCCGCCTGGCCTTTGCCTTTGGACTGGTTCTGCTCATCACGGCCCTCATGTCCGGCATCGGTGTGTGGCGCCTGCAGGAGCTGGCCGACACCACGCAGCGGCTCGCCACCACCGACAACGAGAAGCTCCAGCTGGCCGTGCGCTGGCGCCAGACCATCGACCTGAACTGGGTCCGCACGCGCGCCGCTGTGCTGGACTCGGACACCAGCCGCATCAGCGATTGGCAGGCCCGCATGGACAAGACCTCCGAGATCACCCTGGCTTCGCGCAAGCGACTGGTGGAACTGGTGCAGGAGGACGAAGGCAAGCGCCTGATCGCGGCCATCGACGCCGCGCGCGAGGCCTACCGCACGCCGCGCGCGAACCTGCTCAAGCAGCGCCTGGTCGGCGAGGACGTGAGCGCCGCGCTGGAGCGCGACCTGCGCCCGCTGGCCGAGGCCTACCTGGGCTCCATCGCCAAGCTCGAGGAGTACCAGCAGTCCCTCTACGACCAGGCCCTGGCCCAGGCCCACGCCAACGCGGCCCAGGGCCGCTGGATCCTGATCGTCGGCGGCGTGTTCGCCGTGCTGCTGGGCGCGGCCGCCGCCTTCGTGCTGAGCCGCTCCATCACCGTGCCGCTGCGCCAGGCCGCCGACGGCGCGCGCCGCATCGCCGAGGGCGACCTCACCAGCCGCATCCACAGCGAAGGCCGCGACGAAGCGGCGCAACTGCTGCAGGCCCTCAAGGGCATGCAGGACAACCTGTCGCGTGTGGTCGCCAACGTGCGCGGCAACGCCGAAGGCGTGGCCTCGGCCAGCACGCAGATCGCGCAGGGCAACAGCGACCTCTCGGCCCGTACCGAGCAGCAGGCCTCGGCACTGGAAGAGACAGCCGCATCGATGGAGCAGCTCAGCTCCACCGTGCGCCTGAACGCCGACAACGCGCAACAGGCCAACCAGCTGGCGCGCAGCGCCTCCACGGTGGCCGAGCAGGGGGGCGAGGTGGTGGCCCAGGTGGTCGACACCATGAAGGGCATCAACGACAGCTCGCGCCGCATCGCCGACATCATCAGCGTGATCGACGGCATCGCCTTCCAGACCAACATCCTGGCGCTCAACGCGGCGGTGGAGGCCGCGCGCGCCGGCGAGCAGGGCCGCGGCTTCGCGGTGGTGGCGGGCGAGGTGCGCAACCTGGCCCAGCGCAGCGCCGAAGCGGCCAAGGAGATCAAGGGCCTGATCACCGCCAGCGTGGAGCGTGTCGAACAGGGCTCGGCCCTGGTGGACCGCGCCGGCGCGACCATGACCGAGGTGGTGGCCAGCATCCGCCGCGTGACCGACATCGTGGGCGAGATCAGTGCCGCCAGCAGCGAGCAAAGTTCGGGCGTGGCCCAGGTGGGCGAGGCCGTGACGCAGATGGACCAGGCCACGCAGCAGAACGCGGCGCTGGTGGAGGAAAGCGCGGCCGCGGCCGCCAGCCTCAAAACCCAGGCCGCCCAGATGGTGGAGTCGGTGGCGGTGTTCCGGCTGAACCCGGGCTGAACCGCGGCGGGTGGTGCCCGCAATAGTTGCTCAATCGGCAACTATTCATTTCCATCTGGCTTGTTTATTCCTTTGAAGGCAGTCTTTACAGTTCATCCCATGCCGAACACAAAGCGGCATCGAGATTCAAACCACTGTCTATCCGCTGTCTTTTTAAAGGAATTGTCATGAAAACCGCCAAAAACGTCGCCCTTTCGCTTGCTCTGGCCCTGGGCGCCGGTGCCGCCTTCGCTGAAGGCCCCATCGAAGGCAACGAAGTCTTCCACTTCCAATCCACGCTGAGCCGCGCCGAAGTGCAGGCCCAGGCCGTGCAAGCCAACCAGGCCGGCCTGGTGGCCCGCGGCGAAATTTTCCCGGTCGACCAGGCCGTGGCCAGCCGTGGCCTGAGCCGCGACGAGGTCCGCGCCGAAGCGATCCAGGCCCAGCGCACGGGCCGCACCGCCCGCGGCGAGATCGTGTCGGTGGAAGCGGGCGCCTGAGTCCCGCGGCGCGCGCGCCGCACCCTCGCCCGACACACACAGCGGCGGCCCTTCGGGGCCGCCGCTTTTGCTTGGGCGGTTTACCCCCCGGGCGCCCTGGCCGGCGATGGGGGTGCGGCGGGTGGCGGTGTGAGCGCTGCCGCACGCGCCACCGCCGCGGCCGCGTCGGTGGCCAGGCGGTCCAGCAGCGCGGCGTAGGCCTGCGCCTGGGCCTGCGGCGTGTCCGCGCCGGCCGCCAGTTCGTAGTCGAGCCGCTGGCTGTTCGCCGTGCGTGGCCCGGCGCCCATGGACGCCACCATGAGGCGCGCGCTCGCCTTCAACTGCCGCTGCGCGCGCGAATAGTCCATGCGGTCGATCACCACGCGCAGCCCCGCCACCGGCGACCACTCCGAACACTGGGCCTCGCAGATGCGCCAGCCCGGTAGCCGCTCGCGCAGCCCCGAGGTGAACTCGCGCGCCAGGCCCACCTCGATGCGCTCGGCCCAGAAGGTGTCGGGCCATTCGGCCAGGGTGGCGCCGTCGGTGCGGTAGCGCACGCGCCGCGAGACGAGGTACTCCGGAATCTCCAGGCGCGCGACCGCGAGCGTGGCGTTCTCCACCGGCGGCGCGGCCGATGGCGCGGTGGCGATGGCCGGGGTGCCCGGCAGGGTCAGCAGCGTGGGCGCCCGCTCGGGCGCCGAGGCGCAGCCGGTGAGGACGGCCGCGGCGGCGGCGGCGAGCGCGAGGGCCGCGGCGCGGCGGAGGAAGGAGGGCGTGCTCATTCGCGTCGGTTCCCGAAAATGATGGCGTTGGGTTTCTCTTCGAGCAGCTCGGCGAACGAGCGCAGCCCGCGCGCGGCCTGCGACAGGTCGCGCACCGCGGTTTCCAGGTCGGCGCGCAGCGGCGCGTCCGGCGCGGAGAGGTCGGCCAGGCGGTCCATGGCCAGCTTGGCCGATTGCGTGGCCTCGCGCGCGCCGACCAGCGCGCGCTGCAGTTCCGGCCGCGCCTCCTGAATGGATTGCTCGGTGCTGCGCGACAGCCGCTCGACGGACGCCAGCGTCGCCGTCGAGCTGGCCTGCACCTGGTGGATGGTCTCCGTGGCCGCGGCCAGGGTCTGGCGCGAGGCCGCCGTCGTCAGCTTGAGCTCGGCCGAGGCTTCGGACAGCGCCACCTGCACGCCGCTCAGCGTTTTCTGCACCACCACGAGCGTGTTGCGCATCTCCTCGGCCGTGGCGCGCATCTCGCTCACGGTGTCGCGCAGCGGCAGCTCGGCCACCTGTTGGATCAGCGGGCCAAAGCGGTCCTGCAGTGCCGGGATCTCCGGGTGGCGCGAGCCGCCGTGCAGCGTGGCGGGCGTCTGCGGGGCGAAGTCGAGCTCGACCGCCTTCTGGCCGGTCACGATGCTTTCCGACACCAGCCGCGCGCGCAGGCCGCGCGCCACCAGCGCGGGCACGTCGACGCCCGCGCCCGCGAGCGCCGAGGCCTGCAGCCGCATGACCACGGGCACCGTGGTGCGCAGCGTCGCGCCATCGACGCGGATGCCGATCTCGGTGACCTGGCCGATGGCGACGCCGCGAAAGGTCACCGGCGCGCCGATCGACAGGCCGCTGACGTTGTCTTCGTAGAACACCGTGGCCTTCTGCTGGTCGCTGAACCAGTCCCTGCCGCCGAGCCAGAAGACGGCGGCCAGCACGATGAACAGGGCGGCGACGACGAAGCTGCCGATGAGCAGGGCGTAGCGTTTCATGCGGAATCTCCCCGCGCGCTGGGCGCTGGTGGGTCGGGCGGCACTTCCCTTCGCAGGAAGGCATCGACCGTGGGATGGACGTGGGCCCGCGCGAGTTCGCGCGGGCAGCCGCGCGCGATGGGCGTTTGGCTGTCGGCGTCCAGGAACAGGCCGTCGTCCGCGATGGCGAACAGGCTGGGCAGTTCGTGGCTGACCAGGACCACGGCCGCGCCGGTGCGCTGGCGGATGTCGAGGATCAGGTCGTCGAGCCGGCGCGAGCTGATCGGGTCCAGGCCCGCCGAGGGCTCATCGAGAAACAGCAGCGGCGGCTCGGCGGCGATGGCGCGCGCCAGCCCCGCGCGTTTCTTCATGCCGCCGCTGAGCTGGGCCGGCATCTGGTGGGCGGCGTGGTCCAGGCCCACCCAGGCCAGCACCTCGCGCGCGCGCGCCTCCTGCGCCCGGGCGTCCAGCGCCGTCTGCCGCGCCAGCGCCAGGCAGACGTTGTCCAGCACGGTCATGGACGACCACAGCGCCGCGCTCTGGAACAGCATGCCGAACTTCAGCCGCATGGCCTCGCGCTCGGCCTCGCCGCTGGCCCAGTAGTCGACGCCGCCGTGGCGCACCGTGCCGCTGGCCGGCGGCAGCAGGCCCACCAGGTGCTTGAGCAGGGTGCTCTTGCCGCAGCCGCTGCCGCCCATGATGGCGAAGATGCGGCCGGCCTCCACCTCGAACGAGACGCCGCGCTGGATCAGGCGATCGCCGAAGCGCATCTCCAGGTCTTGCACGTTCAGCAGCGCCGCCATTCAGATCCCCAGCGTGTTCGCGACCAGCGCGAACACGGCGTCGATGACGATGATGGCCACGATGCTGGTCACCACCGCGCCCGTGGTGGCCAGGCCCACGCCCGCGGCGTTGCGCTGCGCGTAGAGGCCGTGGTAGCAGCCCACCATGCCGATCAGCGCGCCGAACACCAGCGACTTCGCCGCGCCCAGGCCGAGGTGCGTCCAACTGAGCGCCTCGGCCGTGCGGTGCATGTAGGCGGCGGGCGAGAGATCGAGCATCACCGAGGCCACCACCATGCCGCCCACCAGGCCCGCGAGGCAGGCGAAGACGAACAGCAGCGGCATCATCACCAGCAGCGCCGCCACGCGCGGCAGCACCAGGAAATCCATCGCCGGCAGGCCCAGCACCTCCAGCGCGTCCACCTCCTCGTTGGTCTGCATGGTGGCCAGCTCGGCCGCGAAGGCCGCGCCGGTGCGCCCGGCGATGACCACGGCGGTGATGATGGCCGCCATCTCGCGCGCCACCGAAATGGCCACCAGGTCGGCGACGAAGATGCCGGCCCCGAACTTGAGCAGCTGCACGGCGCCGACGAAGGCGAGGATGGCGCCCACCAGGAAGTTGACCAGGCAGACGATGCCCACCGCGCGGGCGCTGGTGTCGGCCAGCACGCGCAGGGCGTCCTGCACGCGGTAGCGGCGCCGTCCGCCCAGCGCCGCCACGGCCGCGAGCAGGACCTCGCCGAGAAAGGCGACGGGCCGGCGCGCGAAGGCGAGGGAGACCGGCATCAGGCGCGGACCTTTCGGCGCACGGGGGTGGCAGCGGGATCGGCTGTCATCGGTCCTATCTTATGCAGCCGCGGGCGTTTCCGGCTGTAACCGGTCTCTGCGCGCCAGCGCCGGGAACACCCGCCACCACACGGCCACCACCACCAGGGTGCCGATGCCGCCCAGCAGCACCGAGCCCACCGGCCCCAGCAGCGCCGCCGTCGCGCCCGACTCGAACTCGCCGAGCTGGTTGCTCGCGCCAATGAACACCGCGTTCACCGCGCCCACGCGGCCGCGCATCTCGTCCGGGGTTTCGAGCTGCACCAGCGACTGGCGGATCACCACGCTGAACATGTCGGCCGCGCCGCTGATGGCCAGCGCCGCGAAGGCCGCCCAGAAGCTGGTGGACAGCGCGAAGGCGATCATCGCGGCGCCGAACACCGCCACCGCGCCCAGCAGCCGGCGCCCCGCGCGGCGTGCGATGGGAAAGCGCGCCAGGCACAGGCCCACCAGCACCGCGCCCAGCGCCGGCGCCGAGCGCAGCAGCCCCAGGCCTTCGGGACCGGTGTGCAGCACATCGCGCGCGAAGATGGGCAGCAGCGCCGTGGCGCCGCCCAGCAGCACGGCGAACAGGTCCAGCGACACGGCACCCAGCAGCACCGGCCGCCGCCAGATGAAGCGCAGGCCGGCCGTGAGCTGCGACAGGCCAGGCGCCGCGCGCGGTCCCGGCGCGGGCCGGTGGCGCATGCGCAGCACGCCGGCGATGGCCACCATCAGCAGCAGCCACGACAGCGCGTACACGACCGCCGCGCCCCAGTGCGCGCCCAGGGCGCCGGCCTGGCCGGCCGCGTCGGCGGCGGCCAGCGCCCGCGGGTCCATCCGCCGCGCCACCGCCGGCCCCAGGGCGTACAGCGCGCCGCCCAGCGCGGGCCCGCCGATCACGGCGGCCTGCATGGTGGAGCTGGCGGCGGCCACCGCGCGCGGCAGCAGGCCCAGCGGCACCAGCGTGGGCAGCAGCGCCTGGTGCGCGGGCATCTGCAAGGCGCGCGCCGCGCCCAGCAGCACAGACAGCAGCAGGATCACCTGCGGCCCCACCCAGCCCCCGGCGCTGGCCAGGGCCAGGCAGAAGGCGGCCAGGCATTGCAGGCCCAGGGCGCCGGCCAGCAGCAGGCGCCGGTCGTGCCGGTCCACCAGGTGGCCGGCGGGCAGGGTCAGCAGCAGCGCGGGCAGGAACTGCGCGAGCCCGACCAGGCCCAGGTACCAGGCGCTGGCGGTGAGGTCGTACATCTGCCAGCCCAGCGCCACCATCAGCATCTGGTTGGCGGCGCCGCCGGTCACGCGCGCGGCCAGCAGGCGCAGGTAGTCGCGCTGGTCGCGCAGCCGCGCCGGGACCGTGTCGGGCCGCGTGTCGGGAGGGGGCATGCGGTGAGTCTAGGCGCGTGGGCGACGCCGCCTCGGCGGCCGGGAACATGCCCATCCGGTTCACAGACCGATACAGCGGCCCGGGAACGTCGCTTGCCGCGCGGGCTTCCCACACCCATGGCAACGCCGTTCCACTTCCATCACCGGGGCCCGGGCTTGCCGCGGGGCCGCCAGGCGCGCGCACCGCGCGGGGGGCACTGAATGGGGCCGCGGCGGCGCACGTTCATCGGCCTGGGCCTGGCCGGCGCGGCGTTGGTGGCCGCGCTGGTGGTGGCCGAGCACCGCGGCTGGCCCTTTCTGCGCGAACCGGTGCAGCGCGCGGCCACGCGCGCCGCGGCGGTGCCGGTGCGGCTGGAGGGGCCGTTTCGCCTGCACCTGTTCGGGCGCCCGCGCATCGAGGTGGGCCAGTTGAACCTCGCCTCGGCCGAGCGCTTCGGCGCGCCGCACCTGGTGGACGCGCGCGGCGTGCGCCTGTCCTGGCGCTGGGGCGACATCTGGCGCTGGTGGCGTGGCGACCGCCTGCGCCTGCAGGCGCTGAGCGCGGACGCGCTCGACGCCCGGCTGCGGCGCCTGGACGATGGCAGCGCCAACTGGCAGCTGGGCGCGCGCGAACCCCGGCCCGAGGCCGAGCCCCTGGGCGGCCTGCCGCGCTTCGGCTCGCTGGTGATCGGCCAGGGCGAGGTCGATTGGAAGGACCCCATCGCCGACGTCGACATCGACATCCGTCTGCGCGGCCGCGAGGGCGAGGCCGAGGCCGCGAACGCCGGTTACCAGGCCTCGTTCAGCGGCCGCTACCGCGCCCTGCCGCTGCGCCTGCAGGCCCACGCGGGCGGCACGCTGCCGCTGCTCAACGACCCCGAGACCGCGCCCGACGCGCCCTGGGTGCCGGTGCGCGTGGAGGGCACGGCGGGCGCCGCGCGCCTGCGGTTCGACGGCGAGGCCGCGGCGCTGCTGGGTCTGCCGCGCCTGCGGGGCGCGCTGGCCTTGAGCGGCCCCTCGCTGGCGGCGGTGGGCCGGCCGCTGGGTATCACATTGCCGCACACGCCGCCCTTCGAACTGCGCGGCACGCTGTCGCAGGGCGACGGCGTGTGGCGGCTGCAGGCCGAGCGCGCCCACATCGGCAGCAGCCGGCTCGCGGGCGATCTGCGGTTCCACCAGCGCGCCCGGCCGCGCCGCCTGACCGGCGAATTGCAGGGACAGCGGCTCGCGCTCGCCGACCTCGGGCCGGCGATCGGTGCCGGGGGTGGTGCCGCCGCGCCCGCCCCCCAGGGCCCGCGCCGCGTGCTGCCGCAGCACCGCTTCGACCTGCCGTCGCTGCAGGCCATGGACGCCGACGTGCGCGTGGCCATCGGGTCGCTGGACTTCGGCACGCGGGCCATGGCGCCGCTGCGTGGGCTGCGCACCCGCGTGCGATTGGCGCAGGGGGTGCTGAGGCTCGACGATCTGCGGGCCGAGGTGGCCGGCGGCCGCGTCGAGGGCATGACCCAGCTCGACGCCACGGCCAGGCCCGCCTCGTGGCGGGCGCGCCTAGAGATGAACGGCGTCGACGTCGCGGGCTGGCTGCGCGGCCTGCGCCGCGAGGGCGCGCCCGCGCCCAGCGCCGCCTCCGCCCTGAAGCGGGAGCGCGAGCGGGCGCGCCAGGGCGGCGAACAGGGCCTGAAGGCCTACCTCACCGGCGTGCTGTCGGCGCGGCTGGACGTGACGGGGGCGGGCCAGTCCACGGCCGAGATCCTGGGCTCGCTCGACGGGCCCATCGACCTGCGCCTGCGCGACGGCACCATCTCCCACGTGGCCACCGAAGCCATGGGCCTGGACCTCGCCCAGGCCCTGGGCGTGGTGGTGGGCGGCGACCGCCCGCTGCCGCTGCGCTGCGCGCGTTTCGACCTGCGCGCGCGCGAGGGCGTGGTCGAGCCGCGGCTCGCCGTGCTCGACAACCGCGACAGCACGGTGCATGTCGCGGGCCGCGTGAACCTGCGCGACGAAAGCCTGGCGCTGCGCCTGGTCACGCAGCCCAAGGACTGGTCGCCGCTGTCGCTGCGCACGCCGGTCACGGTGGGCGGCACGCTGGGCCAGCCCAAGGTCGGCATCGAGGGCGGGCGCCTGGCGGGGCGCGTGGCCGGTGCGATCGCGCTGGGGGCCGCCGCCGGGCCGGTGGCGGCGGTGATCCCTTTCATCGAGCGCGGCCGCCAGGAGGACGGCGACCCCTGCGAACCGTCGGCGCCCGCCGCGCCCGCGAACAAGCGCTGAGCCGATGCGGACCGGTGCGGGGCGGTGGGCCCGCGGGCGTCCGTCAGAATCGGCCTGCGCGGCGCGTGCCCCCGAGGCCCGTGGCCGCCGCAGCAGGAGACCCCATGGACGACCCCTCGTACGCCGAGGTGCGCGGCATCGACGTGACGATGCTGCGCGCCTTCGACGCGCTGATCCGCGAGCGCAGCGTGTCGCGCGCCGCGGCGCGGCTCTTCTTGAGCCAGCCCGCCGTCAGCGCCTGCCTCAAGCGCCTGCGCGTGGCCTTCGGCGACGAGCTGTTCGTGCGCACCCAGTACGGCGTCGAGCCCACGCCGCGCGCGCTCGCGCTGGCGTCTGGCGTGGAATCGGTGCTCTCGGATCTGCAGCGGCTCATGAGCCGCCAGCAGCCCTTCGACCCCGCCGCGTCCGACCGCATCCTGCGCGTGGCCGGCAGCGACCACCTCTGCCGCACCCTCATGCCCGGCCTGTGCCAGACGCTGGGCGCGCTGGGCTCGCGCATGCGCGTGTCCTGGTCGCTGGCCGACTACAGCAAGACCGCCGAGGAGCTGGCGCGCGGCGACATCGACCTGGCGCTGATCCCGCGCATCACGCAGGTGACCGGCGTGCAGACCTCCATCCTGTGCGAGGACTCCTACGTGGGCGTGGCGCGCCTGGGGCACCCGGTGCTGGCCAGCGGCCTCGACCTCGACGCCTTTTGCGCCTGGCGGCACGTGGTGCTGGGCCAGTCGCGCTCGGTGCTCGACGACACCATCGACAGCCAGCTCGCGCGCCTGGACCGCCGCCGCGTGGTGCAGGCCGGCGTCAACTCCTTCAGCCAGATGGTGGACCTGCTGGCCGAGACCGACCTGATCGCCGTCTTCCCGCAGCGCGTGGCGCGCCGCTACCTGCATGCGCTGGGCTCGCGGCCGCTGCCGCTGGAGCTGCCCGACTACCGCCTGCACGCCTGCTGGCACAAGCGCAGCGAGGCGGACGAGGCCGTGGTCTGGCTGCGCGGGCAGGTGATCGAGGCCATCGAGCGCACGCTCTAACGGGCGCGCCAGCGGCGCGGGTGGGGCAGCTATCAGCCCCACGCATATCTCATATCCAAACGTTTGCTTTGATCCGGCGCGCGCACCGGCCTATCGTGCGGCCCCGCATTGCACAACCCACGACGGAGACACGCATGAACCGACGCGACCTGGTGGCCCTTGGCCTGGCCTCGCCTTTCCTGGGCACGGCCCTGGCCCAGACGGCCCCCAGCTTTCCCAACCGCCACGTGCGCCTCATCGCCTTCGGCGAGCCCGGCGGCCCGCTGGACATCCTGGGCCGCGTGTTCGCCGAGCGCCTGTCCAAGGCCTGGGGCCAGCCGGTGGTGGTGGAGACCCGGCCCGGCGCGGGCGGCATGATCGCCGCCGACTTCGTCGCCAAGGCGCCGGCCGATGGGCACACCTTCCTGTTCACCATCACGCACACGCAGCTGGTGCTGCCCTTCCTGCAGAAAACGCCGTACGACCCGATCAAGGACTTCCAGCCCCTCACCCCGGTGGGCGTGGGTGGCCCGGTGCTGATGGTGCGCGCCGACTCGCCGGTGACCAGCGTGCAGGAGTACGTGGCCTGGGCCAAGGCCAAGGGCCGCGCCACCTGCGCCACCTGGGGCCAGGGCACGGCCGCGCACCTCTACACCGAGCTGCTGCGCAAGCAGACCGGCGCGCCCATCGACCACGTGCCCTACAAGGGCCAGGCCGGCGCGCACATCGACCTGTTCGGCGGCGTCATCGACTCGGCCTGGGCCAATCCCGCCACCGCCAAGGTGCACCTGCAGGGCGACAAGAACTCGGGCGGCAAGCCCAAGGTGCGGGTCATCGCCATCGCCGGCAGCCAGCGCAGCGGCACCCTGCCCGACGTGCCCACGTTCGTGGAGCAGGGCTTCAAGGGCGGCTTCGAGACCGAGAGCTGGTTCGGCTTTCTCGCGCCGGCCAAGACGCCGCGCCCAGTCGTCGAGCAGATCGTCAAGGGCCTGCACGAGGCCGCCAGGACCGACGAGGTGCGCCAGCGCCTGGTCGACCTCGGCCTGACGCCGCTCACGCAAAGCCCCGACGAGTTCACCCAGTCGCAGCAGAAGGAAATGCCGCAGTGGGAGGCGCTGATCCGCGCCGCCGGCATGCGCGCCAGCTGATCGCCCCCGACCCATGAACGCACGGATCATTCCCCTCATTCCCGACCAGGGCACGGCCTACGGCCGCCCGGCGCCCAGCCACAAGAAGGAGCTCACCGAGGTGGGCCCGGGCACGCCCATGGGCGAGCTGCTGCGCCGCTACTGGCACCCCATCGGCCTGGCCGCCGACGCCACCGACACGCCGCGCCAGGTGCGCGTGCTCGGCGAAGACCTGATCCTCTTTCGCGACAAGCAGGGCCGCGCCGGCCTGGTCTACCCGCACTGCGCGCACCGCGGCACCTCGCTGCTGTACGGCAAGGTGGAAGAGAACGGCATCCGCTGCTGCTACCACGGCTGGCTGTTCTCGGCCGACGGCCGCTGCCTGGAGCAGCCGTGCGAGCCCGAGGGCGGCAAGTTCCGCGACAAGGTGCGCCAGCCCTGGTACCCGGTGCAGGAACGGTACGGCCTGGTCTGGGCCTACATGGGCCCGCCCGAGAAGAAGCCCACGCTGCCGCGCTACGAGGCGCTGGAGAACCTCGACCCGGGCGAGTTCCTGGAGGCCAACGACCGCAGCATCGGCGGCGGTGGCCCGCAGATCATCGACTGCAACTGGCTGCAGCACTACGAGAACCTGGTCGACCCCTTCCACGTGGTGGTGCTGCACTCGACCTTCAGCGGCACGCAGTTCGTCGAGCAGATGGCGCTCATGCCCCAGGTCACCTGGGACAAGGTCGAGCTGGGCGTGCGAACCACCTCGGTGCGCCAGCTCGACGACGGCAAGACCTTCCGCCGCGTGAGCCAGGCCGCCATTCCGACGCTGCGCGTGATTCCCAGCCCGCGCCTGGGCAAGTTCGGCCGCGTCGAATCGCTCGGCTGGATCCTGCCCATCGACGACCACCATTTCCGCATCTACGTGGTGGGCCGCGTGAGCGAGGCCGGTGAGCTGGCCAAGATGCGCTCGCGCCAGAACGGCAAGCTGTGGGAGGAGCTCACCGAAGAAGAGCACCGCGCCTCGCCGGGCGACTACGAGGCCATGGTCAGCCAGGGCAAGATCGCCAGGCACTCCGAGGAGCACCTGGCCACCTCCGACCGCGGCATCGTGATGCTGCGCCGCTTCCTGCAGGCTCAGGTGGAGGCCGTGCAGCGCGGCGGCGACCCGGTGGGCGTGAGCTTCGACCCCGAGGCGCCGCCGGTGTTCTTCGACGCCGGCAACTTCCTGGAAGGCTGATCGCGGCGATGGGCCTGGATTTCGTGGTGAAGGTCGCGCGCAAGCGCGTGGAGGCCGAAGGCATCGTGCTGCTGGACCTGGAGGGCGAGGGCGTCGCGCTGCCGGCCTTTACCGCCGGCGCGCACATCGACGTGAAGACGCCCTCGGGCGCGGTGCGGCAGTACTCGCTGTGCGGTCCGCCCGGCCAGCCCGGGCCCTACCAGATCGCCGTGCTGCGCGAGGCGGCGGGACGCGGCGGCTCGGCGTCGATGCACGACGCGCTGGCCGAAGGCGACCGACTGGCGGTGTCCGCGCCGCGCAACCACTTCGCCTTGAGCGAGGCGCCGGGCGCCAGCCTGCTGTTCGCGGCGGGCATCGGCATCACGCCCCTGGTGGCCATGGCCGACGCGTTGCACGCCCAGGGCCGCGAGTTCACGTTGCACTACTGCGCGCGCAGCGAGGCGCGCACCGCCTTCCTGCGCCGCCTGCGCGAGCGGCCCTACGCCGATCGCGTGCGCTTCCATTTCGATGGCGGCGAGGCCAGCCGGCAACTGGACATCGCCGCCGCGCTGGCCGCGGCACCGGACGGCGCGCACGCCTACGTCTGCGGCCCCCAGCCCTTCATCGCCGCCGTGCGGGACGGCGCGGCCCGGGCCGGCTGGCCCGCGGCGCGCGTGCACTTCGAACACTTCTCGGGCGTGGCCGCCGACACCCGCGGCGACGGCTCCTTCGACGTCGTGCTGTCGCGCAGCGGGCGCACGGTGCGCATCGCGCCCGACGTGTCCATCACGCAGGCGCTCGCGGCCGAGGGCGTGGCCATCGACACCTCCTGCGAGCAAGGCGTCTGCGGCACCTGCCTGATCCGCGTGCTCGAAGGCGAGGTGGACCACCGCGACCTCTACCTCACGCCCGAGGAGCAGGCCTCGCACACGCAAATGCTGCCCTGCTGTTCGCGCGCGGCGTCGGCGCGGCTGGTGCTGGACCTGTAGGCGCGCGCCGGAGGCGCCGGCTCACGCCATTTCGGCGCCCATCAGCGCCTCCTTGCGCGATTGCAGATCGTCCTTCATGGCCACCAGGTCCAGCTGGCGCGCCGCGCGCGCCTTGGGAAATATCTGGCCACGCTCTTCTTTGACGTGGTGGTCGATGTGCTCGCCCAGCACCTTGACCTTGGCGTCGAACATTTCGTCGACCTCGTCCAGGGATTCGAGCTGGGCGATCAGTTCCTTGGCGCTGGCGTGCTCCACCTCGGCCTCGGCCAAGGGAGCGGTGTCCTTGAGGGCGGCGCGCAGCGCGGGGTAGAAGACTTCTTCCTCGAGGGTTGCGTGCACCGTGAGCTCGCGGCAGATCTCGCGCGCGAGATCGAGCTTGCGCTGGGCGACGCCGCGTGCGCTGGAATGGGCGATCTCCTCGTACGCCTTGAACAGCTTCTTGACCGCCTTGTGGTCGGCGTCGAGCAGGGTGCAGGCATCGGATGCATGGCGGGTGGTGGGCATGAAGGACTCCTTGGATCGTGGGGGTGGGCCGGCCGCGTGGTACCCGGCCGGCTGGCAGGCAAATGGCGTTCCCAGGCCGCGCCCGCGCTGCGGGAGGTCGGCGGCTAGCGGGGCGGCCGCATGCCCAGTGCGTACAGGGTGTCGATCAGGGTGCGCAGCATCCAGGCGGCGAGGCGCTCCAGCCAGCCGCCCGTGGTGGCCTCGCGCGGCTGCGGCGACGGCGGGCGGACACCGGCCTCGCGCGCGCCATAGCCCAGGGCCTGCACCGCCGCGCGTTCGGCCGCGTTCGGGGTGTGGCCCGGGCCGTGCACCAGTTCCAGCCGGCGCACGCCCCGCGCGTGCAGGGCCTGCATCAGCGGCACCAGCGCCGCCCGCTCGGGTCGCCAGAACACGGCCTCGCGCGCGTGGCGGCGGGCGTCGAGCACGACCACCACCTCATCGCTCGGCGCGACATGCGGCAGGCCGGCGCGCCAGCCATCGCCGTCCACCACCGCATGGCCCAGGCCGCGCGGCAGGTGCGCGAAGGCGCGTGTGCAGAGCACGGTCACCGGCACCGCGTCTACCCGGCCCAGCCGCTCGCGCAGCACCGCGGCGCCGGCGCGGCCGACGGCGCCGATCACGAGCACGCGGTGCGGGGCGGAGGAGGGGCGCATCGCCGGCGTTCAGGTGGGGAAGGGCGCCGCCAGCGCGAACCACACGCCCAGCGCCACCGAGATGATGAAGGCGCCGTCGAGCAGGCCCGCGAGCAGAAAGACCTTGGGTTGCAGGGCTTCCATCATCTCCGGTTGCCGCGCCGAGGCCTCGAGGTAGCGGCTGGCCATGAGGCCGATGCCGACGCACGAACCGAGCGCGCCCAGGCCAATCATGTGGCCGACGGCGAGGGGGAGTTGGGACAGGTCCGACATGGGAGGCTCCTTGTGGTGTGGGGCCCACTGTGCCGGCCGGCGTGCATCGGATCCATGACCTTGCAGGTCAAGGCGGACCGGACGCCTCTTGCAGCAGCCAGTCGCGGAAGGTGGCCAGCGGCGGCAGCTGGCGCTTGTTGTCGGGGTAGGCGAAGTGGTAGCCCGCCTGGCCCAGCATGTCCTGCGCGAAGGGCGCCGACACCAGGCCGGCGTCGATGTCGTCCTGCACAACGCAGCGGGGCAGCAGGCCCAGGCCCATGCCGACCATGACCGCGCGCACGATGGACGTGACCTGGTCCAGCTGGGGGCCGCCGCGCACCGCCGGGTGCTCCACCCGGTGCTGGACGCACCACTGGGCCCAGGCATCGGGCGTGGCCGGGTGGCGCAGCAGCACGTGCCGCGCGATGTCGCGCGGCCGGCGCAGGCGCTCGGCCGCGGGCAGGTGCGGTGGCGCGACGACCGTGTACTCGCGCCCGGCGATGTAGTGCGCGCTCATGCCCGGCCAGGTGCCTTCGCCGAACAGCAGCGCGCAGTCGAAGCCGGCCGTCTGGGCGGCCTCGCGGGAGTAGGGCAGGAAGTTCAGAAATACCTCGGGGTGCCGGGCCATGAAGCGCGGCAGCCGGGGAATCAGCCATTTGGCGCCGAAGGTGGGCGTGGTCATGAGGTTGAGCACGCCGCCGCGGCCGCGCAGCGTCATCACGTTCAGGGTCGACTGTTCGAGCTGTCCCAGCGCCGCTTCGACCTCCGGCAGGTAGCGCAGGCCCGCGGGGGAAAGCGCCAGCCGGCCCTTGATGCGGTCGAACAGGTCCACGCCCAGCAGGCCCTCGAGTTCCAGGATCTTCTTGCTCACGGCGCCCTGCGTGAGGTGCAGCTCGCGCGCCGCGGCCGAGATGGAGGCCTGTCGGGCGGTGGCGGCGAAGGCTTGGAGCAGGTGCAGTGGTGGCAGCCTCAAGGCATTTCCAGAAGGAATGGGCGGATGCGGATTATTCGATTGTCCCGGCGCAGGGGCAACCACAGAATGCGCGGACCCCCCACACGGAGACAGACATGACACCCATCCGCCGCTGGACCACCGTCCTTGGCCTGTCCGCCGCCATGGCGGCCAGCGCCAGCACCGCCTACCCCGAGCGTCCCATCACCCTGGTGGTGGCCTATCCCGCCGGCGGCTCCACGGACACCGTGGCCCGCAAGTGGGGCGAGGAGCTGGGGCGCCAGCTGGGCCAGCCGGTGGTGATCGAGAACCTGGGCGGCGCGGGCGGCATGATCGGCGCCCGCAAGGTGGCGCAGGCGCCGGCCGACGGCTACACCCTGCTGCTGGGCGCGCTCAACGAGGTGGTGCTGAGCCCGCTGACCAACAGGAGCGCGCCGTACCAGACCTCGGACTTCAAGCCGGTGGGTATCGTGGGCGCCTCGCCGGTGGTGCTGCTGACCGGCATGGGCAAGCCCTATCGCTCGCTCAAGGACATCGCCGCCTCGGGCAAGGCGAAGCTGACCTACGGCACGCCGGGTCGCGGGACCTTCCAGCACATCGTGATGCACGCCCTGGCCACGCGCCTGAAAACCGAGCTGCTGCACATTCCCTACAAGGGCGGCGCGCCCTTCATCACCGACCTCATGGGCGGGCAGATCGACCTGATCCTGCTGCCCACGGTCACGGCGCTGCCCAACCTCACGGGCGAGAAGATGCGCGGCCTGGCGGTGAGCTCGCTGCTGCGCCTGGAGGCCGCGCCGGCGCTGCCCACCTTCGCCGAGAGCCTGCCCGCGTTGCGCGACTTCGACTTCAGCATCTGGTTGGGTCTGTTCGCGCCGAAGGGCACACCGGCGCCCATCGTGGACCGCCTCAACAAGGCCCTGCGCGACGCCCACCAGACCGAGGCGGTGCAGTCCTTCATCCGCGCCAGCGGCATGGCCACGCCGCCTTTCGGCCTGAGCGCCGACGGCGCGCAGCGCTACCTGGACGCGGACGAGCGCAAGTACCGGGCCATCGTCCCCGGCATGAAGCTGGACGAGTGAGGGCGCGGCGCATGGGCTTCGTTCACACCGGTGGCGCCCGCGTCTACTGCGAACGCCATGGCCAGGGGCCGGCCATCGTGTTCTGCCACGGCGCGGGTTCGAACGCCGCGACCTGGTGGCAACAGGTCCCGCACTTCACCCGTCGCTTCACCTGCCTGACGCTGGACCTGCGGTGCTTCGGCCGCTCGCAGGCCGAGCCGCACACGCTCACCTGGGAGGCCTTGTGCGCGGACCTGCTGGCGGTGCTCGACGCCGAGGGCATCGGGCGCGCGGCCCTGGTCTGCCAGTCCCTGGGCGGCGGCCTGGGCCTGCGCTTCGCGCTGGAACACCCGGCGCGGACCTGGGCCCTGGTGTCCAGCGGCTCGTCCATGGGCATCGACCTGTCCGAGGCGCAGGCGAGCGTGGCCCGCTACCTCGCCTCGGCCGAGGGCAGCCAGGTGGAGCAGCGCGCCCTGGGGCCGGCGTTCCGGGCGGCGTCGGCCCCGCTCGCCTTCCTGTACCAGCAGGTCAATGGCTTCAACCCCCTCGTGTTCCAGGGCGCGGGCGCCGAGCTGCGCGCGCGGCTGGCGGTCTTGAACAGCGAGGCCATGGCCGTGCCGCGCGAGCGGCTGAAGCGGATCGCCTGCCCGGTGCTGCTGCTGGGCGGCGAATTCGATCCGCTGATGCCGCCGGACCTCGTTCGCGCCGTCGCGGCGCACTTCGCGCGGTCGCAGTCGGCGGTCATGGCGAACTGCGGGCACTCGCCGTACTTCGAGCGACCGGCCGAATTCAACGATCGCGTGGAGCGCTTCCTGGACGCGGCGGGCTGAGGCGCGGCGGAGCCGCCACAGATCAGTGGCTTAGGTCCTACAGATGGGCGACAGTGAGGGGCTTCCCGGGGGTGCGCCGCGGCGGCCCGATGCTCTAATTTCTTCATGTTGAAGAAAGCGTGGTTTCGTTTCGGCCTGAGCCGCGCCCTCGGCGAACTGGGCATTCCGTCGAACACGGTGCCCTCGCACCTGCGCCAGGCGGTCATCGATCTGGGCCTGAGCGAAGGCTTCAACCCGCGCGAGGCCGCGCTCATCATCTACTTCCGTACCCCGGCCATGCGCCTGCTCGAGGCGCAGCGGGCGCAGACCACCATCGCGGCCTGGCAGACCAGCCAGGCCGTGCGCCAGGGCTACTTCGGGCGCGCGGTGCGCCAGGAATTCCCGCTGCCCGAGGTCTCGGGCGTGCGGGAGAGCCTGTTCCAGGATTCCTGAGCCGGCTCAGCCGCCCGGGGCCGGCTGCGGCGCGGCCGAGGCCGGCAGGCCGAACACGCGGTCGAAGCCCAGGTTGAACACGTAGGTGTAGACCAGAAAGAACACGATCAGGCCCAGGTCCAGCACGAAGGCCTGCCACAGCGACACGCCCAGCCACCAGGCGAACAGCGGCACCAGCATGAACACCAGGCCGGCCTCGAAACCCAGGGCGTGCGCGATGCGGCGCGCCACGCCGCGCCCCTTGGTGGCCTGGCGCGCTTCCCAGCGCTCGAACAGGGTGTTGTAGGCCAGGTTCCAGACCACGGCGATGGCCGAGGCCGCGACCGCCGCCACGCTGGCGTGGCCCAGGCCGCTGTCGGACAGCAGGGCCAGGCCGGCGCTGGAGGCGGCGATGGCGAACAGCTCGTAGAGGGAAACGTAGACGATCTTGCGTCGAATGCCTTGCATGGTCGGGAATCCTTCGGGTGGCCCCCGCGGCGGATGGGCGGGGGCGATGGGGGCACTGTATGCGCACATTTCTGAAGGGAAAAGTCAGATAATTTCAAAAAATCTGACAGATAGGGGCGACCATGGCCTTCACCAGCGACAACCTGCGCACCTTCCTGGCGGTGCTGGACACCGGCTCCTTTTCGGCCGCCGCGCGCCAGCTGGGTCGCGTGCCCTCGGCGGTGAGCATGGCCATCGCGCAGCTGGAGGCCGAGCTGGACCTGGTGCTGTTCGACCGCCGCGCGCGCGAGCCCCGGCCCACCGACGTGGCGCGCGCGCTGGAGCCGCAGGCGCGCCAGATCGCCAGCCAGCTGC
>VFQQ010002471.1_pt1 | contig 20671 bp, 16 predicted proteins | sample 3512341 | NCBI WGS metagenome assembly VFQQ01 (sample SAMN10412373, study PRJNA504923) | tailings metagenome | isolation source: Relicate 2 Philex TSF1 revegetated site | place: Philippines: Tuba, Benguet | collected 2017-08-29 | reverse complement strand
CGACAATGTGCGCATCGGCTTGAACGCGCGCCTCGATACGATGCAGGCGGCGGTGTTGCTCGAAAAGCTCGCCGTGTTCCCGGCCGAGATCGGAGCGCGCAACAAAGTGGCCGCACGTTATTCGGCGGCGCTGGAAGATCTGTGCATCGTGCCGCGCGTGCCCAAGGATCTCGTCTCGGTCTGGGCGCAATACACCATTCGTTTGCCGAACGCCGATCGCGACAAGGTCGCCGCCGCATTGAAGGCGGAAGGCATTCCCACGATGGTTTATTACGTGAAGCCGATGCACCGTCAGACGGCCTACGCGAAATATCCGGTGGCCGGAAACGGTCTGCCGGTTTCCGATCGTCTGGCGGGCGAAGTGCTGAGCCTGCCGATGCACGGCTATCTCGACGAAGCCACACAAGACCGTATCGTCGCGGCGCTACGCCGCGCCATTCCCGCCGCGCGCCGATAAGCTTGAAGCGAATCCTCACCGTCGTGGGCGCGCGCCCGCAATTCATCAAGGCCGCACCCTTGTCGCGCGCCTTGGCGAAGGCGGGGCTGGCGGAAATTCTGGTCCATACGGGCCAGCATTACGATCGCGGCATGTCCGACGTGTTTTTCGAGGAACTCGATATTCCCGCCCCGTCGATCCATCTCGGCATCGGTCAGGCCTCGCGTGCCGTGCAGCTCGCGCGGATGATCGAAGGCTTGTCGAATGCGATCGACCGCGAGAAGCCGGACGCGGTCGTCGTTTATGGCGACACGACCTCGACGCTGGCGGGCGCATTGGCGGCCGGAATCGCGGGCACGAAGCTCGCGCATGTCGAAGCGGGCTTGCGCTCGTTCAATCGATCGATGCCCGAGGAATTCCACCGCAAGCTCGCCGATCATGCGGCCGATGTCTTCTTTTGCCCGACGCCGACTTCGGTCGAGCTCCTGCGCCGCGAAGGCATTTCGGACGGCGTGCATCTGGTCGGCGACACGATGTACGACGCGATCCTGTGGGCGCGCGAAAAGACGGCGGATCGCAAAATCCTGTCGGACATCGGTGTGACCAAAGGCGCTTATGCGCTTGCGACGTTACACCGGCCCTATAACGTCGACGAATCGACGCGCCTTGCCGAACTCATCGCCGCGCTGGGCCGGATCGAGATGGATATCGTGTTCCCGGTGCATCCGCGCACGCGCGCGAAGCTGGGCGACGCCAAGCTGCCGGCGAATCTGCGTTTGATCGATCCGGTCGGTTTCCTCGACATGGTGGCGCTGGAAGCGAACGCCAAACTGATCCTGACCGATTCGGGCGGGGTGCAGAAGGAAGCGTATTTCCTGGCCGTGCCGTGCGTGACGATCCGACCGGAAACCGAATGGGTCGAAACGCTCGACGGCGGCTGGAACGTGTTGGCGAACGAACCCGACGCGATCGTCGTTGCCGCGCGCCGCGCCAAACCGGCGGCGGCGCCCAAGCCCGTCTTCGGCGATGGAAATGCGGCCGATCAGATTGCCGGTATTCTCACTCGGCCGATCGCTTGAGCCTTCTTCCCGAAGATTCGCTGCCGCCGCCGGATTTCACGCGGTTGAAGACGCTGCATCTGATCGTGTGGTTCGAGTATGCCTCGACGCTCGCGATCTTCGATCGCGTCGGCATGTTGGACCGCGAGCTTGCGATCTATCGTCGCTTGCGGCCCCATTTGCGCGCGTTGACACTGATTACGTGGTCGCGCGGCGAGGACGCCGTTTATGCCGACCAGCTTGGCGATATCGGTCTCGTCCACAACAAGCATGAATGGACCTGGCCAGCCTGGATGGCGATCCTTCTGGCGACATTCGGGATGCGCTTTCCCGGCCCGCGCTTGGTCAAAACCAATCAGATGAGCGGTGCGCGTCATATTCTGCGCGTGGCGAGATTCTGGCGAACGAAGCTCGTCGCGCGTTGCGGCTATCCGTGGTCGCTATTCGCGACGCGCGAGCGCGGACCGGACGATCCGGTGACACGCGAGGCGATTGCGACCGAGCGCTCCGTATTTCGGAACGCCGCCCATATCGTCGGCTCGACCGAGGAGATCGCGAAGCTGGCGATCGAACGCGACGGCGTTCCGCAACGCCAAGTCAGCGTCGTACCGAATTATGTCGATGCCGATTTGCTGTCGCCCGGGCCTTCAGCGCCGCGCGCTAAGAAGCGCATTGGCTTTCTCGGCCGATTCGAGAATCAGAAAAACCCGCTGGCTTTGATCGAAGCTGTTGCCGGTCTTGATATCGAACTCGTGATGGTCGGCGAAGGCAGTTTGCGCCATGAAATGGCAGCACTCGGCGCGCGGCTCGGCGTCGATCTGAAGCTACCGGGCAATATGCCACATCGCGATCTGCCCGATTTTTTCCGCGGGCTCGACCTTTTCGTGCTGTCGTCGCTGTTCGAAGGCCATCCCAAAGCGCTGCTCGAGGCGATGTCCTGCGGCTTGGCCGTCATCGGCGCGGACTCGCCCGGCATTCGCGAAGTTCTGCGCGATGGCGACACCGGATTGCTGACGGCGATCGATCCGCAATCGATTCGCGCTGCGATCAATCGCGTCTTGGCCGATGGTGACCTTGCCGCACGTCTGGGGCGCAATGCACGCGACGAAATCCTGCGCACTGTGTCGCTCGATCGCACGATCGAGCGGGAGTTGCGCGTTCTCTCCTTCGCCGCGAGGCCGACATGAGTCTTAGACACGCGATCGCGGCGGCGCTGCTTTGGCCGACGCGGTTCCTGCCGACACGTATCCTGCGCGATCTGACGGTGGGCTTCGCCCAGGCGATCGCGAAGCGTGATGACGCGAGATCAGCGTTGTCCGCATTGCTCGACGCGCATTCGAAAATCGAAACGATGGCCGCGACTACTGCAGTGCGCTACGGCGGTGGCGTCAATCCGAAGCATCGCATCATGGCCTACCACGAATTTTTCACGACGCGCGTGCGGCCGGGCGAACGCGTGCTCGACGTGGGTTCCGGCAACGGCTTCTTGGCGCTATCGATGGCGCAGGTGGGCGCGAAAGTCGAAGGCGTCGAAATCGTGTCGGCGAACGTGGAAATCGCGCGTGCCCGCCACGCCCATCCGAACGTCGCGTATCGGGTGGGCGACGTGACCAAGGGCGCGTTATCGGCGGGATTCGATACCGTGGCGATGTCCAACGTTCTCGAGCATCTGCCGGATCGGCCGGCTTTGCTTCGCCGCCTGGCGGCACAAACCGGCGCCAAGCGATTTTTGATCCGCATTCCCTGTTTCGATCGCGACTGGCTCGTGCCGCTGCGCAAAGAACTTGGTCTCGACTGGCGCTCCGATTCGACCCATGAGACGGAATATACGCTGGCCGAGTTTGATGCTGAACTCGCGGCGGCAGGGTTGACGCGCGAGGAGACGATTCTGCGCTGGGGCGAGATCTGGGCCGTGGCGGTCGCGCGCTGATATGTCGATGCCGCCGAAAATCTCGGTTTTGATGGCCGTCTACAACGGTGCTGTTTACTTGCGCGAAGCGATCGACAGCGTTCTGGCGCAGACCCATCGCGATTTCGAGTTCGTCATCGTCGATGACGGATCGAGCGACCAAAGCGTGCGGATTGTCCGCTCTTATACCGATCCGCGGATCAAGCTCCATGTGGCGCCTCGAAACATGGGGCAGACGACGGCGCTGAATGTTGGGCTGCGGCTTTGCGTCGGCGAATACGTCGCGCGCATGGACGGTGACGATGTTTGCCATCCGGAGCGCTTCGCGCGTCAGGTCGCAGCGCTCGACGCGGATCCGGCGCTTGGTATTGTCGGCAGCGCCGTTCGGATCGTAGATGGTCGCGGCCGAATATTGGATTTCTCGCCGCAGCCGGCGAACGACGCGACGATCCGCTTCGTCAGCCTTACGCGAAATCCCTTCCATCATCCGACGGTGATGATCCGCCGACGCGTACTCGCCGAATACGCGCTCGAGTTCGATGAACGTTTCCAGGCCAACCAAGATTTCGAGCTATGGACGCGGCTCTTGCCGGTGACGCGAGCCGCGAATTTGCCGCAAGCGCTGCTACGCTATCGTGTTCACGGATCGAACATCTCGGTCAAACGTCTGGCCGAACAGCAACGCATGTCGATCGATTTCTGTCGAAAGCGCCAGCGCGATGAAAGCATGCCGGAGTTGGCGCCGGAAATTCTGTATCAGATTTTCGATGCGCTACACGGATCGCGGATCGTCGGCAGCAATCGGATCGCAGACGCGGCGCGTGCGATCGATACTTTCCTTTGGCTGGCGGAGAATTATGCGCGCGATGCCGCCGCGAAACGCTGGGCGGCGAGCCTGACATTACGCGCCTTGGTGCTTCGGACCGTCACGCGCGGCCGCGCGGGTTTCGTCGCGCGCGCATTGAAACTTTCGGCGGGCGCGCCGTTTGGATTTTTCGCCGCCAATCTTCCGACGGCCGTTATTCGCGGTATCCGCTGGTTCGACCGGCCGCCGCCCGCCGAGCGAAGTCTCATGATCGTCGTCGCGTCGTTGCGTGTCGGCGGCACCGAACGTCATATCGGTGCCGTCTTGCCGGAACTGGCGCGGGCCGGCTGGAAAATCGTCGTCCGGCGGACCGGCGTCGACGGTCCGATCGGCGAGGTGCTGCGTGCCAACCAGATCGAGATCATCGATGCCGATATCTCGACCGACATAACCGCCTGGTTGCCGCCTTTGATCCGCGGCGTCGTCGCGTATCTCATCCACGCCATTCCGATGGCGCTCGACATTCACCGCCGCCGTCCGGCCATCGTGCACGCCTTTCTGCCCGGTCCTTCGACGATCGCGGGAATCGCTTGCATGCTCGCTCGCCATGAGCCGTTTGTCGCGAGCCGTCGCGCGTTGAATTTCTATCAAGCGGGCAATCCGCGCGCGGCGCTGCTGGAGCGTTTCGTCATGCGCGGCGCCGACGCGATTCTCGGCAACTCACGCGCGGTGATGCGCGATCTGGCCAGCGAAGGTCACGACACGTCGCGTTTCGCCCTGATCCGTAACGGCGTGCCGCCGGCGGGCGAGGTGACGCCGCGCGCAACATTCCGCGCCCGCGAAGGCTGGGCGGAAGGCGAAGTAGCGATCGTCGTCGTCGCCAATTTGCTCGTCTACAAGGGCCATCTGGATCTGATCGAAGCGCTCGCTCTTTTGCAGCCGGGCTTGCCGGCGTGGACGCTGAATATCGTCGGACGCGACGATGGCGAGGGCGCCGCCATCGCCGCGCGCGTGTTCGCGCTCGGATTGCAAGATCGCGTCCGGATGCTGGGCGCGCGCGACGACGTCTCTTCGATTCTGGTGGCGAGCGATATCGCCGTATCGGCGTCGCACGAGGAAGGCTTCTCAAACAGCGTCATCGAGGCGATGGCGGCCGGATTGCCGGTTGTCGCGACGGCGGCGGGCGGTTCTGTGGACGCCGTCGAGAACGGAGTATCGGGCATTCTCGTCCCGATTCGCGATCACGCGGCGATGGCCGATGCGCTCGGCGCGCTAATCGCAGACGCGGAGGAGCGACGACGACTCGGGGCCGCCGCCGGTGTCCGCGCGCGCGCCAGTTTCTCGCTTGAAGCTTGCGTGCGAAATTACGGATCCTTGTATGCCGGGCTTGCTTTGGCGTCGCATGCCCGCCCGGCGGATCTTGTGTCCGTTCTCGACATCGACGAGGAATAGCCGTGGGGCTTCCGGCACGCTGCGCTTATCTGCACCAACTCGCCGCGACGATCAATTTTGCGCGGGCGCAGACCGGCAATTGCAAGCGCCGGCCAAGCATGCAAAACAAGGCCGCAACAACCGCAATCGGACTCAGAGCAACGACATGAAGTCTTTCCTGACGAAGCTTCTCGATCGCACGCTCGTGCCGCTTATCGCATTCGTCAATATGCGTACGGCATTGGGTCCGTCCGTGATCGGCGAATTGCATCGACGTTCGATCGCGGATAGCGCGGACTACGCGGCCGCACGCATGGCTTCGGCGTTGACCTTCAAGACCCGCGAAGCGCTTTGGAATTTCGCGCTCGCCAAAGCGCCCGACGAAGGATTGTGCGCCGAGTTCGGCGTATGGAATGGCGCGTCGATCAACCATTTCGCGCGGCGTTTGATCGGCCGCACGATCTTTGGCTTCGATAGTTTCGAAGGTTTGCAGGAAGATTGGGCCGGTGCGGGCTGCCCGCGAGGCACGTTCGATCGTGGCGGCGTATTGCCGCAAGTCGCATCGAACGTCACCTTGGTGAAAGGCTGGTTCGACAAGACGATCCCCGGATTCCTTGCCGCTAATCCCGGGCCTATGGCCTTCGTGCACATCGACTGCGACACCTATCCGGCCGCGAGGGTCGCGCTGGATCTCATTGCCGAACGGATCCGTCCCGGTACGATCGTCGTGTTCGACGAGTATTTCGGCTATCGCGGCTGGCGTCAGGGCGAACATCAAGCGTGGCAAGAGACGGTTGCCGCGCGCGGTTTCGTTTACGAGTATATCGGCTTCTGCGATCAGCAAGTGGCGTTGATCGTCCGCTGAGCACCGCCGGCGCCATCGGATTCGCGATGGCCGATTGCTTCATTGCCTTGATTGCGGCCGAAAGCGCGTTCTCGTCCGGTCTGTGGTGCCGTTCCACAATTCCGGTGGTGGCACATATCGAGATTTCTTGTAAATAACTGAAATAATTAAAAAAATAGGCTCCATCAAGCCTTGACGTTCACGCCGTGAACAAGATAAGAATGTCGATGACGGCGCGATCGCATTCGGCTGTCCGTCATCACCCTCGCGTCATCGGACCGCAATCCTCGAATCGCGACACGCGACGCGTGGCGCATAGGGTCTAAAGGCACCAAGGTCATGGCAGACGACGCATCACATCCGATCGAAAAGCTCGCGAGCTTCGCCGCGCGCGCCGGGGCAAGGCTGCCGCTCGGCGAGAAGGTGCGCGCGCGCCTTAACGGGATGCGCTCGGAGCTTGATCGCATGGCCGACCCCGATGGCGCTTGGGGGCATTTCGCCGCGCGCCTGGAGGCGCGCTACGCGACCGATGCGTCGGTCTTCGACGACGCGGAGAAGCGGCGACTGTTCAAGGATATGGTCCGCCTCGTCGAGTTTGAGCCGCACGCATATTGCAACCGACTGTGCCCCTTCTGCCCGAACATCGACGGCAAGAGGATCAAGGATCATTCGCCGATGGATTTCGCCGTCTATCGGCGCACCATCGACGATCTCGCGTCGATCGGTTACGACGGTATTGTGCGTTTCGCGCGCTATTCCGAACCGCTGGCGTGCAAGACGATTTGCGACTACGTCTCGGTCGCCCGCGCTGGTTTGCCGAACGCCGAGATCGATATCGTCAGCAACGGCGACTATCTCGATGACGATTTGCTCGAACGCCTGGCTGACGCAGGGCTTTCGATTCTGCGCATCTCGATCTACCCGAAAGGCTACGATTGGAATGTGGCAGCGGCACGCGAACAGCTCGACAAACTCCTCAAGCGCACCAAGACGACGGCCAAGCAACTCGTTGAGACGGGGGAGCGGCTCTATTGGCGCATCGCCCATCCGCGCGTCGAAGTCTATGCCGAGGCGGCCGATCTCAACCGTGCTGGCTACGACCGTGGCCAGACGCTCGAGCGATTGATCGACAGGAGTTACACGCGCAAGTCGCCGTGCACGATGGTGTTCACGAATCTCACCATCGACTTCAACGGCGCCGTGATGCCGTGCTGCAATCTGCGCAGCGACGTGCCTGCGCACAAGGACTTCATCGTCGACGTTGTCTCCGGTAACCGGTCGATCTTCGACGTCTACGCGTCCAAGGCGATGTCCGAATGGCGCGCCTCGCTCGCCCGTGCGGGCGCCAAGAAAGCACCCTGCGACACTTGCAAGCAAAAGGCGATCGACGATCCCGTTGCGCTGGCCCTGCTCGACCGGCGTCTCGCCGCGCGGCTGACGGGCGGATGATCCTCTTTCTCTACAAGGCCGGGCGTCGTGGCATCCTGGAATCGACGAACGGGCCGGACGAATTCTTCTATGGAGCGACGGGTTTGGCGCGCGCCGGCCTTGACGTCGCGACGCTCGATTCCGATGAGATCGCCGCGTTGGCCGGTGCGGCAGATGCGGCCCATCCGGTCGGCGCCTTCTGGCGGCTTGCGCGCGGGCCGCTGGCTGCGGCTCTGCCCGGATTTCCGAGCGTCATCGCATCGCAAGTTTTTCATCCGGCCGTACGGGCACGGCTTGCCGCCGCGGATACGATCGTGGCGACAACAACTGGTTTTGCCTATGCGCTCGCCCTTTTGAAAGCGGCGGGTAAGCTGCGTGCACGGGTCGTCGCGCTAGCAATGGGGATTTTCGCCGATACGCAACCGGCCCGGCAAAAAGCGTTGTTCGGCTGTCTTCTCCGGCATATCGAATTGGTCGCCTTGTCGCCGGCCGAAGCCGCGTTCCTGCGCGCGCGATTGCCCGGTCATGCGCGGATCAGCAGCATTCCATTCGGCGTCGACATCGAATTTTGGACGCCGGGCTTAGCGCCGCCGGAGCGTAAAGATCCCTACATATTCGCGATCGGTAACGATCTACAGCGCGACTGGGCGACATTGGTCGAGGCTTGGACTCCCGATCTGCCAAAATTGAAGATCGTGACGGGGATGCCGCTTCCGCCTTTGCCCGCCAATGTCGAAGCGATTCGCGGCAATTGGCACAAAGGCGGACTTAGCGACGAATCCGTTCGTGAACTATATCGCGGCGCTGCGCTGGTCATATTGCCGATCAAATCGACCATCCAACCCTCCGGGCAAAGTGCGTGTCTGCAGGCGATGGCTTGCGCCAGGCCCGTGGTCATCTCGAATTTTCCGGGACTATGGGATGTCGAGCGTCTGCGCGACGGCCAAACTTGTATCCTCGTTCCAACCGGTGATGCCGACAAGCTCTCGGCAGCCGTTCGCCAGGCACTCGCAGACCCCATGCGGACTCAGGCGCTTGGACTGCGCGCGCGACGTTTGGTTGAGGAACGTTTCACCTCCGCGCACATGGCGCAGGCGTTTGCGCAAGCTCTCGATACATCGGTGGCGGCGTGAACGACCTGTCCGATCAGGTCAAGCTTGTTGACGCCCGGCGGATCATCCTCGATGGGTTGACCCGCAGGTTCTTGACGCCCGACGGACTCATGGCGCGCAACAATCCGCCCGACGCCCGTTCGCTGTTCGATAACTTCGACGATACCGCACCCTTCGTGCTCGCTGCGGGCGGCGCGCCTTTTCTTCTGGATCAGGTCGCGCGGTTGCCGGTCGACCCTTTCGCCGACCTTCTCGCCGAAGGCGCCGTCGTATACGCCTATGGCGTCGACGAATTCGCCGGCGGGCTTGCGGCGGTGCACCGTGCCACCAACGATCCTAGCCGTGCCACCAACGATCCTACCCCCGGACTCCGTGCCGCCGCCGCTTTCACCCGGGCCCGCGAACTTTTCGCCGACGATCGGGTGGGATTGAGCGAGTGCGTCGATCTGGTCGATGGGCGCCGCGCGCCGAGCTTTGCGCCTTGGTCGGCTGCGTTGATCGAAGCGGCACTCGAAGGTGATCGACCCGATCCAATTTGGATCGCCACAGGCGCGCGGACGATGACGCTATGGCTGTCCCATCCCTTCGTGCGCCGTCACGGGCTATTTCCGTATCGCGGCGCCATCGGTGCGGCGCGCGCGGTGGCCGATCGATTTGCGTTTCTCGCCGGCCGGCGCGCAGCAGGGCACCCGCACGGGCCCGCGCGCGGCCTGTCGCGCCGCGCCGCGCGCTGGCGCTACGACTGGACACGCAGCGGATCCTTCGCCCGTCTGATGAAGTCGAACACCTCGCCGTTCTTCGCGCTGCTCGCGCTGGCGGAGTTCGATCGGTCGGCGGATTGGCGCGGTGCTGCCGGACGGTGGCTCGACGCGGCTTGCGCGCGTTTGGAAGACGCCGGTGCCGTTCGCGGCGTTTGGACGCCGGCCGGGCCCGAGGGGCCGCCGACATTGCTCGATGCATTCATCCTTATTGATGCATTGTGCGACGCGTATTGGCGCATCGGGCCGGAAAAACGCTGGCTGGATACCGCCGTGCGGGCGGCCGAGTTTGCGCTCCGATGGCGCCGTCCGGATGGGCTCATCCCTTCGGTGCCGGATGGCGAGACCGCGCATATCGACCACCAGGTGGATTTCTCGGTATCTCTGGCGCGGGTTGCGCAGCTCGCTGGTCGGCCGGAATTCGCGCGCGCGGCCTATGATTCGATCGTCGCGATCGTTGACCGGCACGCCACGCCGGCCGGTTTCGCGACTCATGTCGGCCGCGATGGAAAACCGGTCCTGTCGGGTCGACGCAACGAGATCGATCCGAAGTACAACGCGCTGCTACTGAAGGGAATATTACTCGCCGAGACGATCGATACGCCGATCTACGGCGACGCCGCCCGGATGGATTTATTCAAGGATCGTTGAGACACCGCCATGTCGTTCAACCCGCTCGTTGCGATCCGCCGCGCTTTGGGCCGTCTCAAGAGATCGACTTGGGACAAGACCGGCGTATTGCGCCTGTTTCTTCGCTACGCCTGGATCCAACATGGGCACGCCGCGCGCCGAGGCGAAGGGCCCGTATCGCGAATTTCGCATATTAATTTCAAGAACGCGCATTATCTCGAAAAAGCGATGCTCTGCGGATACGCGCGCACGCCCGAACTCGACGCGTGCTACGCCGCGTTGACGCGCTATCTAGATTCGCCCGAAGGTATGGCCGACGACTGCCATTTCTATCTGCGCAAGCTCGCCCATGAATACGAGCGCTATCCGGACGGTTTCGTCTGTTTCATGCATGCGGCGCAGGCAAAGCCTTGGCCCGACTCCTACGCGGCGACGTTGCGCAAGATCGTGGTGCAACGCCGCTCCACGCGGCGCTTCGCACCCGAGGCGTTGGACGATGCGACGCTCGAACCTATCATCGAGGCGGGTGCCTACGCGCCGACGTCCTGCAACGCCCAACCGCTCGCCTTCATCACGATCCGCCGGCGCGAAACGCTCGATCTCGTCTTCGGCGCGGCTGCCGGCGCCGCGCAATGGGCGGGTGCGGTGCCGACCGGCATCGTGATCGCCACCGATCGGCGCCACTACAAGCCGTTCGAGCAGCATCTTGTGATGTTCCAAGACGTCGCCGCGGCGGCGCAGAACTGCCTGTTGGCGGCCGAAGCCGGAAACCTCGCCGCGTGCTGGGTTTCGCTGATCTCGGACGCGCATGTGGCGCGTCAGGACGAAATCTATCGCGCGCTCGGATTGCCGCCTTATATGGCGATCGGTGCCGCCATCGCGATTGGCCGCAAAACGAACGCCGTTTGCATGGTGCCGCGCCGGCCGCTTGCGAGTCTTTTTCATCGCGAGCGTTTTGGCGGATCGCCGGAATGACGGATCCCGTCTTCCATGTCGCTTTCCCGACCGTCGATGCGCCGACCGGCGGCGGCAACCAATTCTTGCGCGCGCTTAAAGGCGCTTTCGAGGTCCGTGGACTCCACGATCCCACCGGCGCGCGCGCGGATGTCGTGCTCTTCAACAGCTATCAGAATATCCGCGCCGCTATCGCCTTGCGCCGCGCCAATCCGCAAGCGATTTTCGTCCATCGGGTCGATGGTCCGATGCGGCTTTACAATAAGCCGGAGGATCCGCGCGATGCTTTGGCACTCGAAGCCAACACCCTGATCGCCGACGCGACCGTTTTTCAGTCGCAATGGTGCCGCGCCGCCAGCCGCGGACTCGGTTGGCCGGAAAGCGGTCCCGAAGCGGTGATTGGCAACGCGGCGGACCCGGCCATTTTCAAGCCGCGCCCAGCGCGCGCTTTTGGATCGCGGCTACGACTGATCGCGACCAGCTGGTCGGCGAATCCAAACAAAGGATTCGACGATTACGCTTGGCTCGACTCGAATCTCGACTTCTCGCGATTCGATATGACTTTCGTCGGCAACACACCCCTATCCTTCACGAATATCCGCGCGTTGCCGCCGCTTCCCAGTTCGGCGCTTGCAGTCGAACTCGCTGCGCACGATGTCTTCGTCACCGCTTCGCGCAAAGATCCGTGTTCCAACAGCTTGATCGAGGCGTTGACGGTCGGCTTGCCGGCCGTGGCGCGCGCCGATGGCGGCCATCCCGAACTGATCGGCACGGGCGGCGTTTTGTTCCAGTCGGCGAGCGAAATTCCGGCGTTGATCGCGCGTGTGGCGGACGCGTACGACGCTTTCCGTGCCGCCATCCGCACGCCGACGATCGACGAAATCGCCGGCGCCTATGTCGCTTTCGCGCGCGAACTCATGGCCGCGCGCGCCGCGGGGCGACTTACACCCAAACGGCCGGGCGTACTCGCCGCGTTGCGTGCGCGCTGGCGTTTTCGCGGCTGGAGTTGAGCGATGCGTAAGGACTATATGACCGTTCGGGTCGGTGAAGCCCGCGACGAAACCCATTTCATCGCCGAACATTGGGCGGCGATTTGGCGCGCCGAAGGCGGGCCCGCCAAGGCGATCGCCGACGTAACACGTGCCGAGGAATATCGGACGATCGCGCCCGCGCTCGACGCGTTGCCGCCCGGCGCGCGCGTGCTCGACGGCGGCTGCGGCTTGGGCGCTTGGACCCAGCACATGCGCGCGCGGGGTTTCGACGCGCTCGGGCTCGACATCGCCGAAGAGACCGTGGCTCAGCTCAACGGCCTGTTCGGCGGAGACTCGTTCCGGGTCGCCGACATCCGGGCGACCGGACTGCCAGCGGCGAGTTTCGACTTCTATTTCTCGTGGGGCGTGTTCGAGCATTTCGAAGACGGCCAACAGGGCTGTCTGCGCGAGGCATTCCGGTTGCTGAAGCCCGGCGCGCGGCTCGCGATTTCGGTGCCGTTCGATAATCTACGCCATGCGTTGATCGGTGCCGGCGCAGCCGTACCCGAGCCGCCGGGTGCGGCGATGCGCTTCTACCAATGGCGTCTCACACGCCGCGAACTCGCGCGCGAATTGGCGATCGCGGGGTTTTCGGTGGAACGCATCGTGCCGATCGGCAAGATCAGCGGATTGCAGCGCGCGCTGGCGCGCGCGGGCCGCTTCGCCCCGCCGTTGGCGCGGGCGTTAGCGCCGCTCGTGCCCGCGCGGGCCGTCGCGCATATGTTGATTGCCGTCGCGCGTAAGCCGGACGGCGGTTGACGCGACGCACGGCGCATCGCGCCGTGCGGGCTCACCCAAAACGGTTGTAAATCGCGCTGCCGAGACGCCTGATCACGCTCGCGGCGGCCGAGTCCGCGCGTGGCCTCTGTTGCATCGACTCCGAGATCGCGGCCAGCGGCCATCCTGTCCGTATCCAATTTCGTATCCTGGCGCGTCTTCTGGAACAAAATCGAATAGCTGTAGGGAAGCATATCGACCGCGCGCAAACCGGTCTTGACCGTCTGCGCGTCCTCGTACGCGGACGAGAATCCGGCCTGGTCGAGTTGAGCAACCCCAAGGGACGATAGGCCTCCGCGCGGCCGGGCAACGTCCGGCAGGACGTTCTGCTTCCAGGTCAATGGAACCAGCCCGTGCGCGCGCGCCGTATCCACGAGATCGGCAAGGGTGGGGTGACCGGGATCGAAATAGGAATACGAATTCATAATGGTTTCGTGATGCTCGGGCATTGTCGCGCGAACATAGGCGTCGAAATCGGATTTGGTCATCCGCTGCGCGGCGAAGGGAAAATGCCCGAACACGTTCGTCGTGTTCATCGCATGCCACCAATTCGTCACCCAAACGTAGAAAAACCCGCCGTCGGCCAGCAAGCTCGAGACCTTCCCGAATATCCGCTCCGCCGGAAACCAGTCGAGCGATGCGAATGAGGTGACGAGGTCGAACCGGTCTTCGAACTCGAAGACGTTTCCCGCGACGAATCGATCCATCGACGGGCGGCGCTTCATCTTCAGGCGATAGATGTCCGAGCCCGGCCGGTGCCCGTAGTCGGCCGCGAATTTGCGCACGGTCGGCACGCGATTCATGATCAGGTATTCGATCTCCGACCATTGCGACGGCGGCTTCGCGGCGATTCGATCTTGCATCGCCTCGGCGTAACGAAGCCATTTGAAGCGGCGATGCATCCGATCGAGGCTCGACTCGTCGAACCCCGTGCAATGGTCGTAGACGTCGATGCCGACCGCTTCGTCGATATAGCCCCAGCCTTTTAGAAGGCGCAAATGCACGCCGCGGCCGCAGCCGATATCCAGCGCCCGTCCGCCCGGCCGCGCAAACCGCGTATCGGCGAAGGCCTCAAGCAATTGGTACGTCGGAACGACCCGGGAAACGTAATCGACGAGCGTCTTCACGCTCGTACGTTCCCGGCTGAACTTGGCGCGGATCGTCGCGTAATCGATCGCGCCCGGATCACCGGCGGCGTTCACGCTGGTTTCGACGACGTTGGAAACCGATTTCCGATGGCCGTAGTGGCGAACGTGGAAATCGTAGAAACCCGGAACGAAATCGAATGTCTTGCCCGAGGCGGTCGAGTATCGGCCGGTCGAATTCGGATCGTTTGTCATGGCGCAGCTTTCGCGGGAGGCAAACGCCCGGAGGACCCGCCCAGTCTAGGATGCGGCATCGTCGCGCTTGGGCGATCGGTATCGACGACCGACGAGGGGTGTTTAGCGTCGCATGTCCGGCGAATCAAGCGGCAATGCTCCGCTCAAGCCGCGCGCGGACCCTCCCGACGACCTCTTCGACCGGGATGTTGAGCATGCAGATATGCCCGTTGTCGCACCAGCCTTGATTGCCGCAAGGCGCGCACGCGACGCGCCGGCAGACCACGTCATGGAAGTCGGGATAGGCGGCGAATTCGGGCGAAGTCACGCCGCCCCAAACGATCGTCGCATCGGTTCCGACGGCGCGCGCGGCGTGCATGAGCCCGCTCTCGGTGCCGAGAAATAGACGCGCCCGCTCGACTACCGCGCACGCGGCCCGGAAATCGGTACGCCCCCGCAGATCGATCGTTCCAGCCAGAGGCCGCGCATCCGCGAGGCCTAACTGGACGACGCGAACCCCGGCTGCGCGGAGCGCGTCGACGACCGCCTGCCAGCGCTCGAACGGCCACGCGCGCAGCTCCCCGAAAAACTCCGGATTGGTTTCCGGTTCGACGGCGATAAAGGGCGCTTCGACGCCCGCTTGGCGCAGCGCCGCGTCGGCGCGCATCCGATCGCTCTCGTCGAGATAGATTTGCGGCGGTGCGGCTTCCCCGTCGGGCGCGAATCCCGCCAGCATCGTGGCGATCGCATGTCCGCCCTGCTTCCACTCGAAGCGCCGTCGGCCTGGCGGGCCGGATTGGCCGGCGGCGTAGGAGTGGATCTCCATATCGACGTATAGGATCAATGGCCCTTGCCGCGCGAGGGCGAGGCGATGGAGCGCGCGTTCCCACGCCCGCCGCGCACCGAATTTTTCCAGCGCCGCCAGAAACCAAGTGTCGAGGCGCTTCGCGAGGGCGGATTTAGGCCGTCGGATGGTGAACGCGACGTGCGGATTTCCGCGGAAGACGGGATCGTCGCCGAGGGCGGCATCCGCGTCGTGGTCGCGCAGTGCCAAAATATCGGAAAACTTCGGCTGCTTGGCGAGCACCAGCGGCCGCCCTTGTCGGGCCAGCGCGGCGATCACGCCGTTCCACATCAAATTCCCACCGAGACCCACCGTCAACCTCGCGGATATTTAAGAGAAAACAGACATTTCTTGACATCGAGGCGCATGAAAATCTATATGTTCACGTCGTGAACGTCCAGCCGATCCGAGAAATATCCAAGCTCCACCCGGGGCTTGCTGGACTTTGTCGCGACACAGCGCGCTCCGGACGGAGCGCCGTGGAAATGCGCAAAAACTGTGTGATCGCAATGGCCCAATTTCCGCTGGCCGGCCCGCGCGCAAGTATGCCGCACAAAGGAATCCGTTGATCGAGCGGGTCGCATTAATTCGCGCTGACGGGAACGCGCGCATCGGCGCGGGCCATTTAGTGCGCTGTGCGGCGCTGGGCGACGCGCTCGCGGCATTGGGCTGGCGCTGCGTCTACGCACGCGCGCCCGGCGGATTCGCGCTGCCCGGCGGCGGCGATACGCGCGAAATCGTCGAATTGCGCGGGCCTGCGGATACGCATGCGGACGCCGCGCTGGCGGCGTGCGGTCGCGCGCCCGACGCCGCGATCGTCGATCATTACGAACTTGGCGATGCCTTCGCTGCGGCGATCGCCCCCGCCGCAGGGCGGCTTGTGCGGATCGACGACGGACCCGGCGCGCCGTTGCGGGGCGATATCGTCGTCAATCCGGCGCCCGGAATCGACGCTGAACTCTACGGCAAGATTCGTGTGTTGACCGGGCCGGCTTACGCCTTGTTGCGACCAGCCTTCGCCGCCGCGCGGCGCGATCCACGCCGTGCGCCGGGCGCCGGACGTCGCGTGCTGGTGACGTTGGGCGCCTCCACGCCCGTGGCGCGGATTGTCGAAGTGGCGGCGAGAATCGCCGCGCTTGGTCGCGTCGCGGTCGAGGCGATCGGCGGTCCTGACGCCGCCGATTTTCCCGCACCGCCCGGCGTGGAATTGCGGCGCGGGTGGAGCGATCTTGCCGACGCGATGGCGCGCGCCGACCTCGTGGTCACAGCCGGCGGCGGCACGGTTTGGGAAATGTGCTGTCTCGGCGTCCCCGGCGTCGTCGTCGTGACGGCGGAAAATCAGCGACGCAATGCCGCCGCTCTCGCCGCGGCCGGCGCCGCGCGCGTCGTCGGAGACTTGGATTCCACGGCGTCCGATCGCATCGCGCGTGCGGTCGGCGACCTGCTGGACGATACCGCCGGCTATGCGGCGATGGCCGGCAAAGCATGGAAACTGTGCGACGGGAAGGGCGCCGTGCGCGTGGCCCGCGCGATCGATCCGCCCGCAGATCGGGCGGGTGTGCCGGTCCATCTACGTCCCGCCAACGCGGCCGATTGCGACATCGTGTTCGGATGGCAGATCGACCCGCGTGTGCGTCGCCATTTCCGCAATCCCAATCCGCCCACGCACGACGAGCATGTGGCGTGGTTCGCGGATCGCTTGCGGCGTCCCGACAGCGTGGTTTACGTCGTCGAGTCGGATGCGCGTCCGGCCGGCGTGGTGCGCGCCGATCGCGGCGAAGACGGATGGGAAGTCTCGATCCTGATCGATCCCGTATGCGCGGGCCGGGGAATCGGCCGGACGGCGTTGGCGTTGCTCGACGAACTGATGCCGGGCGCCCGTCTTCGCGCGCATGTCCTTATGGCGAACGAAGCGTCCCATCGCATTTTCAGGGCGGCCGGTTACACGCCGACGGGGGCGGAATCCTATGTCCGCGAGCCAAGGGGAACCGGCGCATGAAGAACTACGTCGTCGCCGCCCGGCATCCGTGGAACCGGTCAGCATTCGTGCGCCGCACGCCGCATCTGCCGGGCACGTGGCACCTGATCGAGCGGCGCGAAGATCTGACCGAGGCGCGTTTGCGCGACATCCAGCCGCGTTATGTCTTTTTTCCGCATTGGAGCTGGGAGGTTCCGGAAGCGATCTGGCGGAACTGGGAATGCGTTTGTTTCCACATGGCCGACGTGCCCTACGGCCGCGGCGGAAGCCCGTTGCAGAATCTGATCGTGCGCGGCCATCGTTCGACGATGCTGACGGCCTTGCGCATGGAGCGCGAATTGGATGCGGGCCCCGTCTATTTGAAACGACCGCTCGATCTTTCGGGCCGGGCGCAGGCGATATTCGAACGCGCGGCCGAAATGGTCTACGATTTGGCCGAGGACATCGTCGTGCGCGAGCCAACTCCGGTGCAGCAAAGCGGCGAGCCGGTCGTATTCCGCCGCAGGACGCCGCAACAGAGCGCGTTGCCGGCGGATGCGCCCGCCGAAGGTTTGTACGATCATATCCGAATGCTGGACGCGGAAGGTTATCCGCCCGCGTTTCTGGATTTCGGCGGTTGGCGGCTGGAGTTTTCCGAAGCCGAAATGACGGCCGACCAAGTGACGGCGCGCGTCGTGTTCCGGCGCTTGCGGGGAGAGAAGGAATGAAGGAAACCGTTCTCGTCGTCGCCGCGCATCCGGACGACGAAGTTCTTGGATGCGGCGCGACGCTGGCGCGCCATGCCGCGGAAGGGGACGACGTGCGCGTTCTCATTCTGGCGGAAGGGATCACCTCGCGCGATCCGTCGCGCGACGCGCATGCGCGCGCGTCGGATATCGAAGCCTTGCGCGCGGTGGCGCGAAAGGCGGCTGCGGCATTGGGTGTCCGGCCGCCGGAATTCGGCGGGTTCCCCGACAATCGGATGGACTCCGTGGCGTTGATCGATGTCGTGAAATGCGTCGAGCAAGCGGTCGGCGCATATCGGCCGGCCGTCGTCTATACGCATCATCCGGGCGATCTCAACGTCGATCATCGCGTTGCCGCCGCCGCCGTTCTGACCGCTTGCCGCCCGCTGCCCGGCCAATCGGTGCGCGCGATTTATGCCTACGAAACGCCGTCGAGTACCGAATGGTCGCCCGCCGCGCTCGCCGAGCCCTTCGCGCCCGTGCGCTGGGTTTCGGTAGCGACGTATCTCGACGCGAAAATGGCCGCCCTGGCCGCCTACGAATCGGAGATGCGGCCCTTCCCCCATGCGCGTTCGATCGAGGCGGTGCGGGCACTCGCCGCGCTGCGCGGCTCGCAATGCGGCCATCCGGCGGCCGAAGCCTTCGCCGTTCTCAGGGAGATTTGCGTATGACCGCCACGTTCGAGATCGCCGGTCGGCCCATTGGACCGTCGCATCCGCCTTACGTTATCGCGGAATTGTCCGGCAATCATAACGGCAGTCTCGAGCGTGCCCTTGAGCTCGTGCGTATTGCCAAGCGGGCGGGTGCCGACGCGGTCAAGCTTCAGACCTATACCGCCGACACGATGACGATCGATGCGCCCGGACCGGAGTTCGAGATCCGCGGCGGTCCGTGGTCCGGCCGGCGCCTTCACGAGCTCTACCGCGAGGCCGCCACGCCATGGGATTGGCACCCCCGGCTGTTCGAGGAGGGCAAGCGTCTGGGCTTGACCGTCTTCTCGACGCCGTTCGATTCCACGGCGGTGGAATTTCTGCTCACTTTGGGCGCGCCCGCGATGAAGATCGCCTCGTTCGAGGCGACCGATCTGCCGCTGCTCGCCAAGATCGCCGGCGCTGGTAAGCCGGTGATCCTATCGACGGGCATGGCGGATCTCGTGGAGATTTCCCAAGCGGTCGATGCCTGCCGGGCGGCGGGAAGCGGCGAACTGACGCTGCTGCATTGCGTGAGCGGCTATCCGTCCTCGCCGGCGGAGGCGAATCTGCGCACCATTCCCCATATGGCGCAGACTTTCGACTGTCCGATCGGGCTGTCGGATCACACTTTGGGCGTGGCGACGTCGGTCGCGGCCGTGGCGATGGGCGCGTGCGTCATCGAAAAGCATTTCACGCTCGCGCGCGCCGACGGCGGGCCCGACGCGGGATTCTCGCTCGAGCCCGACGAGTTGGCGGAGCTGTGCAAAAGCGTGCGCGAAGCGTGGCAGGCGTTAGGCCGGATCGACTACGGGCGCAAGCAAAGCGAGCGCGGAAACGCGATTTTCCGACGCTCGCTCTACATTGTGCGCGATGTCGCCGCGGGCGAGAAGCTGACGGCGGAGAACGTGCGATCAATCAGGCCGGGCTTCGGGCTTGCGCCCAAGCATCTGCCCACGGTGCTCGGCCGGACGGCGCGCGCGCCGCTGGCGCGCGGCACCGCCCTCAAATGGGAGCATTTGGAATGAGCGTCGCGCTCAGTTCTGGTCCCAGATGTTGTCCTTGATCCACTGGCCGTACTCGTTTTTGACCCACACGCGCGGATCGCGGAACGTGTCGGCGACGCGCTCGAATTCGGTGCGTGTCATCCCGACATAGTTGAGCCATCGGGCGATGTCGCCCGGGATTACGCCCTCGTACTGACGCACGAGCTGCACGCCTTCCTCGCGTGTCATCAGGCCGTTGCGGATGTCGCGGCTGACGTGATCGGCGACGCGCCCGTAGCCGAACTTCACGTATTTCATGTAGTCGTGGACGCCGTTGTCGTGGATGTTGTTGAGATTCGAATCGCGCGCGTAGGTCCGGTCGAACGGAATTGGGTTGAGGTTGAAGCCGTAGAGCTCGACCATCAGTCGGGTATGCTCCGCCTGGTTCCATCCGAAGAAATTTGAAATGAAAATGCCGCGGGTGCCGACCCGTTCGATTTCGGAATCCTCGGGATATTTCGCCCATAGGAGCTCCTTCTCCTCGAGCCCTTCCAGGCCGACGAAGTCGTCCCAATCGTAGCCGCGCAGGAGGTGCTCCTTGCGGTAGCGCGCCGTGTACTCGACCATGTCCTTGTACGAGTGCATGCCGCCCATGTTCATGAAGCCGTGCTCGCCCCAGATGATCAGGGGAATGTTCCAGCGGACGGCGACCTGGATCGCCACCGAGTTGATTCCCATGTGGACGTGCATGTCCGGGTCGCCCATCTTGAACATGCCGACGCGGTTCATCTTTTTGAGCGCGGCGACCGATGGCGTGAAGTTAAAATAGTCGCAGGCGAAGACGTCCTTCATCAGCTGGATGTTCTTCTTGCCGACTTCGGTTTCGTTGTTCTCGTTGTACGTCACGAGCAGCGGATTCATGCCGTACTTCTTCATCAGGTGGACCTGATAGAAGCT